>Ga0208480_1000327_pt1 | contig 17893 bp, 14 predicted proteins | sample NGESurshal092012_4_FD_184485 | JGI IMG/M metagenome (GOLD analysis project Ga0208480, IMG submission 184485) | Arctic peat soil microbial communities from Barrow, Alaska - NGEE Surface sample F53-1 shallow-092012 (SPAdes) | ecosystem: Environmental > Terrestrial > Soil > Wetlands > Peat ... | reverse complement strand
CCGCGCCGCTCCCACCGCACCAACTGCTCACGCTCGGCGTCAGAGAGCTCCAACACCGCTTTCGGTCGTCCTGTTCTCGCCATGCCGCATTGTACCACATTTAAGCAATGAACTTACGGCGCACGACACTAGCAGCGCAGCGATGATCTCGAAGACATGTGTCGCTCCGCCGGTTGGCAGCGGCAGCGCGGGAACGCCGAGCAGCAGCACGAACAGGATTGCGAAGCTCTTCCCGCCGAACACCTCGATCAGCCCGCCGAGCGCCTTGTCCCCGTCGCTCGTCAGCCAGGCCTCGAGTTCGACGCTGACCTTCGCCGGCCCGTCGCCGGGCTGGCTCGGGTTGGTCGGGCCCCTGGCCGTCGCTGACTTCGACGACGGCGGCATCTGGCCACGATACAGAGCCTCGCTCGTGCACCTGCCGCGCCGGCTCCGCTCCACCCGGCGGTGGACTCCGCGGGGCATCCCAGGTCGCCGCCGGTCGCTCGCCCGACGGATCGAGACGCGGGGACGCCGCACAGGCGAGGCCGGTAGCGCTGAGCACCGGATTCGCCGGGTTCGCCGGCGGGGATACGACCACCACACTGATCGCGCGCGCCGACGAGCAGGCCGTGGAGAACCGTCGCGCCAACTCCCACGCCCGGCCGGATCCTTCGGACGATCCGGGACTCGACACGCAGCTATGAAAATGAGTACCAAGGCTTCAGACCTCGGTGACTCTCGCCGGGCTGCCGTGGTCAACGAAGCGGCTGTAGCGTCAAACGAGCGGCGGTCCACAGCCCGTTCGGACCGGCCTTGGTTCGTCGCGAGCGTTCGGACTTCGGTGGCCCGCTGAAAGCCCGGAGGTCAGCTCCACGGGTCTCGCGCGACTGAGGCCGACCCGCGGGCCCCGTCCCCGTGGTGGCCGTCGGCGCTCGTCGGCTCGCGCCTGGGGCTCTGCTCCGGCGGGGCCACATTTGCGAGGTCGATCTTGCCAGTGGACTCGAGCGATTCGGCGACGGCCGGGTCGATCACGAGGTGTACGCCGATCACGTCCTCGCTGGCACTCAGTTCGATCCCGTGATCTCGGAGTTGCGAGCCGACTGCCTGGAAGTCGCGGTGAGCGAGCTCACGGACGCGCTCGGTGAGTACCGACACGGGAGTCTGGCGGTCGATCCAGACGACCTCGTGGCAGAAGCAGAGCAGGTCGGAGCGCCTGCCGTTGCTGTCGATCGCCGCGGACGCGGTCAGCGCCACGAGCAGCGTATCGCCGTCCTCGAAGCGCCGCAGGCGCTCCCGCCACACGGCGTCACCCCGGTGGCCCTGCTCGCGCGCACGCCGCACCTCGAGCGTGGGATCGGCGATTCTCACCCGGGCGTGCAGACACGGCACGGTCACGCTGGCAGCCGGCGCGAACACGGGTCCGCCGGATTGGTCAGCCATCATGCTCGCTCTGGATTGCTGGTTGTGCGACACGGGTTCCCTCCAAATGAAGATCAGGGCGGGCGTCAGGTGGCTCGCAGGTGCCCGGGGTGTGGGGCAGGCCGTCTGGGCAGGGACCCGCCGGGTTCAGGTGTGCGCGAGGTCCCCGTTTGACGGACTGGGCTGGACCTGCGTGCCGGGGAGGTTCCCGGCGGCTTGCGTTTCGCGGTTGAGGAAGGCGCCCAGTTCCTGGATCGTGCTCATCAGGGGGGCGGGGAAGACGACGGTGGAGTTCTTGTCGACGGCGATCTCCACCAGCGTCTGGAGGTTGCGCAGCTGGAGGGCGAGCGGGTGCGCCATCATCACGTCGGATGCGTGCGCGAGCTCCCCAGCCGCGAGCGCCTCGCCCTCCGCGGCGATGATCTTCGCGCGCTTCTCGCGTTCGGCCTCAGCCTGGCGGGCCATCGCACGTTTCATCGTGTCGGGCAGTTGGATGTCCTTGAGCTCGACGAGCGTGACCTTGATGCCCCACTCCTCGGTCTGGACGTCGAGGATCTCGCAGATGTTCTGGTTGATGTTGTCGGTCTCGCTCAACGTCTGATCCAGCGTGTGCCGGCCGACGACCGCGCGCAGCGTGGTCTGGGCGATCTGGTTGATCGCCTCGGCGACGTTCTCGATCGCGACGACCGAGCGGATCGGGTCCGCGACGCGGTAGTAGGCGACCGCGGAGACATCGATGCTCACGTTGTCTCTGGTGATGATCCCCTGCGACTCGATCGGCATCGTGATGATCCTCAACGAGACGCGGTGAACCTGGTCGACGAGCGGTACGAAGACGATCAGGCCCGGACCGCGGGCGCCGCCCTGCACACGCCCCAGTCGAAACAGCACACCTCGCTCATACTGCTTGAGGATCCGCACCGAGAGGCTCAACCCGATCGACGCCACAACGACCAGCCCGATGGCGACGTAGCCGATCATGCTGCTGTCCTGCCCCCGACGCGGTCGCGCTGACCGACACAGCTCCGTGCGGCGCCGAAGGCGAACGGCTCGATCGGCAGGTTGGCGGGGGGCATGGCATCCAGACTAGGAGTTGCCACAGGCGCTGCTAGCCGAGGTAGTCCGCCGTGTTCGTGCATCAAACTACGGAACGCAGGCGTGTCCTGCGCCGGGTTCAACTGTCCTAATCGTAGGACGGCGCGTCAGTCTGCGGGCGCCCGCGTCCAGGCCGTCGCGCCGTCACCGAGGAGCACCCTTCCGCGCCGGGCCGGCGATCCTCCGTAGTTTGCCGCTCCTACGTGGCGGTCTACCTCGGGTGGAAGCGCGGACCGGGTTTCATACGCTCGGAGCGTGACTCCTCCCACCGATCCCGAACACTCCAGCTCGCTTGCGTGGGCGCGATCGCACGGCGATCTGACGGTGCCACTGAAACCGAGCATGGAAAGCCGCGCGATGTTCAGGAACGTCGTCGTGGGAGTCGACGGGCGCCGCGGCGGGCGCGACGCGATCGCGCTGGCCACGCATCTTGCCGGGACGCGCGGTCAGCTCGCGCTCGCCCACGTGCACCCGGGCGGTCGGGCGCCCGTGCGAGCGGAGACGGAGTCTCCCGGACGAGCTTCGTCACTTGAGCTGCTGGAGCTCGAACGGACGTCGGCGGGCGTCAAGGCGAAACTGCTTGCCATCGCCTCGCGGTCAGTCGGCGGCGGCCTGCATGTGCTCGCGCAGCGCAACGCCTGCGACCTGCTCGTCGTCGGCTCGTGCAGCCGCGGGTTCTTTGAGCGCGCGACCGGCGGCGACGCCACCCGTGCGGCCCTCAATTGCGGCGGATGCGCAGTGGCGGTCGCTCCCGCCGGCTACGCCGAGCACCCGGCGGCGCTGTCGGAGATCGGCGTCGGATACGACGGCACGCCGGAGAGCGAGCAGGCCCTATCGGTCGCGCACGCGATCGCAGCTGAACACGGAGCCCGAATCTCCGCCTTCGAGGCGGTCGCGATCCACCCGAATCTGTTCAGCGCCGGCTCGACCTCGTTCGGCGAGGCGATCGACGTGATCATCCGCGGCGCACGTGAGAGGATCGAGACGCACGCGGATGTCGAGGCGCATGTCGCGCTTGGCGCGGCGGCCCGGGAGCTCTCGCTGTTCAGCGCGTCCATCGACCTGCTCGTGACAGGCTCGCACGGTCACGGCCCGCTCGGCCGCTTCATCCACGGCAGCACCTCGAACGAGCTGGCGAGAAGCGCGAGCTGCGCACTTCTGGTGCTTCCGGCCGGGCCGCCCGCCCCCCGCACGTCGCCGGCCTCAGAGCTCGTCGCGAATGCCACGCGGTGAGCTGGGCCGGCGCTCCACGATGACTTCGAGCAAGAGAGAGAGCGACCGAACGATGAGCAATGCGACGGAGTTCACGATTGACAGTGAAGTCTCGTGCAGCGACGGCGTCTGTGGCGAGCTGAAGCGCGTTGTCATCGACCCGATTCACCGCGAGCTGACCCATCTCGTGGTCGAGCCGCGACATCGCCAGGGAGCGGGTCACCTCGTACCGGTCGAGCTTGTCGACTCGACCGCGACGGACGCGATCCGCCTTCGTTGCACGACCGCTGCGTTCCGGGCCCTCGAAGCGGCTGAGGAGACGCAGTTCCTGCCTGGCGCGAGTGGGCAGTGGGGTTACGGGCAGAGCCAGATGCTCTCGTGGCCCTACTACGGACTCGGCATCGGGGGCACGGAGGGCTTCGGCATCTCCGGCCCGCAACCGCTTCTGCTCGACCGCGTGCCTCCTGGCGAGGTGGAGGTGCGTCGCGGCGAGCACGTGCAGGCCACAGACGGGCCGATCGGCCGGGTGCGGGGACTGGTCGTCGACCCGGCAGATCACCAGGTGACCCATGTCCTTCTGGATCACGGCCACCTCTGGGGGCAGCGGCGGGTCGCGATTCCGATCGCCTCGGTGGCGAGCGTCGATGACGGCGTCAGGCTGAGCCTCACCAAGGACGAGGTCCGCGACCTCCCGACGGTCGACGTCGATCACGACGGCGCTGCTCCAACCCAGGAATCATCGCCGTCGGTGACGCCCGCGTCGCGTCCGTAGCTGTCCGCAGGGTGGGGCGGAGAGCCACGGATGGCGCGGACGCAACGCAGCCTTAGCGTGGCAGGAGTAACGAGTCAAAAGGAGGCCAGATGTTCGGCAATGTGTTCGTTGGAGTCGACGGCAGCCCGACCGGGCGCGACGCGATCGCGCTCGCCGCTGCGCTGGCCGGGCCGGGCGCTCGCGTCACGCTGGCGCACGTGCAGGTTGGACTCGGCGCGTCGGATTTCATGTTCTACGCTACGACACTCGGCTTCGGCGCTCCCGCGAACGAGGACTCTCAGCAGCTCCTGGAGACCGAGCGGGAAACCGCCGGGGTCGACGCCGAGCTGATCGGCTTCACGGCGTCTTCGGTGGCTCGCGGCCTGCACACGTTGGCCGAGGAACATCGGGCCGACCTGCTGGTGCTCGGCTCGTGCAGCCGCGGTCTCGTCGGGCGCATCCTGGTGGGTGACGACACGCGGGCGTCGCTCAACGGCGCCCCGTGCGCGATCGCAATCGCGCCGCGCGGGTATGCCGCCCGTCCAGCCGGTTTCGCGGCCATCGGAGTCGGCTACGACTTCTCAGGCGAGAGTCAGAGCGCCCTGGCAGCGGCTCGCGAGCTGGCGGCGCGCTACGGGTCGAAGCTTCGGGTTCTCGACGTCGTCTCGCCGCCGGTCGGCGCGTACTCGTCGCCGATGCTCGGCAACTGGGGCGAGATGCTCGAAGCCCAGCGCAAGGCCGCCGACGAGCGTTTGGAGTCAATCCCGGGCGCCGATGGCACGGCCGTCTATGGGGTGGCCGGCGAGGAGCTCGCGGCGGCCGGCGATCGGGTCGATCTGCTTGTGGTCGGGTCACGCAGCTACGGCCCGATGCGGCGGCTGGTCTTCGGCAGTACGTCGAGCTACCTGGTGAGCCACGCGCGCTGCCCGCTCCTGGTGCTGCCGCGCTCCGCGCCCACCGGATCGCAGACCAGTGCGGAGGAGAGGGCGCAGACCCAGGCGCCCGTCGGCGCCTCCTCCTGACGGGTCGGCTTGCCGTGTGACGCGGGTGAACCCGATGCCCGACACCCGAGACTCGCTCGACGGCGAGATCGACGTCGCGCTTCGGGACGGGTCAGCGGTGCACCTGCGTCGCGTCGGTGTCGACGCCGACGCCGACGCGATCCGTGCATTCTTCGAGGCGCTGTCGGTCGAGTCGCTCGGCCTTCGGTTCTTCGGCATGCCGAGCCTTGACTGGGTCACGCGGTGGGCTGTGGACCTCGACTATGTGGACCGCTACGCGGTTGTCGCGACGACCGGACAGGAGCGCACGATCGTTGCCCACGGTGCCTACATCCGGACACGCGGCGACTGCGCGGAGGTGGCGTTCGTCGTGGCGGACGCCTGGCAGGGGCACGGCATCGCGACGATCATGCTCGGTAGGCTCGCGGCTGTCGCTCAACAGCACGGAATCGCCGTTTTCACGGCCGACGTGCTGCCCCACAACCACCGCATGATCGACGTCTTCCGCGACAGCGGCTTCCCGGTCGAGCTGCACAGAGGCGAGGGCGTGATCGAGGTCAGATTCCCGACGTCGCTCTCCGCGGAGGGGCGGCTCGCGTTCGAGCGTCGCGAGCAGACTGCGTCGGTCGCCGCAGTCCGCGCGTTCCTGCGGCCAGCCTCCGTCGCCGTGATCGGCGCGTCGCGTCGGCGCGGAACGATCGCAGCGCAGGTTCTCGAGCGTCTTCTCACCGGGGGTTACGCCGGCCCCGCGTATCCGATCAACTGCTCGGTGGCCACCACCGCGGGCTGCCCGGCATACGCCTCGGTCGGCGACGTCGCCGACCGAGTCGAACTGGCGGTTCTCGCCGTCCCGGCGGCCGACGTCGCGGCCGCCGCACGGGAGTGCGGGGCGGCTGGCGTCAGCGCGCTCGTGGTGATCGCCCCGTCCGCCGGCGAGACCGACCCCGCAGGCACGAGACGCCAGCACGAGCTCCTCGGGATCTGCCGCGAGGCGGGCATGCGCCTGGTGGGCCCGAACTCCCTGGGCGTGCTGAACACGGCGCCTGATGTGCGTCTCGACGCGTCGCTCGCCCGGACGATGCCGCCCCACGGTCACGTCGGCCTGCTGTCACAGAGCACAACCCGCGGAGCCGCAACGGTGACGGCGGCACGCAGCCGCGGTCTGCGGCTCTCGTCGTTCGTGTCGGTGGGCGGCAAAGCCGACGTCTCCGGCAATGACCTGCTCGAGTATTGGGAGCAGGATCCGGACACCGATGTGATCCTGCTTCAACTCGAGTCGTTCGGAAACCCCCGCCGCTTCGCGCGCATCGCACGGCGGGTTGGTCGGTCGAAGCCGATCGTCGCGGTCAAGCCCGGCCTGGCGTCCGCGACCGCGCTGGTCAGCGCTGCGCGCGACGGCCAGCTCAGGCTGTCGCCGCAGGCGGCGATCGACGGCCTCTTCGAGCAGGCGGGCGTGATCCGAACCGAGACGATTCACGAGCTTGTCGAGGTCGGCTTGCTGCTCTCTGCGCAGCCGGTTCCCGCGGGCAGGCGTGTCGTGATCGTCTCGAACGCCGGCGACCCGGGCAACCGGTGCGCGGAGGCGTGCCGAGATTCGGGTCTGGACGTCGTCGATCTCCCCGTAAGCGTCCGCCAGCGCCTGAGCAGCGTCCTGCCACTCGCACCGCCGCTCGTCAACCCGATCGACTTGACCGATGCGGCCGCGGCGCACGACTACCGCAGGACGATCGAGGTGCTCGTCCATGCGCGAGCGTGTGACGCGATCCTGACGAACTTCGTGTCCGTTTCGCCGCGCGACGCGAGCGAGGCCGCCCGCGAAATTCACGCCGCCGGGCAGTCATCGCGTGACGTGACGCTCGCAGCTGTCTTCATGACCTCGGAGCGGGTGCCACCGGAGTCCGCGGTCGGCGGGATCTGCGTCCCGCGCTTCGAGTCTCCAGAGCACGCGGCCCGCGGGCTTGGATGCGCCGCCCGCTACGCCGGTTGGCGGGCTCGTCCGCCGGGGAACTTGCGCGAGCCGCCGGACTGCAGACCCGACGAGGCGGCCGCGATCGTCGCCCGGTCACTCGGCGCCGGTGCCGGGTGGCTCGGCCACACCGACGTCGCCGCGCTGCTGGCCTGCTACGGGCTGGCGCCACGGGCGACGTGCGGTGCGGCGAGCGGCAGATGCGCCCAGGGCCTCGTCGCAGCGCCGATCGGCGGCCAGGGCGTCGAGCTGTCGGTCGCTGTCGTCCACGACGCCAGCTTCGGTCCCGTGATCGTCTGCGGCGCCGTCGGCGCGAGCCTGGGGCTCGCCGGCGCGACAACGGTCCGCGTCACGCCGCTGACTGATCTCGACGCGCGGGACGTGGTGTCCTCACTGACGACCGGTCCGCTCCTGGATGGCGGCCTGCGGGGCTCGGTCGGCCTTGTGGAAGATCTTCTGCTGCGCGTCAGCGCGCTGGTCGAGGCTGTGCCCGAGATCGCAGAGCTCCACCTGAACCTGGTGGTGGCATCAACCAGCGGCGTGGCGGTCGTCGACGCGCGTGCCCGACTGGAGATCTCCTCGCCGCGTTCGCCGCTGTCCTCCCTGCGAACGTGAGGCGGTGAACGGCGATCGCACCACCGAATGCCGCTCGGAGCGGCCCGCGCATCGGCAGTGGCGACGATCGGTGCTTTGCCGCAGAGGATCGACGACTTTCCCCGGTCGCTGCGACGCGCGACCCGGGTTAGCTTCCTGTGGTGGTCGTCCACCCGCAGTCGGCGATGGCTCTCTCGGTTTCCGGGCCGAGTCGATCACCTGAGGGGCCGATTCGCGTCGTGCTCGCTGACGGACACGCCACGCTGCGCCATGCGCTGCGCCGACTGCTCGATCAGGCCGCCGGCATCGAGGTGATCGCCGAGGCTGGAGACCTCGCAACGGTCAGGCGCCTCGTTCACGCTGATCGGCCGCGTGTGCTCGTGATCGACCTCAGCTTCTCCAACGGTTCGACGATCGGGGCCATCCGGAACCTGCGCGAGGCGGTGCCGAGCACCAGGATCGTTGCCCTCACGATGGAGCCAAGCCGGGTCTTTGCCCGAGCGGCGCTCGATGCCGGCGCGAGCGGCCTCGTCCTCAAGCAGCTCGCCGACGAGGAACTCGTCGAGGCGGTGCGGAGCGCCGCACGCGGAGACGAATACCTCAGTCCACATCAGTTCGACGCCGCTCGCTCCACCGAGCCGAGCGGTCACCGACCGGCCGCACGCGTCCCAATCGCGGCGACACAGACATCTGCGGCTGATCGGGTGGGGCACAGCACCGCGGATGTGACCTGAGCAGGCGCCCGGCGTCGATCAGGGTCCGCTGCGCTGCCTGACCGCCCGGGCCCGAGCGGTGATCCTCGTTTCACGTTCACCGCAGGCCTGACGTGGGCACAGCCGGCAGGGTGCTCGGCACCGCTACGACGCGGCTCGCTCGAAAGGCGACCGATCGGTGACGCCGCGCGTGTGGTCGGCAACTCGGCTCGCAAGCGGGTGCCTCGCTCGCCCGAGTCGAGCCTCACGGTCCCGCCGGCGAGGTGCACGCGCTCGCGCACGGGCGGCCGCGAGCGTCCTTTGGAGCACTGCCTGTGGATCGAGGTCGGCGAGCAGCGCGCGCCCGGTATCGATCAGGCGACGCATGCGCAGCGGGTCAAGGGAGGGGCTGGTCACCGGGCGGGCACCGAGGGTAGCCGGTTGCCCCGCGGGTTGCGGGGCGCGATCGATCGGCAGCGCTCCGTATTGCGCCCCAGAGCGCGCGGTGGGCGGGCACGGATGTCAGCGGATCTCGCGAGCCTTACGGTCGCTGTAACCGATCCAGAGGAGCACGCGTGATGTTCAGGAGCGTCGTTGTCGCAGTCAAGGATGGTCCGGCGGCGCGAGACGCGATCGCGCTCGCGGCTGATCTGGTCGCTGATGGGGGCGAGCTGACGCTTGCCTATGTGTACCTCGGCGGCCCGACGCCCACGTCCTCGGCAAACTCGACGCTCGAGGCTGCCGAGCGCGAGCGTGCTCTGGAACTGCTCGCGGCGACCCGCGAGGAGGCCGGTGTCCAGGCCGGGTTGCTCACGGGCGGCTCGCAGTCCGTCGGGCGCGGCCTGCATGAGCTTGCCGAGCGTCAGCACTGCGACCTGCTCGTCGTCGGCTCATCGACGCGGGCGTTCTTCGAGCGGGCCGTGATGGGCAGCGACACGCTGGCGGCGCTCGACGGCGCGCCCTGTGCCGTGGCCGTCGCTCCTGCCGGCTACGCCGAGCGCCCGTCGCGCCTGATGAAGATCGGCGTCGCCTACGACGGCTCGCCCGAGAGCGAGCACGCGCTCTCGGTCGCGCGGGAGCTCGCCGCGCCACACGGAGCACGGATCTCGGCATTCGAGGCCGTCTGCATCCCGGCCGCCGCGCTCGGCCCTGGCGGCTTCGCGTTCGGCGAGGCCGTCAATGCGATGGTGCAGCAGGCACGAGAGCGCATCGAGGCGCTCGGCGGCGTCGAGGCGCACGCGGCATATGGGTTCGTGGCCGAGGAGCTGGCCCGCTACAGCGGGACGGTCGACCTGCTCGTGGTGGGCTCGCGCGGGTACGGCCCGCTCGGTCGGCTCGTTCACGGCAGTACGTCGAACGAGCTCGCAAGGGGCGCGAGGAGCGCACTGCTCGTGCTGACGCGCGCCGCGCGCCACGCCCACGCGCGTGCCGAGGGACGTGCCGCGTATGCCGCCGCCACCGCGACGTGAGGGCAGGGGGACTGCTCTTCGAGCATCGCTCCTCGCGTGAGCACGATCCCCGTGCTGGTCTCGTCGATCATCCGGACAGCCCCGACCGGATCGAAGCGATCGACGCCGCACTCGCGCCGATCGACTGGCTTGGCTTTGGCCGGCGGGAGGCCCCGGCGGCAACGCGCGCCGAGCTCGAAGGCGTTCACGATCGCGCTTTGATCGATCGGATCGAGAGGCTCTGCGGGGATGGCGGCGGCCAGATCGACGAGGACACATTCGTCGGCGAGGCGTCATACCGCGCCGCTCTTCATGCCGCCGGCGGAGCGTGCGCGATGGTGCGATCGCTGGCCGCACGCGACGCGGCCACCGCGTTCGCGCTGCTGCGCCCGGCCGGCCACCACGCTGAGCGGTCGCGTGCGATGGGCTTCTGCCTTTTCAACAACGTCGCGGTCGCGGCTCAGCTGGCGCGCGCGGAGCTCGGCGTGCGACGGGTGTTCATTCTCGACTGGGACGTTCACCACGGCAACGGCACGGCCGAGATCTTCCGCTACCGGGACGATGTCCTCTACGCGAGCATCCACCAGGCGGGCCTCTACCCCGGGACGGGCAGGCTCAGCGACGCGGGCTCGGGAGCCGGCCTCGGCTACACGCTCAACCTGCCCGTGTCGGCCGGGTCCGAAGGCGATGTCTGGCTTTCACTGCTCGAGCATGTCGTGCTGCCCGCAGCAGTCCGCTTCGCGCCCGAGCTCGTGCTGATCTCAGCCGGCTTCGACGCTCATCGCGCCGACCCGCTCGGGGGCTGTCGGCTGGACGCCGCGGACTTCGCGCAGATGACCGCTCAGGTACTCGAGCTCGCCGGCCGGTTCGATGCGCCGATCGGTGCCGTGCTCGAGGGTGGCTGCGACCCGCCGGCGCTCGCCGACTGCGTGATCGCGACGCTCGAGGCGCTCAGCGGCCAGGGCGACGTGGCCTCGATCGCGCCGGATGTCATCTTCACCCCTCGCGCAGCCTCGTACGTCGGGCAGTACTGGGAGCTCTAGAGCGACGTCCCGCGCTCTGGCGAGCTCGGAGCACCGAGAACGGGGCCCCGCACCGCATTCGGGATGCACTGCCGTCGGCTCGGGCGTGCCGCGACGCCGGCCTCCACGGGCTACGACGCCGCCCGCCCGGCACCGTTCTGCTTGACAGGCAGGTGTGCGGTCGGGAGCCTGGCGTGCACGAGGGTGCCCTGATCGCTGGAGTCGATCGTCAGCCGGCCGCCGGCGAGCAGGACTCGCTCCCGCATGCCGGCAAGGCCGAAACCGGACGTTTGGGCAGCGGAAGCGAAACCCACCCCGTCGTCTTCGATCTCGACTGACACCTCGGAGGTCGAGGCGACGACCGCGACGCGGACGCAGCTTGCCCGTGCGTGCTTGACGACATTCGTGAGAGCCTCCTGCGCCAACCGGTAGACGGTCGTTTCCACTTCCGGCGCAAGGCGCCCCCCACCTTCCTGCGGGTCGGGCAGCACAAGCTCGCTGGTGATCGCCAGCGCGTCCCGGACCCCGCGGCGCTCGACCAGCGTTTCGAGAGCGGCGTGCAGTCCGATCTCGTCGAGTGCCGCCGGACGCAGATCGCTGATGATCGCGTGAAGGTTCTCGATCTCCTGCTCGATCTGTGAGATCGCCTCGTCGACCGCAAGAGCGGTCTGGCCGGCGTCGTCGGTGCGCCGCGCGGCGGCGAGCAGCAGGCGCAGCGCTCCGAGGCCCTGCAACGTCTCATCGTGAAGCTCGCGTGCCCAGCGGTTTCGCTCGGCGTCGGCGGCAGCCAGCGAGCTGCGAAGCCGGTCCGCCTCGACGCTTCGCGCCATCGCGACTGCGGTCGCCGCGCTTGCGGCGAACGTGCGGAGCAGCTGCTCGTCGTCGTCGGTGAAGGCCTCACCGTCCGCGTCGTCGCGGTCGAACGCCGCGAGCACTCCGACGGCCTCGCCGCGCGAGACCATCGGGACGAGGAGTGCGACATGGGCGTCCGGAACCCCCAGCTCGCTTGGCGCGATCCGCAGGCGCGCCGCGACGTCGGCGATCCGCTCGGGCTGCTTGCGTTCGAGAACCTGGCCCGACGTCGATTTCGAGATCGGGACGCGGCGGCCACGCATGTCGATCGCGTGACCGGCGCTCGCGGTGACGACGAGGTCCGGCCCGTCGCGGAGCATGATCACGATGCTCCGCGCCTGGACCAGTGCGCGACCGCGCTTGACGATCAGTTCGAGGACCCGCTCGAGCCCGGTGTCGCCACCGACGGCGATCGCGATGTCCCGCGTCGCCTCAAATCCCCGGACGGCCCGGTCCTGTGCGACACGGCGCTGTTCGCTGGCCTGGTAGAGCCGGGCGTTCTCGATTGCCGTGGCTGCCCACGAGGCGAGGATCACCGCGGCTTCCTCGTCGGCTTCGGTGAAGTCCCCGTCCTCTTTCTCGGTCAGGTAGAGATTGCCCCACGCCGCGCCTCGGATCACGATCGGCACGCCGAGAAACCCGCGCATCGGCAGGTGACCCTCGGGGAACCCGTAGCTGCGCGGATGCTTGCCGACGTTGGTCAGCCTCAGCGGCCGAGGATCGTCAATCAGGACGCCGAGCACGCCGCGCCCGCGCGGCGGCTCACCGATTGCCGCGCGCGTCCGCTCGTCCACGCCGAGCGTGAGGAAGCGCTCGAGGCCTGTGCGCTCCCGGTCGAGGATGCCGAGCGCCGCATACCGGGCCCCGGTCACCTCACGGGCTGCCACGAGAATTCGATCGAGTACGGCCTGCGGGTCGAGTTCGGTAACCAATTCCCGGCCCGCATCGAGCAGGCGACGCATGCGCAGCGGGTCGAGAGGACTGCTCATGACCGCACCTACTCCAGGATAGCCCCGTTCCTCTGCTCATCGTGACAGGAGCTCTCGTGGGTACGGGCCGGGAGTCGGCGGCGACGCCGTCGATGACCACGACGACGGTTTAGTCTGCCGGAGGCGATGTTCCCGCAGACCGAGCGCCAAGCAGCCCTACCCGCAAGCGATGCCCGGTCGCGACGCCGATAGCCCCGGCAGGGCCGATAGCCCCGGCGGGGCCGATAGCCCTGGCCGGGCCGGTAGGTCGGCTTCGCGATCGCCGATGCCGCGCGACGAAGGCGGCTGGCGGGTTGCTCCGGCGCCGGACGGACGCGGGATGCCGGATCGGCACAAGCCGCGCCCGCCGCACCGGCTGCGTGGTTTTTGGATGTTCGTGCTGGTCCTCCTGGCGGTGAACTGGCTTTCGGTCCTCGTCTTCCAGCCGCCGGGCCAGCCGCGCGTCAGCGTTCCCTTCAGCCCGTATTTCCTGACGCAGGTGCAGGCCGGCGCGGTCAAGTCGATCTCCTCGACCGGCAACACCGTCGACGGAACCTTCAAGACCAAGGTCCGCTATCCGACGGGCGACACGAAGGCGACGCCGACGGCGCTCTTCTCGACCGAGGTGCCGACATTCTGGAACGACACGGCGCTGACGGCGCTCCTCCAGTCCAAGGGCGTCCAGGTCAACGCGAAGTCGACGTCCACGAGCACGTCGCTGCTCACCGAGATTCTGCTCGGGTTCGGACCCACGCTGCTGCTGGTCGGGCTGTTCGTGTTGTTCGCGCGGCGGTCGATGGCCGCCGGCGGGGGGATGGGAGGCCTTGGCAACTTCGGTCGCTCGCAGGCGCGGCGGATCGATCCCGAGAAGATCCGCGTCAGCTTCGACGACGTCGCCGGCATCGACGAGGCGAAGGCCGAGCTGACCGAGATCGTCGACTTTCTGCGCAGCCCCGAGCGGTACGAGCGTCTCGGCGGACGGATGCCACACGGAGTCCTCCTGTCCGGCGCGCCGGGAACCGGCAAGACGCTGCTCGCGCGGGCTGTCGCCGGCGAGGCGCACGCCGCCTTCTTCTCGATCGCCGCATCCGAGTTCATCGAGGCGATCGTCGGAGTCGGCGCCTCACGCGTGCGAGACCTGTTCGCAAAGGCCAAGGAGGCGGCCCCGGCGATCATCTTCATCGACGAGCTCGACGCGATCGGACGCTCCCGATCGGGCTCGGTCTCGGTAAGCGGCGCAAATGACGAGCGCGAGCAGACGCTCGATCAGATCCTGACCGAGATGGACGGCTTCGAGAGCAACGAGGCGGTCGTCGTGCTCGGCGCGACAAACCGGCCGGAGATCCTCGATCAGGCGCTGCTGCGCCCCGGGCGCTTTGACCGTCGCGTGGCCGTCCAGCCGCCCGACCGCGTCGGGCGGCGGGCGATCCTCGAGGTCCACACGCGGTCGATACCGCTGGCCGACGACGTCGATCTCGGGAAGGTCGCCGCCTCGACTCCGGGTATGGTCGGAGCCGATCTCGCGAACCTGGCCAACGAGGCTGCGCTCCTGGGCGCGCGGCGCGAGCACGACAGGGTGCAGCTGGCTGACTTCACGGACGCGCTCGAGAAGATCATGCTCGGAGCGCCGCGGGGAATCATCCTGAGCCGAGAGGATCGCGAGCGCACCGCCTACCACGAGTCGGGCCACGCCCTGGTCGGAATGCTGACGCCCGCCGCCGACCCGGTGCGCAAGATCTCGATCATCCCGCGCGGCATGGCGCTCGGGGTGACGCTCTCGACGCCCGACTCCGATCGCGTCTCGTACTCCCTGGAGGATCTGGAGGCGAAGATCAAGGTCGCCCTCGGAGGTCGCGTGGCGGAGGAGATCGTCTACGGGGAGATCACGACCGGTGCCGAGTCGGACATCCAGCAACTGACGCAGATCGCCCGCCAGATGGTCGGCCGCTGGGGAATGAGCGAGAAGCTCGGACCGATCGCCGTATTGCCGAGTGATGCCGCCGGGCCGCTGCTGCCCGGCGCGAGCGAGACATCCGAGCAGACCCACCGACTGATCGACGAGGAGGTCCGCCGCCTGGTCGACGAAGCCCACGACGCGGTGACGCGACTGCTCGGCGGCCACCGCGAGCAGCTCGACAGCCTGAGCCGGGCGCTGCTCGCAGCCGAGACGCTCGACGCCGACGAGGCCTACGCGGCGGTTGGCGTGCCGATGCGCGAGGCCGAACCAGAGGCGGAGCCGGCGGCGAAGCTGTGAGGTCTGCGCCGAACCCGAGCGGGAGCTCGAGCGCGGGACGGGCTGAGCGGGTCGCGATCTTGATTCTGCGGGCCGCGTGCGGGCGGTTGCCGGGCGGGAGGGGAAGCTGGCACGGGGTTGGGGGTCGGGCAGCGGCGGCCCGCCTGTCGTCAGCTGGCTGCTCGGGCAGCGCGAACCACACGGTCCTTCCAGATCCAGAGTGCGGGGACGATCACCAGCTCGAGTGCGATGCCGCCCACGAAGACCGGCCGGGGACGGCCTGTCTGGCGCCAGGACATCAGGCGCGCAAAGCCGCCGAGCACGACCGTTCCCAAGACGGCCCGCAACGCGATCGGATCCTGCTCCAGACGTGGCAGGCTCGACCAGATGACCGGGGCCGCGGCGAACCAGAATGCGTGGACGAAGCGGTACTCGCTGTCAAACGACGCGTCGACCCTGATCTGGTTGCCCGGCAGATTTCGGGGACCCACCAGCATCCCAGCCGAGCCGAAGCCGAACGGGATCAGGGCCAGGGTGGCCAGCGTCGCCTGGAGCTCGCGGCGGCCGGCGTCGCGATCCGGGCGACCCGTCATCCGCCGATCGCGCTTGGGTCGGACGCGGCCGGTCTGCGCGTCGGGCCGGCTCTGCCGCGCCCCGCGCCACGGCGGTTGGGCGCTGGCGTCGAGATCATGACGCGATCGTACGCAGCCGGACCGGTCCGCTGTGTGAGCTTCGTCACACACCAAGCAGGCGTCCGACTTCCGGTCGAGCTCCGGCATGCCGGCTTCGGCATGTCGGCCTGACCGTCGCCGACTCAGATCTCGACGAGAACGCCGCTCTCGGGTGCTGTGGCGAGCGCCGGCACGTCCGGCAGGCCCGGCGGCGCCGGGCGTTGGCGTGAGAGGAAGGCCGCCGGGACGAGGGCACACGCGACGAGGCCCAGCGCCCACCAGAACGTGTGGCCGAAGGCCGCCGCCACGATCGGCGCGACGTGGGCCTGCGCGCTCGCCGGTACGCCCTGCGCGGCCGCCAGCCCCGTCCTCCCGCCGATCGACCCCAGGTGCGTCGTGAACTGCCGCGTCAGCACGACCGACAGGAGCGCCACGCCGATCGAGCCACCGACTCGCTGGATGATGCTCAGGCCGGATGTCGCCCGGGCGACCTGCGACCGGGTCAGCGTCTGGTAGGCGGCTGACATCGCCGGCATCATCGTCGCCCCCAGGCCCAGGCCCATCACGAAGAGCGTGAGTTCCAGCAGCACGTACGACGTGTGTGCCCCGACCTGCGTCAGCGACAACATCGCCAGCAGCGTGACCCCCAACCCGCACAGGACTACCCGACCCGGTCCCGTCCGGTCGGTGACCCGTCCAGCAAATGGCATCATCAGAGCCGCGCCCAGACCCTGCGGCGCGATCAGCAGCCCCGCGGTGAGCGCTGACTCGCCCCGCGCGACCTGGAAGTACAGCGGCAGGAGGAGCGCCGCCCCGAAGAAGGCCATCCCGAACAGCACGGTCGTCCCAGCGGCCGCGCCGACCGACCGCTGCCCGAACAGGCGGACGTCGAGCAGCGCGCCTTCGACGCGTCGCGCCCGGACGACGAACGCGACGATCAGGCCGAGGCCGGCGATCATCGGCGCGAGCGCCTGCGCCGCGCCGATCCCCCCGCTCGACGACGTCTCGGCCAGGCCGTAGACGAACGCCGCCAGACCGGGGGAGAGCATCGCCAGGCCGACCCAGTCCAGGCGCTCCGACGGCTCCGGCCGGTCGGGCGGCAGCAACCGCATCGCCAGCGGCAGCACGATCGCGCCGATCGGCACGTTCACGTAGAAGATCCAGCGCCACGACACGTCGTCGACGAGCCACCCGCCGAGAACCGGGCCGAACACCGGCCCGAGCATCATCGGGATGCCGATCACGCTCATCACCCGGCCGACCCGCGCCGGTCCCGCCGCCTGCGTGAGCATCGTGATGCCCGCGGGCATGATCATCCCGCCGCCGATGCCCTGAAGCACGCGGAAGAAGATCAGCGAGTCGGCCGACCAGGCCGCGCCCGAGAGCGCCGAGCCGACGAGAAAGAGGCTGATCGACGTCATGAACAGGCGCTTGGTCCCGAACCGGTCCGCCGCCCACCCGGTCAGCGGGATGACCGTCGCCAAGGCCAGCATGTAGCCCGTCGAGACCCACTGGATCGTCGACAGCGACGTGTGGAAGTCCCGCGCCAGGGTGTTGATCGCGACGTTGACGATCGTCGTGTCGAGGATCGACATGATCGCCCCCAGCACGACCACCGTGCCGACGCCGACCAGCGCACGATCGATGCCGCCGCTCCGGCCGGCGCTCGCCCCGCTCATCGCCTGGCCCCGACTTCGAGCCGCAGACCCAGGCGCGCCACGATCGGCTCGAGCGCCGCGCTCAGCCCGTGCAGCTCGTCAGGCGTGAGAGCCTGGGTGAACCGCTCGAGACCGTCGCGCTTGGCTGCCACGAGGTCCTCGACCGCCCCGTCGCCGGCCTCGGTCAGGGTGATCCGCTTGACCCGGCGATCTCGATCGTCCTCGCGCCGGACGACCAGGCCGCTGCGCAGCAGGCCGTCGACCATCCGCACGGCCGCCGCATCGGACAGACCGACCTCCCGTGCGAGCGCCCCGAGCGAGAGCGGCTCGTC
>Ga0208480_1000325_pt1 | contig 17911 bp, 28 predicted proteins | sample NGESurshal092012_4_FD_184485 | JGI IMG/M metagenome (GOLD analysis project Ga0208480, IMG submission 184485) | Arctic peat soil microbial communities from Barrow, Alaska - NGEE Surface sample F53-1 shallow-092012 (SPAdes) | ecosystem: Environmental > Terrestrial > Soil > Wetlands > Peat ... | reverse complement strand
ACGTTGCTGACCAGCTCCAGCCCCTTCGAACCGGAGACCGCGAGCGCCGTGCCGTTGGCCGCGTAGACGGCGGTGCCCTCGTTGACGCCCCGCGTCAGCACCTTAAGCAACTGGCCGGACAGGCTGTAGCGGGCGACCGTGGTCGCCGCGGCGCCGGTGCGGATCCACATGGTCAACTCGGGCAGCGTGGCCACCGCCAGCTTCCCGGGAGCGGACGGCGTGGTCGATTACGACGGCGACACTGCGATCGCCGGGGTGCCGGGAACGGCCGCGGCCGTGGTGCTCGACTTCGCCGGCACGCAGGGTTCGGCGACCGGTGCGCTGCTGCCGACGGGCAATGTCACGGACGTCATCGACGGCGTCACCGTCACCTGCATCGATAACGGCATGCCGGTCGTGGTCGTACCGTCTTCCGAGCTCGGCTGCACCGGATACGAGACCGTCGCCGAACTCGAGGCGGACGATGCCGCCGAGGCTCCGGTGGCCGATCTCCTGCCCGCCGCACCGGCCGAGCCGGACGACCTGGAGCGCCAGCTGGCCAAGGACGAGGAGATGGAGCGCCAGAACCGTCACGAGCACCATGAGGCCCCGCACTTCCGCAAGGAGTCGGACTGACATGTTGATGCCCAAGAAGGTCAAGCACCGCAAGACGCAGCGGGGCCGGTTGAACGGCCAGGCCAAGGGGGGCGCCGCCGTCTCATTCGGCGACTTCGGCATTCAGGCCATGGAGCCCGGGTGGTTGACGGCCCGCCAGATCGAAGCGGCCCGTATCGCCATGACCCGGCATGTCAAGCGTGGTGGGAAGGTCTGGATCCGCGTCTTCCCGGACAAGCCGGTCACCCAGAAGCCGGCCGAGACCCGCATGGGCTCGGGCAAGGGCAACCCCGAATTGTGGGTGGCCGTGGTGCACCCGGGCCGGATCCTGTTCGAGCTCTCCGGTGTCGACGAGGAACTGGCCCGCGCCGCCATGGAGCGCGCCATCCAGAAGCTGCCCTTCAAGGCCCGGTTCGTGGTGCGCCCGGGGACACACGGTCATGCCGAGGTGGCGATCTGATGGCGACCGCTTCTGACCTGGCGCTGCTCGACGGCGATGAGTTGGCCGGCCGTCTCGGTGAGGGCCGGCGCGAGCTGTTCAACCTGCGCTTCCAACTGGCCACGGGCCAGCTGGACAATCCGGCTCGGGTCAGCCAGGTCCGGCACGAAATCGCCCGGATCCTGACCGTGCTGCGCGCCCGGGAAATTCTCGAGGCCGAGGGCACGTACGTGGCCGCCACGACCGAGGAGCGCGAGGCGGCCCTGGCCAAGCTGGCGGCGGAGGATGCCGTCGTGGCCGAGCATGCCGCCGCCCGGGCCGCTGAAGCCGAGGCCGTGCACGATCTCGAGCACGTCGCCGTCGACGATGACGGATTGGACGTCGATGACGAATTAGAAGAGGAAGAGGAAGAGGCCTGATGGCCGACGAGACCGAAGAGACGACAGAAGTGCCCGAAACCGCCGCCGAGGATGGGGCCGTGACCGCCGGGAAGGCCGACGTCACGCCGGCTCCCGAGCCCGCCACGGTGGCCGCTGCCGGGCCCACCGCCAAGACCACCGCCACGTCCAACGCCGGACCGGCCGACGACGAGGGGCGACCCAACCGCCGCAAGGTACGCGAGGGCGTCGTGGTGTCCGATGCCATGCAGTCCACCGTCGTCGTGGCCGTGGTGGAGCGGGTCCGTCACCCCCGCTACGGCAAGACGGTGCAGCGGACCAAGAAGCTCTACGTGCACGACGCCGAGGACAGCGCCAAGGTCGGCGATCGGGTTCGGGTCCAAGAGACCCGCCCACTGTCCAAGCTGAAGCGCTGGCGCCTGACCGAAGTGGTGGAGCGGGCCCGATGATTCAACAGGAGTCGCGGCTGCGGGTGGCCGACAATTCCGGCGCGCGCGAGGTGCTGTGCATCCGCGTGCTCGGAGGGTCGCGCCGTCGCTACGCCAGCATTGGGGATGTCTTCGTGGCCACGGTCAAGGACGCCATCCCGGGTGCAGCCGTGAAGAAGGGCGATGTCGTGAGGTGCGTGGTAGTGCGCACCAAGAAGGAGAAGCGTCGCCCCGACGGCAGCTATATCCGCTTCGACGAGAACGCGGCGGTGCTGATCAACGACCAGCAGCAACCGCGAGGCACACGCATCTTCGGCCCGGTGGGCCGTGAGTTGCGTGACAAGAGGTTCATGAGAATCGTGTCGTTGGCTCCGGAGGTGTTGTGATGCGGATCCACAAGGGTGACCAGGTGATCGTGCGGTCGGGCAAGGACAAGGGCAAGAAGGCCGAAGTCATCCGGGCCTTCCCGGCCGAGGGGCGGGTGATCCTCGAGGGGGTCAACGTGGCCAAGCGTCACGCCAAGCCGACCCGGGCCACCCAGCAAGGTGGTGTGATCGACAAGTTCATGCCGGTGCAGGTCTCGACCGTGGCCCTGCTCTGCAAGAGCTGTGACAAGCCGACCCGGGTGGGCATGAAGATCGACAAGAACGGCCACAAGGTGCGGGTCTGCCGCAAGTGCGGGGCCGAGCTGTGACCGATGCCGGCACCACCACGGCCTCCACCACTGCCACCACCGGCGCCCCGGCCCGGCCGCGGCTCTTCGTGCGCTACCTGGCCGAGATCCGCCCGCGCCTCCAGGAGGAGCTGGGACTGGGCAACATCATGGAGGTCCCCCGACTCGAGAAGATCGTCATCAACATGGGCGTGGGCCGGGCCACCCAGCAGGCTTCCCTGATCGAAGGGGCGCAGCGCGACCTGGAGATCATCACCGGGCAGAAACCGATCGTGACCCGGGCCAAGCAGTCCATCGCCGGCTTCAAGCTCCGCGAGGGCCAGGCCATCGGGGCCAAGGTCACCCTGCGGGGCGATCGGGCCTGGGAGTTCTTCGATCGCCTGCTCAGCCTGGCCATTCCCCGCATCCGTGACTTCCGTGGCCTGTCACCGCGTTCATTCGACGGCAAGGGCAACTACACCTTCGGGGTCACCGAGCAGTTGATCTTCCCGGAGATCGACTACGACAAGATCGACTCGGTCCGGGGCATGGACATCACGATCGTCACCACCGCACGCAACAACGAGGAAGGGCGAGCGCTCCTAGCGGCGTTCGGCTTCCCGTTCCGACAGGAGACTCGATAAGCATCATGGCGAAGAAAGCACTGATTGAGAAGCAACAGCGCACACCCAAATTCAAGGTGCGCGGGTACACCCGCTGCCAGCGATGTGGCCGGCCCAAGGCCGTGTACAAGAAATTCGGGCTCTGCCGTATCTGCCTGCGCGTGATGGTGCACGCGGGCGAGATTCCCGGCGTGACCAAGGCGAGTTGGTAGGCCGCCCATGACGATGACTGATCCCATCGCGGACATGCTGACGCGTATCCGCAACGCCAATTCCGCCATGTTCGACACGGTGAAGATGCCGGGCTCGAAGCTGAAGGAGTCCCTGGCCTCCATCCTCGAGCGTGAGGGTTTCATCGCGGGCTACCACATGGAGCCCAACCCGGAGAAGCCGGGCACCACGCTGGAGATCTCCCTCAAGTACTCGGCCGACCGCACCCGCACCATCGCCGGTATCAAGCGGATCTCCAAGCCCGGCCTGCGTATCTACGCCCGGGCCGACGGCATCCCCCGCGTCCTGGGCGGGATGGGCGTGGCCGTGGTCTCGACCAGCCACGGGTTGATGACCGATCGTGAAGCTCGGAAGCGCCACCTCGGTGGCGAGGTGCTCTGCCATGTCTGGTAGGCCCACGACCGTGACGCGGGGTGATGGCTGATGTCGCGCATCGGGCGTTCGCCCATCTCGGTCCCGGCCAACGTCACCGTCACCCTCGAGGGCGCGAAGGTGAGCGTCAAGGGACCCCAAGGCACGCTGGAGCGTTCCTTGCCGACCGGCATCACGGTGGCCCAGGAAGGCGACGTGCTGGTGGTCAGCCGACCCGATGACGAGCGACGGCACCGCGCCCTGCACGGCCTGTCCCGGTCGTTGGTGGCCAACATGGTGACCGGGGTGACGGACGGGTACTCCAAGGAACTCGAGATCGTCGGCGTCGGGTACCGCTGCACGGCCCGGGGCCCGGGCGCGCTGGAGCTGGCTCTGGGCTTCTCCCACCCCGTCTTCGTCGACGCCCCCGAGGGCATCACCTTCGAGGTCCCCGTGCCCACCCGCATCATCGTCAGGGGCACCGACAAGGAGAAGGTGGGCCAGGTGGCCGCCGACATCCGTAAACTCCGCAAACCCGAGCCCTACAAGGGCAAGGGCGTGCGCTACGCCGGCGAGCGGGTCCTCCGCAAGGCCGGAAAGGCAGCGAAGTAATGGCACCTCTCCATGATCGAACCCGCCTCCGGGCCCGGCGTCACACCCGGGTCCGGGCCAAGGTCACCGGGACGGCCGACGTGCCGCGCCTGGCCGTCCATCGGTCCAACCGGCACATCTCGGCCCAGGTCATTGACGACACCACCGGGCGGACCCTGGCCGCCGCTTCGTCGGTGGAGCCGGAGCAGCGCGCGTCATTGGGGCGGAGTGGCGGCGGTAACGTGACCGGCGCCGCCGCGGTCGGCCGCCTCCTGGGTACACGGGCCAAAGCGGCCGGCATCACCAAAGTGGTCTTTGACCGTGGTGGCTTCGTCTACCACGGGCGTGTCGCCGTCCTGGCTGACGCGGCACGGGCCGAGGGACTGGAGTTCTGAGCGTGGTCGACACACAGTACGAAGAGCGCACCATCAAGGTGAACCGGGTGGCCAAGGTGGTCAAGGGTGGACGTCGGTTCTCCTTTGCCGCCCTCATGGTGGTCGGCGACGGCAACGGAAAGGTCGGCCTGGGCTACGGCAAGGCCAAGGAAGCCGGCCTGGCGGTGCAAAAGGGCATCGAAGAGGCGCGCAAGAACCTCTTTGAGGTCCCGCTGGCCGGGAACACCATTGTGCACCCGGTGATCGGCGAGAGCGGTGCCGGGCGCGTCATGCTCAAGCCGGCCGCCCCCGGAACCGGGGTCATCGCCGGCGGCGCCGCCCGGGCCATCCTCGAGATGGCTGGCATCCGCGACATTCTGGCCAAGTCCCTGGGCTCGTCCAATGGGATCAACGTGGCCCACGCCACCATCGCCGGGCTCAAGGCGCTGCGCCGTCCCGATGAGGTGGCCGCCCTGCGGGGCAAGCAGGCCGACGAAGTGACGCCGGCCGGTGTGCTGCGCGCCTACCGCGAGCGCCGGCGTGAGACCGACCTGTTCGCCGGGGAGGCTCGCTGATCATGGCGGCCCAGGCGGCGAAGACCGCAACCAAGACGGCAACGAGGACCGCAAGGAAGAGCGCCACGAAAGAGGACGCGCGCCTGGTCGTGACCCAGACTCGTTCGGCCATCGGGAGCAAGCCCAAGCACCGCGGCACGCTGCGGGCGCTCGGCCTGCGGGGGATCGGGCAGTCCAACAACCTCCCCGATCGGCCGGAGATCCGGGGCATGGTGGCGCGCGTCCCCCATCTGATCAAGGTCGAGGAGGTGCCGGCATGAAGCTCCACGATCTGACGCCGCCCAAGGGTGCCACCAAGGCCAAGCAGCGGGTCGGCCGCGGCACCGGAGGCAAGGGCCACAAGACGGCCGGCCGGGGCATGAAGGGCCAGCGGGCCCGCAACACCGTGCCGGTCGGCTTCGAGGGCGGCCAACTTCCCCTCATGCAGCGCATTCCCAAGCTGAAGGGTTTCAAGAACCCCTTCCGGATCGCCTACACGCCGGTCAACATCGGTGTGCTGGCCGGCCTGGACGCCGACGAGATCACCGTGCAGACGATGGTCGACGCCGGGCTGTGCCGGCCGAAGGCGCTGGTCAAAGTGCTGGGCCAGGGGTCGTTGTCCCGACCGATCCGGGTCTCGGCCCATGCCTTCTCGGCTTCGGCCGAGGCCGCCATCTCGTCCGCGGGCGGTAGCGTAGAGCGGGTGCCCCTCCCCTTCGGCCACGGGCGTCCTCCGGCATCGGGCAATGCCTTGATGAACCGGTAGTGACCGCACCCGGACGCGACTGACGAAGATCGGCCATGCTCTCCCGGCTCGCCAACATCTTCAGGGTTCCCGACCTTCGCAACAAGGTCATCTTCACCTTGGCCATCATCGCCCTCTACCAGATAGGGGCCAACGTCCCCGTCCCGGGCGTGAACTGGGGCCAGTTGCAGTCGCTCCAGAGCACGGCGTCTGCTTCGGGTGTCCTCGGGTTCCTGAATCTCTTCAGCGGTGGCGCGCTGGTGCGCCTGGCCGTCTTCGGCCTGGGCGTGATGCCCTACATCACCAGTTCCATCATCATCCAGCTGCTGTCGACCGTCATCCCAAAGTTGGAGGAGTGGCGCGACCAGGGTGCGGTGGGGCAGAAGAAGATCACCCAGACCACGCGGTACCTGACGGTGGCGCTGGCCCTCATGCAGTCCTCGGGCCTGGTCTACGCCTTCCACGGTCACGACTCCGCCCTTTTGGGCACCAGCATTGACCTCATCCCGAGGTTCAATCTGGGCCTGGCCGCCTTCATGGTCCTGTGCCTGACGGCGGGGACGGCCTTCGTCATGTGGTTGGCCGAGCTCATCACCCAGCGCGGCATCGGGCAGGGCATGTCCATCTTGATCTTCGCCAACGTGGTGGCCGCCATCCCGACCGGCTTCAAGGCCATTTACGAGGAGGGCGGGAAGATCAAGTTCTCGGTGATCCTGATCGTCTCCCTCGCCCTGCTGGTCACCATCGTGTTCTTCGACCAGGGCCAGCGACGAATACCCGTGACCTTCGCCCGGCGGGTGGTGGGGCGACGAATGTACGGGGGGAGCAGCACGTACATCCCCCTGAAGGTGAACCAATCGGGGGTGATCCCGATCATCTTCGCCTCGTCGGTCCTCTACATCCCGGTCCTGTTGTCCAATGTGATCCAGTTCAACTGGTTCCAGAACTTCGTCCGCAACAGTCTGCAGCCCACCAGCTTCTTCTACATCGGGCTCTACTTCATCCTCATCTTCATGTTCACGTTCTTCTACGTGTACGTGGCCTTCGACCCGCATCAACAGGCCGACCTCATCCGCAAACAGGGTGGGTTCGTCCCCGGCATCCGGCCCGGTCCGCCGACCGAGCGTTACTTCGCGCACATCTTGAGCCGGATCACCGTGGTGGGTGCCCTGTTCCTCGGCAGCGTGGCCGTGGTGCCCTCGGTGATCATGGCGCTCTGGCACATCAACCGGTTCCCCTTCTACGGGACGACCCTGCTGATCTCGGTGGGCGTCGCCCTCGAGACGATGCGGCAGATCGACAGCCAGCTCATGATGCGCAACTACGAAGGCTTCCTCAAGTAGGGCATTGTGATCCCCGGGGTCAGGCTCGTAGTTCTCGGCAAACAGGGGGCAGGCAAGGGAACGCAGTGCGTTCGCCTGTCACATCACTACGTCGTGCCGCACGTCTCGACCGGTGACATGCTGCGCGGCGAGGTCAAGTCCCAGACCCCCTTCGGCGTGCGGGCCCAGAAGCTGATGGACGAGGGTGAGCTCATCCCCGACGACATGGTGATGCAGATGGTCCGGGGCCGGATGTCCGAACGTGACACCCGCGGCCGGGGCTTCGTCCTCGACGGGTGCCCCCGCACCACCGGCCAGGCCGAAGCCCTCGACGACATCGTGTTCCCGTTCGGGATGGACCTGGTGGTCGACCTCCAGGTCCCCACCCCCCTGGTCATGAAGCGGCTGGCCTCGCGGCGGGTCTGCGTCGATTGCGGGTCCAATTACTCGACGGCCGCCCCGCCCATGGTCAACTGGACCTGCGACGTCTGCGGCGGCGAGGTGGTCCAGCGCGAGGACGACACCGAGGAGGCGATCCAGCGCCGCTTGGACCTCTACGAGGCCCAGACGGCGCCCCTGATCGCCTGGTACACCGAGCGCAACCTGCTGGTCACCATCAACGGGACCGGCTCGCCCGACGCGGTGACCCGCCGGGTGGTCGGGGCCATCGACGCCCAGCGCCAGAAGCGGAAGGAGCGGAAGGAGTAGCGGTGCGGCGCAACGACGAAGAACTGGACAAGATGCGCAAGGCGGGCAAGGTGGTGGCGGAGATGCACGCGGCCACCCGCGCCGCCGCCAAGCCCGGGGTGACCACCCTCGAAGTGGACGCCGTGGCCCGCGCCGTGCTCGAGCGCCGGGGCGCCGCGTCGAACTTTCTCGGCTACCACGGCTTCCCGGCCGTCATCTGCACCTCGCCCAACGACATGATCGTGCACGGGATCCCCGGCCCCTACACGCTCAAGGAGGGGGACATCCTCTCCATCGACTGCGGGGCCATCATCGAGGGCTACCACGGGGACGCCGCCTTCACCATGGGCATCGGGGAGGTCTCGGCGGAAGCCCAGAAGCTCATGGACGTGACCGAGCGCAGCCTGTGGGCCGGCATCGAGCAGCTCAAGAAGGGCAATGCCCTGCACGAGGTGGGGCGGGCCGTCCAGGCCGTGGCCGAGGCCGGCGGGTTCTCCGTGGTGCGTGAGTACGTTGGCCACGCCATCGGCACGGCCATGCACGAGCAACCCCAGGTGCCGAATTACTGGCCCGGGAACCGGGGCCCGACGCTCAAGACGGGCATGGTCTTCGCCGTCGAGCCCATGGTCAACGCCGGCTCGGCCGGGACCCGCCAGCTCGACGACGGCTGGAGCGTGGTCACGGCCGACGGGCGCCTCTCGGCCCACTTCGAGCACACAATCGCCGTGACCCCCGACGGCCCGGAGGTCTTCACGCTGCCCTGAATCGGGGCCCATCCCTGCTCCGGCTGGAAATCACCGCTGGTTACGGTAGAATCATCTGCTGGCTCTGGGCCAGGCCCCTTTCGGGGGTCTCCTGTCGCCGGGCCACATCCGAGAAACGCCGCTCCGGCCACCGCGCCGCCGGCGGGCTCGGGAGATCACCAGATGCAACGATTGAGGAGAGTCACCTGCCCAAGCCCAAGGAAGACGCCATCGTGCTCGAAGGCACGGTGGTCGAGCCACTGCCCAACGCCATGTTCCGAGTCGAGCTCGAGAACGGACACAAGGTGTTGGCGCACAGCTCGGGAAAGATGAGGATGCACCGCATCCGCATTCTTCCGGGGGACAAGGTGCAGGTGGAGATCACTCCGTACGACCTCAACCGGGGCCGTATCACCTACCGCTACAAGTAACCAGAAGGACAGGAACGCGACGTGAAAGTTCGGCCAAGCGTGAAGCCGATCTGTGAGAAATGCAAGGTCATCCGGCGCCACGGCGTGGTCCGGGTGATATGTGTCAACCCGCGCCACAAGCAGCGGCAGGGCTGAGGAGAGGATACAGATGGCCCGTATAGCTGGAGTCGATATCCCCCGCGAGAAGCGGCTCGAGATATCCCTGACCTACATTTTCGGCATCGGCAACACCCTGTCGGAGCAGATCTGCCAAGCGGTGGAGGTCAACCCCTCGACCCGCGTCCGCGATCTCACCGACGAAGAGGTGGCGCGCCTGCGCAGCTACATCGACACCAACTTCCGGGTCGAGGGCGACCTGCGTCGCGACGTGTCCCAGGACATCAAGCGCAAGATGGAGATCAACTGCTACCAGGGCGTACGGCACCGCAAGGGCCTGCCCGTGCACGGCCAGCGCACGCACACCAACGCCCGGACCCGCAAGGGACCGAAGAAGACGGTGGCCGGGAAGAAGAAGGTGAAGAAGTAGATGGCCAAGCCCACCAAACAGGCGCGTCGGCCGCGCAAGCGCGAGCGCAAGAACATCAGCTACGGCGTGGCCCATATCAAGAGCTCGTTCAACAACACCATCGTCTCCATCGCCGATCCCGAGGGCAACGTGTTGGCCTGGGCCTCGGCCGGCAACGTCGGGTTCAAGGGCTCCCGCAAGTCCACCCCCTTCGCGGCCCAGCTGGCCGCCGAGGCCTGCGCCAAGCGGGCGATGGAGCACGGGGTGCGCAAGGTCGACGTCCTGGTGCGAGGTCCCGGTTCCGGCCGTGAGACCGCCATCCGATCGCTCGCCGCGGTGGGCATCGAGGTCGTGGGCATCAAAGACGTCACCCCCATCCCCCACAACGGCTGCCGCCCCAAGAAGCGGCGTCGGGTCTAAGAGGAAGTTCTATGGCTAGATATACCGGACCCGTGTGCCGACTGTGCCGGCGCGAGCGGACCAAGCTCTTCTTGAAGGGTGAGCGCTGCTACTCGCTCAAGTGCCCCGTCTCCGAGGCGGTGACCGACCGTCACAGCCGCGCCTACCCGCCCGGCGAGCACGGTCGCGACCGCATGCGCCAGGGGTCGGAGTACCTGACCCAGCTCCGCGAGAAGCAGAAGGCCCGCCGCATCTACGGGCTCTTGGAGAAGCAGTTCCGCAACCTCTACGAGGAGTCCAGCCGCCAGCCCGGCATCACCGGCGAGAACCTGCTGCGCAACCTGGAGCTCCGGCTCGACAACGTGGTCTTCCGGGCCGGATGGGGCGCCAGCCGGCGCCAGGCCCGCCAGTTCGTCCGCCACGGCCACGTGCTGGTCAACGGCCGCAAGACCGACATCCCGAGCTACCGGGTCCGCCAGGGCGACCAGGTCACGCTCAAGGAAGCCACCCGGGCGAACTTCTCGGTGCGCCGCAACATGGACACGTTGGAGCGGACCACCCCGGCCTGGCTCGAGACCCGTGACGCCGGGTTCAGCGTGGCCGTGCTGAACCCACCGCTGCGCGAGCACATCGATGAGCCCGTGCAGGAGCAGCTCATCGTCGAGCTCTACTCCAAGTAGGACCAAGTAGGACCCCGGACACCCCCGACCCCCGACCCCGACCGACCACCCATCCCCGCTACAGGAGTCACCCACATGCTGATAATCCAACGACCGACAGTCGAAGCAGTCGACGAGGAGCAGGACAACCGGCAGCGTTTCGCCGTCGGCCCGCTCGACCCCGGCTTCGGCACCACACTGGGCAATTCGCTGCGCCGCACCCTGCTCTCCTCGATTCCCGGTGGGGCGGTGACCCAGCTGCGCTTCGACGAGGCGCTGCACGAGTTCACCACGTTGCCCGGCGTCAAGGAAGACGTCACCGACATCATCTTGAACCTCAAGGACCTGCTGGTGCAGATCCACACGGACGAGCCGGTGACGTTGCGCCTCGACGTGCGCGGCCCGGCCGACGCCACGGCCGGCGACCTGCAGGCCACCTCCGACGTCGAGATCCTCAACCCCGAGCTGCACATCGCCTCCATCAACGCCAAGGGCCGCCTGGCCGTCGACGTGACGGTGGAGCGCGGTCGGGGCTACGTGTCGGCCGACAAGAACAAGCGCTCGTCGACCATCGGCGTCATCCCGATCGACTCCATCTTCTCGCCCGTGCACCGGGTGACCTTCGACATCGAGTCGGTCCGGGTGGAGCAGTCCACCAACTACGACCGCCTGGTGCTCGACATCGAGACCGACGGCACCATCTCCCCCCGTGAGGCCCTGGCCTCGGCCGGTGACACGCTGCGCAACCTGGTCTCTCTGGTGGCCGATCTCGAGGACGCACCGCAGGGGCTGGAGTTGGGCGACACCGGCACGACCACCAGCGGATCCCCCGACCTGGACCTGCGCATCGAGGAGCTCGACCTCTCCGAGCGTCCCCGCAACTGCCTCAAGCGGGCCCAGATCAACACCATCGGTGAACTGGTCGAGCGCACGATGGACGACCTGCTGGCCATCACCAACTTCGGGCAGAAGTCGGCCGACGAAGTGGTGCAGCGCCTGGACGAGCGCGGGCTCTCGCTCCGCACCCGGGACTGATCGGCCGTGCAGGGCACTCCGACCCGCGGCCGCCGCCTGGGCGGCACCTCGGCGCACCAGAAGGCCATGCTGGGCAACCTGGTGGCCTCGTTGATCGCGGCCGAGTCCCTGGTCACCACCGAGGCCAAGGCCAAGGCGCTGCGCCCGGTGGCCGAGAAGTGCGTGACGGCCGCCCGCAAGGGTGGGATCCACCAGCACCGCCGGGTGGTGGCGCTGATCCGGGACAAGGACATGGCCCACAAATTGTTCGAGGAGATCGGGCCGCGCTACGCCGAGCGCCCCGGTGGCTACACCCGGATCTTGAAGTTGGGCCCCCGCCCCGGCGACAACGCGCCAATGGCGCGGATTGAGTTCGTCTGAGGGTGGGCGCGCCCACCAGCGCTGTCTGGCAGCGTTGGAGGCTCCTGATCGCCTACGACGGTGCCGCCTTCCGGGGTTTCGCCGACCAGCCGCAGGTGCCCACCGTGGCCGGCACGCTGCGCCAGGCCCTGGGCCGGACCGCCCGCCTGGTCGAACCACCGTCGCTGACCTGCGCCGGGCGCACCGACGCCGGCGTCCACGCCCGGGGCCAGGTGGTCCACGTCGACCTGCCGCCCATCCCCTTCGACGGCGCCGGGCTGGCCCGGGCGCTCAACCGCCAACTGGCCCCCGCGGTCGTCATCCGGGCCGCCACCGCGGTCGAGCCCGACTTCGACGCCCGGCGCTCGGCCACCGACCGGACCTACCGCTACCTGGTCTGGAACGGGCCGTGGCCCGATCCGCTCTTGGCCCCGATCACCTGGCACGTCCGGGACGAGCTGGACCTGCGGGCCATGCGATCGGCCAGTGACGTGGTGCTGGGCACCCACGACTTCCGTTCCTTCTGCCGGCGCAAGCCCGGGACCGCCGCCGAAGACCCCATCCTGCGCCGGGTGATCCGGGCCGCCTGGAGCGAGGAGCACGACTCCGAGGTGCGCCGCCTGGGCGAGGGGCGGCTCCTGCGCTTCGAGATCGTGGCCAATTCCTTCTGCCACCAGATGGTCCGATCGCTGGTGGGCAGCCTGGTCGACGTCGGGCGCGGGCAGGGCAACGCCGCCACCCTGCTGGAACGCCTGCGCCTGGCCAACCGCCATCGGGCCCCGGATCCGGCGCCGGCGCGGGGCCTGTGCCTGGTCTCGGTGGCCTACCCCTGACCGGGGATCACCGGCCGCACCGCGGGCGGCTTGCCCGCCCGGCCCGGGCGCCCTATCCTGGTAGGTCGGCTCTCGGGACCTCCGAGAGCCTGAGCGCATCCCCTGCGGCGTGCGCTCCCCGCACCACACCGCAGCGAAAGATCGATCCCTTGCGCACCTTTTCCCCGAAAGTCACCGAGATCCAGCGAGCCTGGTACGTGGTCGACGCCGACGGACTGGTGCTCGGGCGGTTGGCCTCGGAAGTGGCCCGCATCCTGCGCGGCAAGCATCGTCCCTACTTCGCGCCGCACGTCGACACGGGCGACCACGTCATCGTGATCAACGCCGACAAGGTGGTCCTCACCTCGAACAAGGCCGCCGACAAGCTGGCCTACCGCCACAGCGGGTACCCGGGCGGCCTGAGCTCCACCACCTACGCTGAACTCCTGGACCGGACCCCGGACGAAATGATCAGGCGCTCCATCCGGGGCATGTTGCCCAAGAACACCCTGGGGCGCCAGATGCTGGGCAAGCTCAACGTCTACGCCGGCCCGGACCACCCCCACGCAGCCCAGGTCCCCGAGGTCCTCGAGCTGCCCTCGGCCCGCCGGGCCAGCTGAAGACCGTCAGGCAAGGAGCCCACATGACCGCACCCCTCACCCAGTCGACCGGACGCCGCAAGCAGGCGGTGGCCCGCGTTCGCTTTCGCCCCGGCGCCGGAGCGATCAAGGTCAACCAGCAGCCCATCGAGGCCTACTTCACCTCGGCCACCCACCGGATGCTGCTGACCGAGCCGCTGCGGATCACCAACACCACTGAGTCATACGACATCGACGCCACCATCGACGGCGGCGGAATCTCGGGCCAGGCCGGCGCCATGCGCCTGGGCATCGCCCGCAGCCTGATCGAGTTGGACCCCGAGCACCGGGCCGCGCTGAAGCGGTCGGGGCTGCTCACGCGAGACGCCCGCGAGAAGGAATCGAAGAAGTACGGCCTGAAGAAGGCCCGCAAGGCGCCCCAGTACTCCAAGCGGTAAGACGGTGGGGTCGGCACGCTTCGGTACCGATGGGGTCCGGGGAGTCGCAAACGAGGAACTCACGGCTGACCTGGCACTGGCCCTCGGACGCGCCACCGCCCGCGTCCTGCCGTCGGTGGCCTTCGTCGTGGGTCGCGATACCCGTCGTTCGGGCCCCCTCCTGCAGGCCGCGCTCTCGGCCGGCCTGGCCACCGAGGGGGCCGACGTCATCGACCTCGGGGTGCTGCCCACGCCCGGGGTGGCCCACCTGGCCGAGCGTCGGGGGGTCCCGGGCGCCATGGTCTCGGCCTCGCACAACCCCTTCGGCGACAACGGGATCAAGCTCTTCAGTGCCCTGGGCACCAAGTTGGCCGTCGAGGCCGAAGCCGAGGTCGAGCGCGAGCTCGAATCGATTCTCGAAGACCCCGATCGGCCCCCCCGCCGGCCCACCGGGCGCGGGGTGGGGCGGATCATCGTCGATCCCGACGCCGTCGATCTCTATCGTGACCACCTGCTGACGGCGACCGACGGCGGGACCCTGGCCGGGCTGGACATCGTGGTCGACTGCGCCAACGGTGCCGCCAGCGTCGTCGCCCCCGAGGCACTGGCCGGGCTCGGCGCCACCGTCACCACGTTGCATGACGATCCGGACGGCATCAACATCAACGACAAGTGCGGATCGACCGATCCGGGGGAACTCTCCCGCACGGTGACGGCTCGTGGGGCCGACCTCGGGCTCGCCCTCGACGGCGACGCCGACCGGGTCATCGCCGTCGACCACACCGGTGCCATCGTGGACGGCGACGTCCTACTGGCCCTGTTCGCCCTGGACCTGGCCGACCGCGGCCAGCTGGCCGGCAACACGGTGGTGGTCACGGTCATGACCAACCTCGGGTTCCGCCTGACCATGGAGGGGCGGGGGATCGCGGTCCGGGAGACCGACGTGGGCGACCGTCACGTGCTGGCCGCCCTCGATGCCGATGGCCTCTCATTGGGTGGGGAGCAGTCGGGGCACATCATCTTCCGGAGCCGTTCGACCACCGGAGACGGCACCCTGACCGGCATCGTCCTGGCCGACCTGATGCGGCGTTCGGGGCGCTCGCTGGCCGACCTGGCCCACGGCCTGGTGGTGCGCGTCCCGCAGGTGCTGGTCAACGTGCCCATCCCCCAGCCCGGACGCCTCACCGACTGTGTCGAGGTGTGGGACGAGGTGGCCAAGCTCCAGGCCACCCTCGGGACCGAGGGCCGGGTCCTGCTGCGCGCCAGCGGCACCGAGCCCCTGGTCCGGGTCATGGTCGAGGCCCGGGACGAGGCCCAGGCCAATGCGGTGGCGGCCCAGTTGGCCGGTTTCGTCGAGGCTGCCCTGGGTCTGGTCGGGGGCTGAAGGACGGGAAAGGACGGGACGCTGGCCACCCGACCCATACACCCGGGCCGCCCGGCCAACCCAACGACCGAGGCAGCGCCAGTAGCCTGAAGCCTCATGTGCGGAATCATCGGCGTCACCGGGGAGGCTGACGCGCTCCCGGTCATCTTGGGAGCGCTCCACCAGTTGGAGTACCGGGGCTACGACTCGGCCGGGGTGGCCCTGGTGGTCGACGGGGAGATCTGGCGGGCCCGGGCCGCCGACGGCACCCACTCGGTGGCCGACCTGGCCGTCCTCACCCAGGATGCGCCCACCGGGCACGCCGCCGCCATCGGGCACACCCGCTGGGCCACCCACGGCCACCCGACGCCCGAGAACGCCCACCCGCACCTCGACTGCACCGGCCGTCTGGCGCTCATCCACAACGGGATCATCGAGAACCACGCTGCCCTCAGGGCCGACCTCCTGGCCGACGGCCACATCATGACGTCCGCCACCGACACCGAGGTCATGGCCCACCTGATCGAGCGGCACCTGGCCCGGGGCCTCACCCTCACCGAGGCGACCCGGGCGGCGCTGCACGCGGTGCGGGGCGCCTTTTCCATCGCCGTCGTCCACGCCGACGAGCCCGACACCATCGTGGCCGCCCGCCGGTCCACGCCGCTGGTGCTCGGGCTCGAGGACGGCGCGGCGTTCCTGGCCTCCGACATCCCGGCCCTGTTGAGCCACACCCGCCACCTCTACGCCCTGGCCGACGACGAGGTGGCCGTGCTCACTCCGGGCAACATCGCCGTGACCACCCTGGACGGCGATCCCGTCACCCCCCAGCAACTCACCGTCGACTGGGACCTCGAGGCGGCGCAGAAGGACGGCTACGACGACTTCATGAGCAAGGAGATGCACGAGCAACCGGCGGCGGTGGCCAACACCCTGCTGGACCGGCGCGGCCCCTCGGGCGAGCTGGTGCTCGACGAGATGCGCCTCGGGCCCGAGGAGCTCCGGGGGATCGACAAGGTCTTCATCGTCGCCTGCGGCAGCAGCTACCACTCCGCCCTGGTGGCCAAGTACGCCATCGAGCAATGGGTGAAGTTGCCGACCGAGGTCGACATCGCCAGCGAGTTCCGCTACCGGGACCCGGTGCTGACCGAGCGCACCTTGTGCGTGGGCGTCTCCCAGTCGGGAGAGACCCTCGATACGTCCGAAGCCATGCGGGAAGCCTCCCGTCTCGGCGCCAAGGTCCTGGTGGTCTCCAACGTGGTGGACTCCTCCATGGCCCGGGCGGCCGACGGCGTCCTCTACACCCGGGCCGGGCCCGAGATCGGCGTCGCCTCCACCAAGTGCCACCTGGCCCAGATCGTGGCCCTCCAGATCCTCGGCCTGACCCTGGCGCAGATCCACGGCACCCTCACTCCGGCCGAGATCACCGCCGTCCTCGACGCCATGGATGCGTTGCCGGGTCTCCTGACCGTCGCTCTCTCCCGGGCGGCCGACGTCGATGAGGTGGCGAGCAAGCTGACCGACGCGCGCGACTTCTTCTTCCTGGGGCGCCACGTCGGCTTCCCCATGGCGCTCGAGGGCGCCCTCAAGCTCAAGGAGTTGGCCTACCTGCGCGCCGAGGGGTATGCGGCGGGCGAGCTCAAGCATGGGCCGATCGCCCTGATCGAACCCGGCACCATCGTCGTCGGCATCGCCACCCGCAACCGGCTCTCGGAGAAGTTGCTCTCCAACATCGCCGAGGTGCACAGCCGAGGCGCCACCGTGGTGCTGGTGGCCGACGACGGTGACGACGAGGTCGGCGCCCTGGGCGACCACGTGCTGTGGGTCCCGCCGACCGATCCGCTGCTCTCGCCGGTCGTCGGTGTCATCCCCCTGCAGCAGCTGGCCTACCGTCTGGCCACCCTGCACGGCCACGACGTGGATCGGCCCCGCAACCTGGCCAAGACGGTGACGGTCGAATGAACCTCGCCCCGACGGCCACCGCCGGCGTGGTGGGCGTCGGCGTTGATGCGGTCGACGTGGAGCGCTTCCGCCGGATCCTGGCCCGACGTCCGGGGTTCGCCGCCCGGTACTTCACCGACACCGAGCAGGCCGACGCCGGCCGGTCGGGTGATCCGACCGAGAGCCTGGCCGCCCGCTTCGCCGCCAAGGAAGCCGTGATGAAGTCCCTCGGCACCGGGCTGGGCGGGTTCGCGCTGACCGACGTCGAAGTACGGTGCACGCCCGGGCCGGGCGCCACCGGCGGCGCTCCCTACCTGGTCCTGCACGGCGCGGCGGCGGCCCTGGCCAGCAAGCACGCGGCACGGTTGCATGTGTCGCTCACCCATACGGCCCAGGTGGCCATCGCCTTCGTGGTGGCCGAACAGCCCTCGGCGTGAAGCCCGTCCTGACCACCGGCGAGATGCGCGCCGCCGACGCGGCGGCGCTGGCCCAGACCTCGCACGACACACTGGTGGCCCGGGCCGGAACGGCGGTGGGGGTCGCCGCACTGCGCATCATGGGCGGTTCCTACGGCCGGCGCGTCACCGTGGTGGCGGGCAAAGGGAGCAACGGGGCCGACGCCCGCGTGGCCGCCGCGCTCCTTTCCCGTCGGGGCGTGCGGGTGACCGTCCTCGAAGCGGCGG
>Ga0208480_1000324_pt1 | contig 17926 bp, 10 predicted proteins | sample NGESurshal092012_4_FD_184485 | JGI IMG/M metagenome (GOLD analysis project Ga0208480, IMG submission 184485) | Arctic peat soil microbial communities from Barrow, Alaska - NGEE Surface sample F53-1 shallow-092012 (SPAdes) | ecosystem: Environmental > Terrestrial > Soil > Wetlands > Peat ... | reverse complement strand
ATTATCTTTTCCCGGATTCGGCGTACACCGTGTCGGTTTCCACATCCAGTTTCCGGACAAAAGTGTCGGTAGGATCGAACCCCTGGGCGCGGGAGCCGCTGCGTCACAATCTGGCGACAATCTGTGAGCGCTACGGCGGCGGGGGCCATCCCAAAGTGGGCGCCATCAGCTTTCCGATCGACGCCCTGGCCGAGGCGCGCAAAGCGGCTGCGGAGATCAGGGAAGAGCTGAGGTGGTAGGCGGAAGTGCTTCGCCGGCGCGGGCTTCCGACTTCGGAAGATCTAGGTAATACGGGTAATTCGCGCGAAAGCCGAACAGCCGATGACATACTAGACGCAGACGATGAGTTCAGAAGGTCCAGCGGTCCATGTTGCTGTGCTGGGCCTTGGTTACGTCGGTTGTGTCTCGGCGGCCTGTCTGGCGAGTCTGGGGCATCGGGTCACGGGGATTGATCGCGATGAGGGCAAAGTCGCTAATATCTCGAACGGAGTCGCCCCGTTTTTCGAGCCTGACCTCGAGGCGCTGATTCACGAGAATGTCGCCGCCGGACGCCTGACGGCAACTACCTCTATCCAAGCGGTTGAAAGCGCCGATGTGGCGATCGTTTGCGTAGGCACGCCATCTGAAAAGAACGGCAATCTCGGCCTCGAACAGCTCGGACGCGTGATCGCCGAAATTGCGTCTACACTGCAGGGCCGCGCAAAGCCGTTGATCGTTGCCATCCGGAGCACCGTTTTTCCCGGCACCTGCGAAGAAAGCGTGATTCCGGTATTTAAGGACCACCCGCTGGTCTCGGTAGTATCCAACCCAGAATTTCTGCGGGAAGGCATCGCGGTGAAAGATTTTCTGGAACCGTCTTTAGTGGTGGTGGGCGGCAACAGCGCTGAGGCCGTTCAGCGGGTCGCCGGGCTTTATGCCGCCTTGCGAGTCCCTCCCTGTCTGGTCAGCTTGCGAACCGCGGAGATGATTAAGTATGCCTGTAACGCATTTCACGCGGTGAAGATCTCTTTTGCGAACGAGATCGGCGCGCTCAGCGCCCGCCTCAGCGTCGATCCCGGTGAAGTCATGGCCACTCTCTGCGAAGACACTAAGCTCAATGTCTCTTCGGCTTACCTGAAGCCGGGATTCGCGTTTGGAGGTTCCTGTCTCCCGAAGGATCTCCGCGCACTAACGTATCGCGCGAACCGCCTCGATCTTCATCTGCCGCTGCTCGAATCGGCGCTGCCCAGCAATCAGCGGCATCTTCAGCGCGCCATCGACGCGATTCTCGATCTGCCGGCGCAACGCCTTGCCGTAATCGGGCTGGCGTTCAAGGAGAATACGGACGATCTGCGGGAGAGCCCGGTGGTTACGCTTCTCGAACAGCTGATCGGCAAAGGCCGGCAAGTGCGCGTCTTCGATCCTCACATCCAGCTCGACGCCATTTATGGCAGCAATCGGAACTTCATTCTCCAGCAGATTCCGCACATCGGCCGCCTGCTCGATCATTCCGTGGATCAAACGCTCGATTGGGCCGATCACGTGGTCATCGCTCAAAAACTCAAGCCGGATCTTGCGTCACGGATAAGGCGCGCCAGCCTGCCCGTCACAGATTTGGTCGGCTCTTCTCTGGCATTCAGCTCCGCTCCAGCGTGATAGAAGAAAAGGATCAGGCGTTCTTTTCGGCTTGGCGTGAACGTCTCCAGGCGCTGAAGAACGTCCCTCCCGTTCTGCGCATTGTTTGGGATTCCGGTCCTCACGTGGTCAGCCTGGGGCTGGTTTGCCGTTTGATCGTTTCATTGATGCCCGTTTGTATTGCGTGGGTAAGCGGCTTGATCATCGGCGAGGTTACGCATCTGGTCTATCACAAGCTGGCTTTGCCCGCCAGCCTGTGGTGGCTCGTCGCGCTCGAATTCGCGCTGGCTATCACCAGCAATGTTTTTGGCCGCCTCACGGACTACTACGATGCGGTTCTGGCTGACCGCTACACGCGGCACGTCAGCATCCAAGTGATGGAGCACGCCTCGCGTCTGGATCTTCAGATCTATGAAGATCCGGTATTCTACGACCGGCTTGAGCGCGCCCGGGTTCAAGCCACCGACCGGCTTGGCATGATTCAATCGATCGGACGTTTGTTCCAGCAGGCCATCACCACCATTTCGCTATCCGTCGGAATCCTCCTCTTTTCGCCCTGGCTGCTTTTACTGCTGGTGGGATGTCTGGTGCCCGCGTTCCTCGGAGAGAGCCACTACGCCTTTCTGAATTACGCGAAGAATTTCCGTCAGACCCCGACGAAACGCCAGCTCGACTACTTGCGGCAGGTTGGCGGAAGCAAAGAAGCCGCCAAAGAGCTCAAATTATTCGGCCTCAGCGGTTTTCTGACGGATCGGTTCACGCGGCTTTCCAATGACATTCTGGACGAGAATCTGGCGCTTAATCGCAAGCGCGCCTGGGCAGTCTCCCTGCTGTCGATGTTAAGCACCACGGGCTATTACGGATCTTATGCCTGGGTTGTCTACCAAACGGTTGCGGGCGCGCTTACCATCAATAAGCTGGTCTTTCTTACGCAATCTATCCTGGCCGCATCCAACAACATCTCGATGATTTTCTCCAATCTGTCGGGCATTGCGGACCAGGCTCTTTTCCTCACCGATCTACTGGCGTTTTTTGCGATGCGGCCCACCGTCACATCGAAGCCCGGCGCGCTGCCCGCCCCGCGCCCGATCGCCAGCGGCTTCGAATTTCGCGACGTGTCTTTTGTTTATCCGGGTACCCAGCGCGAAGTGCTCAAGGGGTTGAATTTCCGCCTGGAGCCCGGCGAGAGGATTGCTCTGATCGGCCAAAACGGGCAGGGAAAGACCACCATCGTCAAGCTGATGACCCGGCTCTACGATCCGACCGGCGGCCGCATCTTTTTAGACGGTATTGATCTTCGCGATTACGACGTCGAAGATCTGTGCAGAGAAATTGGAGTCATCTTTCAGGACTTCATGCGCTATGAGATGACCGCCCGCGAAAACATCGCAGTGGGCCGGATCGAGTACATTTCCGACGATCGCCGTATTCACCGCGCGGCTGAAAATAGTCTCGCGGACGGCGTGATTCAACGCCTGCCGCGGCGATACGATCAGATGCTGGGCCGGCGCTTTGAAGGCGGTGTCGATCTGTCCGGCGGCGAATGGCAGAAACTGGCGCTGGCGCGCGCTTATCTGCGTGAGGCGCAGGTTCTTATTCTCGATGAGCCCACGGCGGCTCTGGACGCCCGCGCCGAATATGAAGTCTTCGAGCGGTTCAATGAGCTCACCGAAAGCAAGATGGCTCTTTTCATCTCTCATCGCTTCTCCACCGTGCGCATGGCCCGGCGCATCATCGTTCTCGAAGACGGCGCAATTGCCGAGGAAGGCAGCCACGAGTGTCTTATGCGGCGCGGCGGGCGATACGCTGAGATGTTCGAGCTGCAAGCGTCAAGCTACAGATGAAGTCCGTTTAGCCGATGTCCGAACCATCCATGGCGGCAAAAGTGGAGCCGTACTCGGATCCCGCCGGTCTCAGCGCCAACGAGCGCGATGAGCTTCGCGAGCAGGCCACGCGAGCGGCGCGGAGTTGTGCCTGGCTTCCGGGGAAACGGCATTCGGGCCGGCCCAGTGAAGTTTTCCGGAGAAGCGCCAGACGGCTTTATCGATTGGAGCGCGACCTCTATGCGCTGCGTTCGGGAGAGCCTTCCGAGGATCTCAAATGGCTCTACGACAACCTGCGCCTCCTCCGGACGGAAGCCCAGGATCTTCGCCAAGCGGCCAAACAACTCGGTAAATTGCCGCTGGTCCGCACTCCCGCGGAGGAGTCCATTCCGCGCTGCATGGCGCTTGCCCGTTCTCTGTTAGCCGCAGCCCAAAACTCGCTGAACGAGTCGGTCTTTTCCTTCTTCCTCGAAGCCGTCCAGGACGTAGAGCCTTTGCGCCTTTCCGAACTTGCGGGAATAATTCCGGCGCTAAAGGTCACGCTCATGGAGACCATCGCCGAAGACGGGAGAAAGGCGCTGGACGCCTTTCGGAAGAACGCGAACGATCCGCCTTCTTACAACCTCCGCCGCACCATTACGAGCCTTCGGTTTCTTGGCGAAGTGGACTGGCGGGAAATTCTGGAGGGAATCTCCGTCGTCCACCGGATTCTGTCCCTCGATCCGGCCGGCGTCTATCCGCGTATGGATTTCGAAAGCCGCGAGCTGTATCGGAAATCCGTCGAGCTCATCGCCGGGCATTCCGATCTGGGCGAAATCGAACTCGCCCGGCGCGCCGTGACCATGGCTGAGGAAGCAAAAGTCGACCGCTCGGCTCCTGAAGCCCTGCGCGATCGCGTCCGCCACGTGGGCTATTACCTGATGGATCGCGCGGCATCGGAGGATTTACTGAAGCGCGCCGGTTACCGGCCTTCCTTCAGCCGCAGCGCTCAGCGCCTGTTTCTCGATTATCCGGATGAGCTCTACATCATCGGAATCGAAGCCGTCACGCTCATCACCGTCGTCGCTCTCATCATGAGCATTGTCGGCACTCACGGAGGCTTCGGGCTCATATTGGGCGCGCTGCTCCTCATCATCCCAGCTACTCAAGCCGCAGTCGAGCTGATGAATTATTTCGTCACTACCGTCATCTCCCCGCGCGCGTTGCCGAAGCTGGATTTCTCAAAGGGCGTGGACCTCGTTTGCGCCACCATGGTTGCCATTCCGGCGCTGCTCCTCAATGAGAAACAGATTCATCAATTAGTGGAGGATCTCGAAGTCCGCTATCTTGTGAATCGCGATCCGAACATCTTTTATGCCCTGCTGACGGATCTTCCCGATACAGCGGAACCCGCCGCCGAACTGGATCGTCGAATCGATCTCGCCGTCCAACTGATTGAAGAGTTGAACCGCAAGTATGCGCGCGAGCCGTATGGCGGCTTCTATCTGTTTCATCGCCACCGCGTCTACAATCCCCGGGAAAGCGCCTGGATGGGATGGGAGCGCAAGCGCGGCAAGCTGCTCGATCTCAACAAACTGCTGCGGAATGTATATGATCCTTTTCCGGTGAAGGCGGGCGATCTGTCGCGCTTGCCCGGAATACGCTACGTCCTGACACTCGATTCCGACACAGATCTGCCGCGCGCCTCCGCTCAGCGCTTGATCGGCGCCATGGCCCACCCGTTGAACCGGCCGCTGATCGATCCTGAGCTGAACATCGTGACCGAAGGCTATGGGATTCTACAGCCTCGCGTGGGCATCAGCGTGCACTCAGCCACGCGCTCGCGTCTGGCGAGCATCTACTCCGGTCAAACCGGCTTCGATATTTATTCGCGCGCCACTTCCGACGTTTACCAGGATCTTTACGGCGAAGGCATTTTTACCGGAAAAGGCATATACGATGTCGATGCGCTTCGCCAGGTCCTTGAACATCGATTCCCCCGCAATGCGCTGCTGAGCCACGATCTCATCGAAGGGGCTTACGCGCGAGCCGGATTGGTATCGGATATCGAAGTCATCGACGATTATCCTTCCCACTACAGCGCCTATAACCGCCGCAGGCATCGCTGGCTGCGAGGCGATTGGCAAATCGTGCGTTGGATCTTCAACCGGGTTCCCGCCGAATCGGGAAGCCTTGTCGAAAACCCTATCTCTCTGGTTTCCAGATGGAAGATCGTTGACAATCTTCGCCGCAGCCTGATTGAGCCGGCCACTTTTCTACTGTTGATTGCGGGCTGGCTTTTTCTGCCCGGAGGGCCGCGCTTCTGGACGCTGGTCACGCTCGCCCTGCTCTTCCTGCCCATTTATTTCCGCCTCGCTTTCCTGCTGCTTCGCACCCTGTGGACCCATGCCTGGGACTCGCTGCGCGAGGCTTTCAACGATTTCTTCACTTCGCACTGGAACATTCTGCTGAATATCGCGTTTCTGGCGCATCAAACGCTGGTTGCCCTCGACGCGATTATTCGCACCGTTATCCGCAGCACGCTCACCCATAGCCGTCTTCTCGAATGGGAAACGGCTACTGAAGCCGAATTGGGCATTAAGAAGCGGACGCCCGTCGACGTTTACCTCGATTGGATGCCTCTGCTGGCGGTCTTGCTCGCCGTCGCTCTCCTCATCAGGCCCGCGGCTGCTCCCTATGCGCTTCCGTTTATCGTTACCTGGTGCTGCTCGAAACTCATTTCCAAGTGGCTGAACCGTTCGCCGCATTCTGAAGCGCTCGCATTAACGGAAAAAGCTCGCTTGTTCCTGCGCAACACGGCGCTCCGTACCTGGCGGTATTTCGCGGAACTCAGCAACGAAAAGAACCACTGGCTCATTCCCGATAATCTTCAGGAGCAGCCGTACCGCGTCGCGGAGCGATCGTCTCCGACCAATCTCGGGTTTCTGCTGAATGCCCGTCAGGCCGCTCTCGAATTCGGCTATCTGACTATTTCGGAATTCGTATCACTCACCGAGCTAACACTGGGTTCGCTGCTGAAACTGCAGCGGCATTTCGGTCACTTCGTGAACTGGTACGACAACATCAGTTTGAAACCGCTTGAGCCGCTGTTCCTATCGACGGTCGATAGCGGTAATCTCTGCGCGTCGCTCTGGTGTCTGAAACACGGTTGCCTTGAATTCTTGAAACAGCCTCTCATACGTCCCAACGCTCTGAACGGCCTGGCCGATTATTACCGCATGCCGGGAGCCGCCGCCGCTGTTTCGAATGACTTTCCGCATCTGCTCGCGTTAGCGGATTCCGCTGCGTGGCTTCCCGAACTCTTAAAAATGCCCGGCGTCCCTTCGCCGCGCCCGGAGACGGATGGAAAGAACGCATGGTGGCCTGCTGAGTTGAGATCGCGCATCCAAGCGATCCGCGAGGAAGTCGGCAGTTTCATGCCCTGGTATCTTCCCGAATTTGCGCCATTGCGCCAGCTCAGGTCGCGCGAGCTCGAGCTGCCTCACGATCCGCTCACTACGGCAAACGCCGAAGCGCTTTATCAGGATCTGGATGGCAAGCTTCAGGCGCTCAACGCCTGCCCCGGCATCTTGCCCGAATCTCTTGCGCTTGCTCAGCGTCTGCGCGAAGCGCTTCCCGAATGCCGTGCGCGGATCCGTAGCCTCGCGTCTCGGCTCGCCGCCGTGGCGGCTCAGGCTGATGGTTTAGTTCACGAGATGGGTTTTGAAGCGCTTGCCGACCAGCGGCGGAAGCTCTTATCGGTTGGTTACGATGTTGCCGCTCAACAATTGAGCAAGTCCTGCTACGACCTGCTTGCGTCTGAATCCCGCACCGCCGCCTTCCTCGCGGTTGCCAAAAATGAGGTTTCGCAGGACACCTGGTTTCGCCTGGGCCGTCAGCATACGCGCTGCGAAACGGAAACCGTCCTGATCTCCTGGACGGGAACCATGTTTGAATACCTCATGCCGGTGATCTGGATGAAATCTCATCCCAACACATTGCTCGATCGCGCCGTCCGGGCCGCGGTCCGCGCGCAGCAGCTTTACGCGAGACGCCGCCGCGTGCCGTGGGGTATCTCGGAAGCGGCTTACAGCAAAACCGATCAGGATGGCAATTACCAGTACGCCGCATTCGGCGTGCCCGGCCTGGCACTTAGTGTCGCTCGCGCCGGATCGCTTGTGGTCTCGCCTTATTCCAGCTGCCTCACGCTGCTGGTCGATCGCCCCGCAGCCGTGGATAATCTCGTTCAGATGGCGCGCAAGAAATGGCTGGGAGACTACGGCTTCTACGAATCCGCCGATTTCACAGAATCTCCCGACCGCGCTTTTCTTCCCCGCAAATACGTCCTGGTCCGCTGTTGGATGGCGCATCACCAAGGCATGAGTCTAGCCGCCATTTGCAACGTCTTGCATGGCGCTTCCTTTCAGCGTTGGTTTCACGCCGAGCCCCTGGTGCAAGCGAGCGAGCTAATTCTGCAGGAACGCCCGCTTCGCGCGAAGCCCATTCCCGACTTGCAGCCGCGGCGTGTGGTTTCGTTCACGCGCGATGGCGCCGGCCCCGCCGCAAAAGCTCGCGTCCCCGCCTGATCTCCTAACCTAAGTAATCGCCCGGCAACGCACTGCGCGGTGGCTTGGCAAGGATGAAGGAGATTACTAAAGATGCCACAGAGCTGCGTGAGCGCACGCGATCCCTATAGGAGCGTAGGTAGCGGCTTGTTTCCTAATCACTGCTGGCCACTAAATATGGAAAAGCCGGAATTTGCTGCCTCTGACCTATGCTCTTTTCTTGAGCTCGACCGTGCCAACGATTATCTTTCCAGAAAACGCACCATAACCCACGGCCTTTCCGGCCATAGATGTTCCATGATTGCTGAGGGTCAAGAGCATATACCCAAATGCATACACGGGTGTGCTGTGCGTATATTCCAGGTGAACGTACTTCTGATCGGAAAGATAGCCTTTCAGCGTGAGCTGGTAGGTAGTACCTTGTAACTCGAAGCGGCCGCTGCCCTTAACTTTCTTGCGGTAGGCAACGAATGTACACGACATGTGCGCGGAAAAAAGGGATGGGGAATCATCTGGGACTTCCAAATTAGCGATTCTTCCCTCCCATTTTCCTGTCAATGCTGCGCGCCTGTCTTTTGAAATTCTGTACCGCGCCCCATCTTCGAAGAACAGTTTTACAAACACGCCGATCAGAGCACCGAAGATTGTGCCCGCAGCGCCGATCAACGCATTCAAGAGACTCGATGACATAATGTGTGGGTTTTATTCGGTTTTGGCTCCGTTGGGTTACTTAGTCGTGATTGCGACCAACCGCAGCACCCTTCCAATCCATTGTCAGGGTTCTTCCGATTTTATTGCAACTCCAACGGCAACGCCTGAAGAGTTGTGGCCGATTCATGTCACTCTTTCCGGAGTCTCCGATGCGAAAAAAGGAACGCTCTTCCGTACGAGGCCTCGATTGATGTGTGTCGCAGCCGATTGGCTCGCAAGACAACGATAGGTATGCTTTTCCACCGATGAACGCGCGCAGGACAGTGAACCACACTGATATTCGGAGCATCTCCAATCGGAGCTTCTGAATTTAAGGTGAATGCAGCAGTCGGACGAAGTTTTTCCGACTAAGAGGCGACTCACTGCGATTGCGTCCTATTCGACTTGGATGGGATTAAAAGCCCAATCTAGAACCCTAAGGCGTGTTGACCAAGCACCGCTTGGCTGCCAGGCTAGCCCGCTTACAACCCTTCTAGAATCTGCCGTGCTACCCGTTTTCCCGTAGCGATCGCGCCATGGACGGTCGCGCTGTGGCCGTTCAACTCCGTTGCTTCGCCGGCAAAATACAAGGTTCGCTCAACCGGTTCCGCAAGCGTTTTGCGGGCATTCATCGCGCTCGCCGGCACATAGCTATAGGCGCCGCGCGCAAACGGATCGCCATGCCAATCGTGAAAATAAGTTGCTTCAAGCAGCGAGTTCAGTTTGTCCGGAGTAGATCCTGTAATTCGAGCAAGATCGGCAATGGCGTGGATCAGGATTTCCGCCAGCGGCTGATCCAGCAGGCCGTCCGCATGCGGTCCCGCGCTCCAGCCAGTGAGAATCGGCACACGAACCGGGAGCGTCGTCCACCAGGTCGGAAAGAATTTTTCATTGGATAGCAGAAAGCCGGCGTCGGAGATTTCATCGGTATCCTCCCAGAACGCCTCGCGGAAACGCAAAACGATCCGGATCACCTGGCCGAATCGAAGCTCGCGCGCCGCTCTGAGCGTGCTTTCCGGCTCAGGGTGAAAGCCGATAGCGCCCGCGGCATTTGTATCTGCCTGCAAAACGCCGAGTGCAACCGTAATCACTACACGGCGGCTGCGAACCGTTTCCAGATTGCCAGTAAGCGCGGAACATATTTCAACTCTTGCCGATCCGCGTTTCCAATGGATATTCTTGACGATCGAATTCAACCTGAGTTTTCGTTGCGCATCGTTCACTCCGTCGAGCAGGTGAAGCATCAACGAATCGTAGCCGTTCAGAAGCCGAAAAGAACGATTGCCATCGATTTGGTCGGCAGCCCGGGCGTCTTCGGCAAGAGAAGCAATTCCGATTACTTCTTTCCTAGCGGCGTTGAAGCCTTCTACATAGGCAGCCGCGAGACGTTTGGCATTCTCCGGATGCTTCGATTCATCCAGAAAACTCGAGAAGCTCCGGTCTTTGTGTTTGGCCGCTCGCCTCTGCATATCGTCCATAACTCGACCCACCAGCGCCCAGGCATCGCCGTGATGTTGAACGGCCCCATTTTCGATGTAAACCGCGTTCTCGGCGCAATCATAAGCGGCCAGGCGGCCAGAATGGAGAATGTCCCAGATTTCCGGGGGGCGGCCATGAATGAACTCCGCCCCTAATTCCACCCGCACTGGCGAAAATGCGTCGCGGAAAGTCAGAATGCGGCCGCCGATTCTCTCCCGCGCCTCGATACAAATCACCTTGCATCCGGCGCGGTCCAATTCTTCGAGAGCCGACAATCCGGCAGCCCCGGCGCCTACGATGACTACATCGGTTGGAGAACTCCGCAAAGGTGACCGCAAGCACGCGCCCGAGACGATCGAGATAAATAGGCCGCCAATCACGCGGCCGCGATGGTCCGCAGTCTCAGCATACTCTTTCAAGTTGCTAGGATCGGGATTGGTCAGCCGACGAGAGTTTCTGCAAGGGACCGCGGCAGGAACTGCCACCGTGCTGACGCCTTGCCGAGCGGCCGCGTCCGCGGCGGCCGACTACACCGTTGAGATCGCGCCCTATTCACTTGAAGTGTCGGCGCACCGCCTTATTCGGACTGTTGCTTATAACTCACAAGTACCCGGCCCATTGCTTCGCTTACAGGAAGGGCGGCCAGTGACGATCGATGTTGTAAACCGGACCAGCAACCCCGAAGTCGTCCATTGGCACGGTCTTTTTCTGCCCTCTAACATTGATGGCGCAATGGAAGAGGGTACCCCAGCGATTGCGGCGGGCGGAAGCGCGCGGTACACGTTTAAGCCGCGGCCGTCGGGCTTTCGCTGGTATCACACTCATACGTTCGCCGGACACGACTTTAACAAGGGCCAATACACCGGACAGCACGGATTCTTGTGGATAGAACCGCGCGAGAACCGGGGGCGCTACGACGCTGAAGTTTTTCTAGCACTGCATGATTGGAGAGGCCAGCTTCTGGCGAGCGATGACGGTTCCATGAACCCGTCGTACGACGTCTCTACCATCAATGGTCGCGTGCTCGGTTTTAGTGAGCCGCTCCGCGTCAAAGTGGGACAACGTCTTCTGCTGCACTTGTTGAACTCGAGCGCGACCGAATGTCACTGGATTGCGATGGCTGGTCATCAGTTCGACGTGCTAGCGCTCGATGGTAATCCGGTACCGAACCCCTGTCGCGTGCCCATGCTCAGTCTTGCGCCCGCTGAGCGAGTGAGCGCGATTGTGGAAATGAACAATCCAGGAGTTTGGATTCTAGGAGAAGTTCGCAAGCACATCAGGGCTGCCGGCATGGGAGTGGTGGTGGAGTATGCGGACCGCAGCGGAGAGCCGCAGTGGCGGCAGCCGGAAGCACTGTCGTGGGATTATGCGCGGTTCGGAAGCACCGAATCCAGCGCGTCCGGCGGTGGCGGCATTACGGATATCCCGCTGGTATTCAAGTCGAAGTTCACGGGGCACGGCGATATGGATCATTGGACGATTAACGGGAAGTCGTATCCGAACACCGACACGATTGATCTAAGGCAAGGTCAGCGATACCGTTTGCTGTTCGAGAATAGAAGTACTGAGGATCACCCTTTGCACCTGCACCGGCACATTTTTGAGCTTCGCCGAATATCCGGTCGCGACACTCACGGCATTATGAAGGACACGGTGCGGGTGAACGCCAATACGCAGGTGGATGTGGAATTCACAGCGGACGATCCTGGGTTAACTCTCTTCCACTGCCACCAGCAGGACCATATGGATATGGGCTTCATGATGCTATTTCGCTACGTTTAATTTTTGCCATGGCTGGCTTTCGGCACGTGCGGTTTCAAGAATCCGTGTGTCTAGGGACAGGACTTATACTGATGAGTCTTTTCTCTTCTCTGCCCCTCAGCGCACAAGGAAACTACGAGATTCAGGTGTATGGCTCCGACACGGTTCCTCCCGACAGTACAATGGTGGAACTTCATTCGAATTTCACAGCGATCGGCCAGCGTTATGAAATTCTGGGTGTCTATCCTACGTATCACCAGGAACACGAAACGCTGGAGATCACTCAGGGTATTAACGATTGGGCGGAGGTGGGCTTCTACGTCTTCACGAGTGAACAAAACGGCCATGGAGTGCAATGGGTGGGCGACCACATCCGTCCGCGCGTGCGTGTACCCACGTCGTGGCACTGGCCGATTGGGGTCAGCCTCTCGACGGAAATCGGATATCAGCGCGCCGTTTACTCTCTTGATACCTGGACTTGGGAAATCCGGCCGATTGTAGACAAAGCTATCGACCGCTGGTACTTCGCTTTTAATCCCGCACTCGAACGCACCTGGCATGGGCCCGATGTCCGCCAGGGTTTGGCATTCGCTCCTGCCGCGAAGGTGAGTTATGACTTCACGAAGCGGATCAGCGGGGGAGTTGAATATTATGCCGACTACGGTGCGTTCGCGCAGTTTGACTCGTTTCACGAGCAGCAGCAGCAATTCTTCGCCGCAACCGATTTGAACGTTTCACCTAAATGGGAAATCAATTTCGGTGTAGGGATTGGTGTCACAGGGGCGACGGACCACTTGATCGTAAAAGGAATCATAGGGCGCCATTTTTCCTGGCACAAGCCATCGCGAGTGGATTAGAAATCCAAACGCCAGAGGCGCCGGGGTTTAAACCAAAACTCATTCCTATGGCGGCAGAAGTTGGCTGGCAGCGTCCCGTTCGGAATCGGGCCGGTTCATGGCAAAGACAGCTACCACGCGGTTGCCCTTAAACCACCAAGCACTAAAGCTTGGCGAATTGACGTCGCCTCGATACTCGGTTCGTTCCGCACCTTCAGTAACCCCCCAGAACTCGTAAGATAAGTCGAATACGTCCGAAAAGAAATAGGGGATATTCCTGAACGGCTCCGTCGCGCCGCGCAAGCGCCTCGCTAAATACTGCCCCTGTTTGACCGCATTGTCCCAGTGTTCGAGGCGACGCCGTCTGCCGGAAAGCACGTCTTGATAGTTCGCCACGTCGCCCGCGGCGTAAACGTCGGGAGCGCTAGTCTCCAGAAACTCGTTCACCGGAATGCCATTATCGGCTCGCAGGCCGGCGGCCTCGGCAATGTCGGTCACCGGCATAACTCCAATACCAGCAACTACGAGATCAGCGTCTAGTTTTGTCCCCGTAGAAAGTGATACATAGCCATCACCGATTCCTGTGACTTTCGCGCCCGGCACGAGACGAACGGCACGATCCTGATAGTACTGCTGAAAGAATCGTGACATTTCGGGCGTGAAAAAGCTTTTCCAAACGCGATCCTGCGGGAACACCATGACCGTGTCGCGCCCGCCCTGTGCGCTCTGCGATGCCACTTCCATTCCTATAAAGCTTGCGCCGAGAACCACCACTTTCTTCGCACTCTTCAACGCTTCGCGCAATCGCGCGGAATCCCTCAGTGAGCGAAGATAAAGCACATTGTCACGATCTGCGCCAGAAACATCGAGCGTACGCACCCGGGCGCCGGTGGCAAGAATCAATTTATTAAAACGAAATTCCTCGCCGGCTTGGCCAAGCAATCGTTTACCCGAAAGGTCGATGTTCTCAATCGGCAAGTTGAGATGAATGTCGACGCCGTGCTCGCGATAGAAGCTCTCAGTATTTATGAGTACGCTCTGCTCGTTATCTTTTCCGGCAAGGAAGCCCTTCGAGAGCGGCGGCCGTTCGTAGGGGAGTGCCTGGTCTGCCGAAACGATGCAAAGCTCCCCGGGTTTGAGATCGGCTTCTATGGCTTCTTTCGCGGCATACCCAGCGACCATGCCGCCGCCCAGGATGATTACGTCGTACTTGTTCACGTCCTGAGAATACACCCGGCCTCTCGCATCAGGTAGCAAACAATTGGTAGCGCCATATTGTCGCTACCAATCGTCCCACGTTCCGCCTGGCCGTGACCTGCAGCGCGTTGTAGATTGAATTCGCGGCACGCGGCGGCAATCGATGCCATCGAGGCATTACGAACAGAATAAGTACCCCGAGTCTCCCTCAGGAGGTCTTCCACGACGTCTGCTTTTATGGGCTAACTCAATTCCAAAACAGTTTGGAGGCGCGGGGCGGGATCGAACCGCCGAATAAAGGTTTTGCAGACCTCTGCCTTACCACTTGGCTACCGCGCCGGTAAGATGGATTCTCTTCGCAACATAGCACATAGCGAGCACCTTGGCGAAGCGCGGTACGCTCGGTGTAGATCGCGATGAGAATGACTCCCGTTTTGCTCTTCGCGGCAATATTCATGAACATCGAATCTTCAGTTGCCGCAACCTTTCCAGATATTCTGGAACTCGATCAAATGGCGGCACGTTTCGCCCCTGCTCCGCTGGCGATCGACGCCTCGCATTTGAACCAGGGAGACCGCCGGGCGCTTATCAAACTTATCGAGGCTGGACACGTGATCGACGACATCTTCCTCCAGCAGCTTTGGAGCGGTAACGAGAGGCTTTATGCGCAGTTGGAGCGAGACACATCGCGCCTCGGCAAAGCCCGGCTGCGCGTGTTTCTGATTTATAAAGGACCCTGGTCCGACCTCGACGATCATCGCGCCTTCCTTCCGGACGTTCCAGCGCGCAAGCCGCCTGGAGCTAATTTTTATCCCGAGCACATCACGCATGAAGAGTTCGAGCAGTGGGTATCCGGCCTGCCGGACAAAGAGGCCGCGCTCGCAAAAAGTTTCTTTACCGTCATCCGGCGGGATTCGGCACATGGCAAGCTGGAAATTGTTCCCTACTATCGCGAGTATCGGGCCGATCTTACACGCGCCGCAAAGCTTTTGCGCGAAGCAGCGGCTTCAACTGACAATACTTCGCTGAAACATTTTCTAAATGCGCGCGCGAGCGCGTTTTTGGATGACGACTATTACGAGAGCGACCTCGCCTGGATGGACCTGGATGCGCCGATTGACCCCACCATTGGTCCGTATGAGACCTATAATGACGAGCTCTTTGGATACAAGGCGTCATTCGAGGCGTACATCTGCCTGAAAGACGACGCAGAGACCGCGAAGGTCCAGGGCTTTTCGAAGCATTTGCAAGAAATAGAAAACAACCTTCCCATCGATGCGGCTTACCGCAACCCTAAACTCGGTGCGACAACGCCGATTCGAGTCGTAAACGAAGTGCTCTCGGCGGGCGATGGGAACCATGGAGTTCAGACCGCCGCGTTCAATTTACCGAACGATGAGCGCGTGATTCAGCAAAAGGGCAGCAAGAAGGTGATGCTGAAAAACGTTCAGCAGGCGAAGTTCGATAGCGTGTTAATTCCGGTCTCGCGCATGGTGCTGCCGGCGAGCGCTCAATCCGACGTTAGTTTTGAATGGTTCTTCACGCATATACTGGCCCACGAATTGAGTCATGGGATTGGTCCACATGAAATCAAGGCGGACGGGAAAACCACGTCGGTACGGCTGCAATTAAAGGACCTCTACAGCACCATCGAAGAAGCCAAGGCGGACGTCACTGGCCTGTTCATGCTGCAGTACTTTTTCGACCATGGCGTTTTGCAGGGCGGCGAAGCCAATGAAAGGAAACTTTACAATACATTTCTTGCTTCCTCCTTCCGCACGCTACGATTTGGCATCACTGAGGCGCATGCCAGAGGCATGGCGCTGCAATTCAATTACTTGACGGACCGTGGCGCCTTCGTCGCTCGCGCGGATGGCGCTTTCGAGGTGAATTGCTCGAAGATGAAGCAAGCCGTTCGCGACTTAACTCACGACCTGCTGACGATCGAGGCGCAAGGAGATTATCCGGCAGCTCAAAAGATGCTGACAGAATTAGGAGTCATGCGCCCGCGGATGACGGAAGCTCTGAACCGCCTGAGAGACATCCCTGTCGACATTCAGCCTAAATTCGTAACCGCGGATGAGCTTACGCGAAGCGCGCAGTAGCATCTTCAGGCGCCTGGCGAATCCAGGTTCTTTCGAGTGGACCGAAGCGATCTTCCTACGGCTGCTCGGGCTAATCTATCTGACGGCGTTCGGCTCACTTTGGCCGCAGATCGTGGGATTGGTTGGCTCACATGGCATTGCACCTGCCATTCAGGTGATGACCGCGATGCGCGCCGAGCTAGGCGTAGGAGCGATCTTGTATGTTCCGACGCTGTTTTGGCTCGGAATGAGCGATACGGCTTTGGTTTGGTTCTGCATATTGGGATGCATTGCCGCTCTGTTCCTGGTTGCGGGGTTTTTTTCGCGTTCCGCCGCCGCAGTTTGCTTCGCGCTGTATCTGTCACTCGCCTCAATCGGGCAGCCGTTCACCCTGTTTCAATGGGATGCGCTGCTGCTCGAGGCGGGATTCCTGGCGGTGTTTGCGGGCGCGCCATGGCTTGTCTGGGCGTATCGGTTCCTATTGTTCCGGCTCATGTTCGAATCGGGCGCGGTGAAGCTGCTGTCTCACGATCCCAACTGGCGTGACTTTCACGCGGTGCGTTTCCATTTCATGACGCAGCCTCTACCGAACCCGATCGCATATTACGCGTATCGCGCGCCCATATGGATGCTGGATGCAATGACCGCGGCAACTCTGGCGATCGAACTAGGCGCCCCCATGCTGCTGTTCTGCCCCCGGCGTCTTCGGCATCTTGGCGCTGGACTGCTCATGCTGTTACAGTTGCTGATCCTCTTGACAGGGAATTATGCGTTTTTCAATCTGCTATCGCTCGCCTTGTGCCTGTGGGCTTTCGACGATTCGACCTTTGCTCCGCTTAAACGCTTTCTACGAATGCGAATTCATCCGATAGCAATTTTGCGTCCATTTTTGAATGGAATACTCGTCGTCCTTATGGCAATCGGCGCAACCCAGTTGATCGGAATGTTCGAGGCAGGCTTCGACCGGCCGGTTCAAACCGTTCTCAGCTTCATCTCGCCATTTCAGATCGTGAACACCTACGGCTTGTTTGCGGTGATGACCACGACCCGGCCCGAGATTGTGATGGAGGGATCGGACGATCAAGTAAGTTGGAAAGAGTATTCGTTCAGGTACAAGCCTGGCGAGTTGCATCGCAGTCTCCCGCTGATTGCTCCCTATCAGCCACGGCTGGACTGGCAAATGTGGTTCGCCGCTTTGGGCAGTGTCCAGGAAAATGGTTGGGTGCAAGGCCTGATGTACCGTCTCCTCCTGGGAGAACCTTCAGTTATCGGCTTAATGGACTCCTCGCCGTTTGAAAAGCCTCCCCGGTACATGCGTGCGCTGCTGTACGATTACCAGTTCACGACCCCCGATGAGCGGGCTCGAACCGGAGCCATTTGGCGGAGACAGCTACGCGGGACCTGGTTGGGCCCGGTCTCATTGAACCACCAATAACTCCGTCGTTCAAACTGCCGGTAAGTAAGGGTTATATAGCAAACTCCTAACGCTCACGCGAGGCCTGGAGTCTGCAACAATAGGGCGTGCGTTTGTGGTTAGTGCTTTGGCTGACGGCAGTCACCGCGATATCGCTTGCTCCCCTAAAAGTCAAAGTTTTCTTCGGAACTGTGGGGACTTGGCACGCAACCGGCCATCTTTTTGTGTTCCTCGCAACGGGGGTTCTGGCTTTATCGACGGCGAGGCGCGCATGGTCGAGAGGATCGCGAGCGTTGCTTCTGGTTCTCTTCTGTGCTGCCCTCGAAGCTCTTCAAACGGTCTTATACCACAACCGCTTTGAATGGCGCCACTTGGCCCTCCGCTTTGGGTGCGCGACATGAAAGTGCAGGAGCGTTCGAGTCTCTTTTTTGTGGCGCCAATCTGAGCGTCTGTATACGCTAAGAGAAGGAGGTCCACCATGACT
>Ga0208480_1000320_pt1 | contig 17983 bp, 16 predicted proteins | sample NGESurshal092012_4_FD_184485 | JGI IMG/M metagenome (GOLD analysis project Ga0208480, IMG submission 184485) | Arctic peat soil microbial communities from Barrow, Alaska - NGEE Surface sample F53-1 shallow-092012 (SPAdes) | ecosystem: Environmental > Terrestrial > Soil > Wetlands > Peat ... | reverse complement strand
GATCGCGCCCGCCGGGACCCACGCGATGATCGACCTCTCCGACGGGCTGGCAACCGACGCCGAGCACCTTGCGCAGGCCGGCGGCGTCGTGCTGAAGCTCGAACTCGACAAGCTGCCGGTCGACGAGCAGACCGAGCGCATCGCCGCCAAGCTCCGCATCCCCGCCTGGCAAGCAGCTGCAACTGCCGGCGAAGACTACGAGCTGTGCGTTTGCGTTCCGCGCAAGCGCGCCGACCGCGTGAGCGCCGCCTGCGAGCGCACCGGAACGAAACTGACCTGGATCGGGCATGTCAGCGAGGGCTACCCAGGGGCGGTGCTACGACACGAGGGGCACAAGCAAGCGCTTACGGGGTTTGAGCACAGGTGGTAGCGGCGGTTCGGGACCGAGCGACTGCTCAACCCGCTTGCCGGATTGGTGAATCATGGCTCTCAGCGGCGCAGGGCGGATTCGGTGCCGCCCAGCGATCCAGGGCCAGCGTAGGACACCGGGCCACGTGTGGCGAGCTCAAGCCAACCCTCCGCGCCGGGCGCGGCAAGCGTCTCGGTGGCCGGCGCGAGCAAGACGGCGGCGAACACGCAGCCGAGCCCGACGCTCCACAGCAGCACACTGAGCGGGCCAAGCTGAGCGCCGGCAAAGGTCAGGACGACGCTCTCGAGCAGGCCGCCGAGGCCGAGGCCGAGCTCTCGCGCCTGAGCGACCGCCAGCAGCAACAACGGCAGCGCGCCGAGTGCGATTGCGCCGTAGGCCAGCGCTCGGGTCCGGGGCCCCGGGCGGCGGCCCGGGCCTACCGCCACCAACCACAGGTGTAGCGCCGGGATCAACAGCAAGCACGCAAACGGGTTGAAGGCCCACGTCAGCAAGGCGACGGCGAGCAGCACGAGCAGCACCGCGAGACCCGCCCCGTCGGCGCTGGGGCGCAGCGGCAGCGCCAGACGTCGAGCGAGCGCCGGCCAGGCCGACAGCGCGAGCACCAGCACGAGCGCAGTGGCGATCGTCGCCGCGAGCATCGACCCGTCGGCCGACAGCGCCTCTGCGGACATCTGCCCGGCGGGGGCCGCGACGATGCCAAGCGCGCCGAGCAAAGTCGCAAACAACGCGCTTGCCAGGAACGGGAGGGAGGCGCTGAGCGTCCACACCAGCCAGCGGCGCACGGGCTCGCGCCGGCGGCGCAAACGCGCCAAAGCGTCTACCGCGACCAGCAGCGGCGGCAAAAGGAGTGCCAGGACGAGCAGTCTGACGGCCCACTCCGGGAGCAGCTTGTGACCCAGCGAGACGCGCGTGGAAAAGCTCGGAGCGATGTTCGGCCCTTCGTCGAGCGCGTAGATCGAGCTGAGCACGGCCCTGCCGAAGTTCTGCAGGCGACTTGCGCTCACCGTCTCTGTGGCGGAAGGGCCGCGTTCGCCGCTGACCTGGACGAGCACGGCCGGGGTCCCGGCGGAGTTCAACGGCGCCTCTTCGCCGGTGTCGAGCGGCAGCGCGAGATGTGCGAGCTGGCTGACTGTCCCAAGGGTGCCGGAGTCGGTTCCGACGCCCTGCGAGATCGCACCGTCAAGCGTTCTTTGCAGGCGTTCGGGCGAGATTCTCGCGCTGCTGGAAAACGGCAGCACGAGCGGCTTGTGCACGATGCTGCCGGCAAGGTCTCCGAGCACGATCGCGGCGTCCGGCGATTGCTTGTCGTGCTTGGCGAAGTCGGCAGCGCCCGCGTTGCCGCCGCTGCCGCCGCTCGAGGAGACGAGCACGATCGTGCGGCGCGTCTCGCTCTCGGCGAAGACGCGCGCCAACTCGAGCAGAGCCGCGGTACCCGAGAGCTGTGCCGCCGAACCCGGCTCGGGGGCGTCGCGATGAGCCATGATCACAATCGGGCTCGAGCTCGTCGATCCGGGGCGCTCGGCGATGACCGTGGTGAGCGTGCGCGTACCCTCGATCGTCGCCGCTTGGATCTGGCGGGTGCTGACTTGGAAGCCACCGCCGGCCGCGGCTTCAGATGTGCCGGAGGTGGATTCGCCCGCTGCCGATTCGCCCGCTGCCGGAGTGCCCGCGGCAGACTTGGCAGACCTCGGCGTGTTCGGGACCGACGCGTTCGCGGCGGAGACGCTCCCCAATCCACGCAGTTGCGCCGCGATGTAGGCGGCCAGTTCGTTGTCGCCTGCGCTGCCTGGGCGACGGTCTGGAAAGCGCTTGACGAGCGCTTGCAACCCGGCGAAGGCACGCGGACCGTTGAACGCGTCGGGCGCGAGCGTGGAGCCGAGCGGAGAGGCCTGCCCGGACAGCGAGAAGCCAACGATCACGAGCGCGAACAGGAACGGCACGAATGCCGCGCGGTAGATGCGGCCATCGAACATCGAACAGACCTTAGTCCCGTTCCCGGTCCCAGTCGCCATACGAGGCCAAATCGAGGTGTGCCTCGGCCGCTTCCGGTCCTCCGGCCCTGCAAAGCCCCGGGAGGCTCGACATGGTCCCCGTAGGCACCCAAGCTGGGCCGGCCGGCCGGTGTATGTGTCGAAAATAGGCGATGCCCCCCGCGCGCGCGGGGGGCATCGCCCTTTTCGCACCACGACCCCGACCCCCGAAACAAACGACAAGCGCTCGCTTCCGTGCCGCCCGTAGGTATCGTGCGGGACTCTCGTGCTCCAGCCCGTTGCCACAGGACACAAGTCGCTCGCCGACTACACCCACATTTGCGGGCGCGAGCTGATCGAGGAGATCCGCGAGCTGGCCGAGCCGCTGAAGGGCAAGCGCGTGGTGCACGTGTCGGCCACGGCCTTTGGCGGCGGGGTCTCGGAGATCCTGTACACGCTCGTGCCGCTGATGCGCGATGTGGGGCTTGACTGCGAGTGGCAGGTGATCTACGGGCGCGAGGAGTTCTTCAACGCGACCAAGCTGATGCACAACGCCCTACAGGGCAATCCGCAGGACCTCGACGAAGAGCAGTGGGGCACCTGGGAGCAGTACAACGAGATGAACGCACGCGAGCTCTCCGACGGCTGGGACGTGTGCCTCGTGCACGACCCGCAGCCCGCTGGCCTGTACCGGCTGGTGCCCGAGAAGGCCAAGGGCTGGGTTTGGCGCTGCCACATCGACCTCTCGACCCCCAATCCCGCGACGATCGAGCGGCTGCTGCCGTTCATCGCCGAGTATCCACAATCGCTCTTCCACATGGCCGACTACGTCCCCCAGGGGATGGGTGGGAACGTCAACATCGTTCCCCCGGCGATCGATCCCTTGATGCCGAAGAACATGGCGCTTTCGCCCGAGGACGCCTCCTACGTATGCGAGCAGTTCGGGATCGACGTCGACAGGCCGCTCATCTGCCAGGTCTCGCGCTTTGACCCCTGGAAGGATCCGCTCGGCGTGATCGACGCCTATCGGCTCGTCAAGCAGCAGGTGCCAAACGTGCAGCTGGCGCTCGTCGGCTCGATGGCAAGCGACGATCCCGAGGGCTGGGATTTCTTCAACGCGACGATCGCCCACGCCGACGGGGACCCCGACGTGCACATCCTCAACAATTTCAACAATGTCGGGGCGATCGAGGTCAACGCATTTCAGTCTCACGCGGATGTGGTCGTGCAGAAGTCGATTCGCGAGGGCTTCGGGTTGACGGTCTCCGAGGCGATCTGGAAGGCGCGGCCCTTCATCGGCGGCAACGTCGGTGGCATTCCCCTGCAGGTAGAGGACGAGGTGACTGGCTTTCTCGTCGAGACCGTCGATCAGTGCGCCCAGCGCTCGCTCGAACTACTGGGCGACCCCGGGCTGGGCAAGGCTTTGGGTCGCCGCGGCAAGGAGCATGTGCGCAGGCACTTCCTCACGCCGCGCTATCTGCGCGACTACTTGCGCATCTTCAAGGAGCTCGCAGCATGAGCCGCCACCACGTCGCAGGGGCCACGACCTCAATCGCTCATATGCCCATCGGGGCACCGCATACATCGCGCCGTTGCCAACCTAGCGCTCCGGACTCTCGGTGCCCAAGCGGTGTGGCGTTGCGGGAGCTCGGGCAGGCATGAGCCCGGAGCCGGCACAGCGCTCGCCGCTGGTGCTGGTGAGCAACCGGGGGCCAGTCACCTTCGGCCCCGGCGGGGAAGTGCAGCGCGGCACCGGCGGACTGGTGACGGCGCTCTCTGGGCTGGCCTCGCACCGCGACGCCGTGTGGATCGCCTCGGCGATGAACGAGCACGACGCGCAGGTCTCCCACGAGCACGGCGCGCGACCCTTTCCCGTCAAGAGTCCCGCCGGCGGCGATTACCAAGTGCGACTTGTGGTCAGCAGTCCCGAGGCTTACGACCGCTTCTACAACGTGTTTGCCAACCCAATGCTTTGGTTCATCCAGCACTACCTGTGGGATCTGTCCAACGCACCGGACATTCGCCGCGAGGAGATCGAGGCGTTCGAGTTCGGCTACAACGCCGTCAACGAGGATCTTGCCCGTGCGGTGGTAGAGGAGATCGAGGACGAGCTCGAGCCCGTCGTGATGGTGCACGACTACCACCTGTACACGCTGCCTGAGCTTGTGCGACGCGCCCGGCCCGACGTGTTCCTGCACCACTTCGTGCACATTCCCTGGACGCAGTCGGACTCGTGGCGTGTGCTGCCCTCGCGCATCAGGCACGAGATCTTCGCCGGACTCTTGGCCAACGACATCATCGGCTTTCACACTCGCTCCTACAGGCGCAATTTCCTGCAGTGCTGTCGCGATCTGATGGACCTCGACGTCGACTTCGAGCTTGGGTTGGTGCGCTGGCAGGGGCGCGAGGTTTGGGTCAGGGCCTATCCGTTGCCGATCGACCATCGCGCGGCGCTTCAGGTTGCGCGCAGCGAGCGGGTGGGGGAGTTCGAGCGCGAGCTGCTGCGCCGCCGCCGCGACTTTCTGATCCTGCGCGTCGACCGAGCCGACCTGTCAAAGAACGTGCTGCGCGGCTTCTCGGCATTCGACCTGTTCCTCGACCAGCATCCCGAGTTTCGCGAGCGGGTCACGTTTGTGGCGCAGCTGATGCCCTCGCGGACGGACGTGCCCGAGTACGCGGAGTACCTGGAACGGATCGAGGCGCTTGTGGCGGTCGTCAACCACCGTCATGGCACGCCCGACTGGATGCCGATCCAGCTGAAGCTGCGCGACGATCTCGAGGAGGCGATGGCGGCGTACAAGCACTACGACGTGCTGCTCGTGAATGCCATGTTCGACGGGATGAACCTCGTGGCCAAGGAGGGACCCATCGTCAACGAACGCGCAGGCGTGTCGATCCTCTCGGAGAACACCGGGGCGCACGAGGAGCTTGGCGAGTACGCCCTGTCGGTCAACCCCTTCGACATCCAGGAGCTGGCCGACTCGATCCACGCCGCGCTCGACATGCCTGCTCAGGAGCGGTCGCGCCGTGCTCGCGGCCTCGTGGAGATCGTGACCTCACGCGATCCTGGGGACTGGATCGATGAGCAACTGGCCGACATCAAGGCCAAGCGGGCTGCCGCCGGGGCTGCCTGAGCCGAGCATCGCGCCACCCGACGTAGTGTGAGGCCGAGTAGCGCAGCCCGAGTGTGAGGCCGAGTAGCGCGGGGACGAGCAGACCAGCGCCGACGCGAGTCATGACCGAGCGGGCAGCGGCGTCGCAGCCGGCCGAGCCGAGCCTCGGAGCCCTGTTATGATCCGCCGCCGCGGCGCAAGCGCCTTTCGATGACCCTCTCTGCCCCCACATACGATCTCGTGTTGCTGCTCGACCCGCAGGCGGAGGACTCTGTGCGCGCCAAGATAGTGGCCGACGCGAGGACGGCAATCGAGGCCAAGGGCGAGCTGGTCAACTATGACGAGTGGGGCGAGCGAGCGCTTGCCTACCCGATCGACCACAAGGCGACCGCGGAGTACCACCTGCTGCAGTTTCATGCGAGTGATGTCGAGCTGATCGCCGAGCTGAACCGCACCCTGCCCATCACCGATGGGGTGATCCGCTTTCGCATCAACAAGCTCGAGCCCGGGACGCCAGCGGCGCCCGACATGTCTCCGGGAGCCTCTCCGCCGGCCCGCGAGGAGCCTGAACATCTTCCCGCCGAGGAGCAGGCGGTCGCGTAATACACTCGGGGGCGTGCAGCAGCCGAGGACAACGAACGACCAGGCTTTCAGGATGTGCCTCGCCGCAAAGGCCTCGGCATCTCTGAGCGCCCGACGACCAGGTCGGCGCTCATGAGCGAGCGGCCCCTCAGCGACGGTCCGGCGGTGCGCAGGACCGACGTTCTGCGCGCGTCCCCGCCGATGTTCGACTCGCGGCTGCTCGACACGTTCTCGCGGGTGCATCCCATCGTGCCGATCCTGATCTTCTTGCCGGTGATCTTTGCGTTGGAGGCTTGGAGCCTCTCGTTCGTCACCGCGCTCGTGGCGTTTGGGCTGTTTGCGGCAGGTTATGCGCTGTGGACGCTGTTCGAGTATTGGCTGCACCGGATCGTGTTCCACTTCGAGCCCGACCGTGGGGTCGGGGCGCGGATGCACTGGATCATCCATGGCATCCACCACGAGCATCCCAACGATCCGTTGCGGCTGGTCATGCCTCCCGCCGTGAGCATCCCGCTCGGGGCGCTGGTGTTCGGAGCGCTCTACCTCGTGTTCGGCAAACACTACGCACCCGGCGTCGGCGCCGGCTTCTTCGCCGGGTACCTCGCCTACGACATGCTCCACTACTACGTGCATCACTTCCGGCCGCACTCGCGTGTCGGCAAGCTGTTGCGCGAGCGCCACATGCGCCACCACTTCCAGGACGACACCAAGGGCTTCGGCATCAGCGCTCCCTATTGGGACGAGGTCTTCGGCACCTCCTCGCGCGAGCAGTCGCGCTAGCGTTCGCCGCCCCACCGAGACGAGAGGAACAAGCTGTGGCCGCCACAAACATCAACCGAGTCGTGATGACCGGCAACCTGACCGCCGATCCCGAGCTGCGCTCGCTGCCCAGCGGATCTTCCGTTTGCAAGCTGCGGATCGCTTGCAACACGCGCCGCAAGGACGGCAGCAGCGGCGAATGGGTCGACAAGCCCAACTATTTCAACGTGACCGTGTGGGGCGCGCAGGGCGAGAATGCGGCGCGCTACCTGGCAAAGGGACGGCCTGTGGCGATCGATGGCCGGCTCGAGTGGCACGAGTGGGATGCCCAGGACGGCACAAAACGCAGCGCAGTCGATATCATTGCCGACTCGGTGCAGTTTCTCGGCTCACGCGAAGATCCCTCCGGAGGCGGAGGGTATGCAGGCGGGGGGGCATCTCAGGGCAGCGACGTGCCGGTCGACAACGGCGACTTCCAGCCCGCACCGGTCTCAGGCGCCCCAGGCGACGACGACATTCCGTTCTAGGTTCGACAGCAAGGATTTACAGTGGCAAAGCGCGGTCGCGGCAAGCCAGTCCGGCGACGAGACAAGAAGAGCGGGTCCGGTAGCGGAAGGCGCAAGCCTTGCCAGCACTGCCGCGACAAGGTCGAGCAGGTCGACTACAAGGATGTCTCGACGCTACGCAAGTTCATCTCCGAGAAGGGCAAGATCCGCTCGCGCAGGATCACCGGCGCCTGCCGCCGCCACCAAGGCCAGATCGCTCGTGCGGTCAAGCGTGCGCGCGAGCTCGCTCTGCTGCCTTACGTGAACGAGGGTGGTCGCGACGACCACCCTCGCCGCGACCGCGGCGATCGTGATCGCGAACGCTGAAGCCGCCTGAGAGCAAGATTCCCCGTCCTAGCAGCCGATTCTTCCCATCCCAGACGAAACCAGGACTACAAAACAGATGCCCGAAGCCATACTTCTCAAGGACGTTGACACGCTCGGCGAGCAAGGGGCCGTGGTCGATGTCTCCAAGGGCTACCTGCGTAATTTTCTGATTCCCCGCAAGCTCGCCCAGCCGGCCACGCGCGGGGCGATCGAAGTGGTCCTCAAGCGCCAGCAGGCAGCCGAGCGTGCCGCGCGCGAATACGTGGAGAAAGCCAACGACAACGCTGCCCTGCTGAACAAGACCGTGATCACGATCACTCAGCAAGCCGGGGCCGACGGGCGTCTGTTCGGCTCGGTCACCGCGCAGGACATCGCCGCCGCGATCCGCGATGCGCGTGGGTTGCGCACCGACAAGAACAATGTGTACCTGCCCGAGCCGATCAAGAGCGTCGGGACATACATGGTCGTCGTAGAGGTCGTCGAGGGAGTGACGGCCACCGTGAAGACCATGGTCGTCGCGCAGAAGTAAGGCGGACCCACAGTCAGCTCTCTGCTGCTCGCAGTCAGCTCTCCTTCTCATCCCACTCTCCGCTGCATCCCACTCCTTGCGCCGTCCCACTCCCGCCGACGGACCCGACCTCCCTGCCTGCGAACATGTGTTCGTGCGCCGGCGCGGCAATGATTTCTCTCTCAATTGCGGGTTCCCGCTGCGAGTCGGCGACTCGCTCGACGTAGACTCGCCAAAGCGATGAACGTGGTCTCTCAAGCCAACGGCTTAACGAACATGCCCACCGGCGTGATCGCCCCACCACACAACCTCGACGCCGAGCAATCGGTGCTGGGCGCGATCCTGCTCTCCGACCGTTCGCTATACGCGCTTGTGATCGAAGAGGGGCTGCGCTCCGAGGACTTCTACCGCGACCGCCACGGGCACATCTACGAAGCGATGCTGGGCCTGTACAACGAATCCGAACCTGTGGATGTGCTGACGGTCACCGACCGCTTGCGCCAGAGCGGCAGGCTCGAGCAGGTCGGCGGGCCTGCAGCCGTCGACGAGCTGACCGGAGTGGTCCCGGCAGCAGGGCACGCCAGACGCTACGCGCAGATCGTGCGCGAGAACGCGCTGCTGCGACGCCTGCTGAGCGCCTCCTATGACATCCAGTCGAGCGTGCTCGAGCGCACCGAATCTCCGCGCGAGCTTGTGGAGCAGGCCGAGAAGACGATGCTCGAGGTCGCCCGCGACGATCGCCGCCAGGACTTCCGCTCGATCGAGGAGGTGCTGCACGAGGAGCTCGACAAGCTGCACCGCCTCTCGATCGAGGGCACCTCGCTGACCGGCGCTCCCTCCGGTTTCAAGGATCTCGACGAGATCACCGGCGGCTTTCAGCCGGGCAATCTGATCATCATCGCCGCGCGCCCCGCGATGGGCAAGAGCGCGCTTGTCTGCAACATCGCCGAGAACGCAGCCGTTGAACACGGCCGGCCCGTGGCGCTGTTCAGCCTCGAGATGGCAGAGGCCGAGCTTGCCCAGCGCTTTGTCGCCTCACAGGCGCGCATCAAGGGTGAGGAGCTGCGCAAGGGGCGCGTAAAGGAAGAGCGCTGGCCGAAGATCCTCAAGGCCTCCCAGCGCCTGGCGGATGCTCCCCTGTGGGTGGATGACTCTAGCGACGTGGGGATGCTCGAGATTCGAGCAAAGGCTCGCCGCTTGCATTCGCAGTGCGAGAACGGGCTCGGCCTGATCATCATCGACTATCTGCAGCTGATGCGCACCGACAGCCGCTACGACTCGCGCGTGACCGCCGTGGGTGAGCTGAGCCGCGGGCTGAAGATCTTGGCACGCGAGCTCGGGGTGCCGGTGATCGCCCTCTCACAGCTGAGCCGCGCCGTGGAGACACGTCCGGACAAGCGTCCCCAGCTCTCCGATCTGCGCGAGTCCGGGAACCTCGAGCAAGACTCAGATCTGGTCATGTTCATCTACCGTGACGAGTACTACAACGAGGACTCCGAGCGCATGGGCGAGGCCGACCTGATCATTGCCAAGCACCGCAACGGGGCGGTCGGCAAGGTGACGCTCACCTTCCAGAAGGAGTACCCGAAGTTCATGAACTATGCGGGCGAGAGCCGCTACGCGGCATGAGTGGTGAGGAGATGCCCAACCTCGGCTCCTCACGCGATCCGGGCACCTGCCCGCTGGGGCTGTGCGACGGAAGCGGCTTTCTGGTCGACGAGGCCACCAACACCGCCTCTGACTGTCGCTGCCGTCCCGCCCAGATCGCCAAGCGGCGCACTCGTCGCTTGGAGGCGCGCATACCGAGCCGCTACAGGGCGATCTCCTTCGAGCAGCTCACCGGGACAGACCTTGTGGCCTTCCCCGAGCAGATCCGTGTCGTGCGCAGGTTCGCCACGCGGATCGCAGAGAACCTCGACGCTGGGCGAGGAGTTTGGATCGAAGGGGATACCGGGACCGGAAAGACGATGCTGGCGATGCTGATCTCCAAGGCAGCGCTCGACGCGGGCCGCACCGTGGCCATTTACTCGCTTCCACGGCTGCTGAACTTGATCCGTGAGGCGATCGAGCACGACGAGGGCGTCGTGGGCTTCCTCGACCGACTGGCCACAGTAGATCTCCTCCATGTTGACGATGTCGGCGCCGAGAATCGCACCGACTGGGCACTGGAGCAGCTCTACTCGATCGTCAACACCCGCTATGAGGAGCAGCGCTCGATCGTAGTCACCACCAATCTCCAGCCCCACGACCTCAACGAGCAGATCGGCTCCCGAACCGTGTCCCGCCTGATCGAGATGTGCGGCGACCCGCTGCCCCTCTATGGCGCGGACCGCCGCCTCGAGCTGCCCGTGATGGCGCGAGGTGCCTGAGCAGGCACACGAGCAGTCCCTAGAATCCATGACGCAATGCCAGGCATAGTCATAGTCGGCGCCCAATGGGGCGATGAGGGTAAGGGCAAGATCACCGATCTGCTCGCCGAACACGGCGATGCGGTTGTGCGCTTCCAGGGCGGAAACAACGCCGGGCACACGATCGTCAGGGGCGAGGAGGAGTGGAAGCTGCATCTGATCCCCTCCGGCATCCTGTATCCGGGCAAGCGCTGTGTGATCGGAAACGGCGTCGTGATCGACCCCAAGGTGCTGATCGAGGAGCTCGACGCTCTGCGAGCGCGGCGCGTGGATGTGAGCGGGCTGCGGATCTCAGCCAACGCGCATCTGATCATGCCCTACCACCTACTGCTCGACTCGGCCGGCGAGGCCAAGCTCGGCAGCCTGCAGATCGGCACCACGCGGCGTGGGATCGGACCCTGCTACGCCGACAAGGCGGCACGCCTTGGCATCCGCGTGCAGGATCTGCTGGACGAGAAGATCCTCAAGAAGAAGATCGTCGCCGCGATGGAGCCCAAGCGGCTTTCGCTGCGACCGTTCGAGAAGGACCCTACGCTCGACTTGCACACGATGACCGAGGAGTACTTGACCTATGGGCACCGTCTGGAGCAGCACATCGCCGACACCTCACGGTTGATGTGGGAGCTGCTCGACGCAGAGAAGAAGGTGATCTTCGAGGGCGCGCAAGGGGCGATGCTCGACATCGACCATGGCACCTATCCATTCGTCACTTCCTCCAATCCGTTGTCGGGTGCTGCTTGTGTCGGGACCGGCGTCGGGCCGAAGGACATCGACGAGGTCTGGGGCATCTCAAAGGCCTACACCACGCGCGTGGGGGCTGGGCCATTTCCCAGCGAGCTGCACGAAGAGATGGGCGAGACGATTCGCCGGCGCGGGGGCGAGTTCGGAACGACGACCGGGCGCCCACGGCGTACCGGTTGGCTGGACCTTGTGGCGCTCAGGTACGCGGCGCGACTGAACACCCTCACCGCGCTCGTCCTGACCAAGCTGGACGTGCTCTCGGGGCTCGACCGTCTCCAGGTATGCACCAGCTACCGCGGCGCCGAGGGCGCCGAGTTCGAGGATTTTCCCTACCACCAGACCGTCTTGCATCACACGACCGCGGAGCTGACGGAGCTGCGCGGCTGGAGCGAGGATCTCGGCGAGTGTCGCACGCTCTCGGACTTGCCCGAGGCCGCCCGCGAGTACCTGCAGTTCATCGAAGAGCAGATCGCGACCCCCGTCACCCTGATCGGCGTCGGGCCGGGCCGCGATCAGGTCGTGTGGACCGAGGCCGGGCGCGACTCCTTGATCGGGCCGGGCGCGAGCGCGTCCACCGCCGCCTAGTGGTCCATCCCGTAAATCCACTGGTTCCCGGGTGGATGTCGTGATCTGAGGTTCGACGATATCGGGGCTGCGTGCCGGTGACACGTGGGCCGATACCGGCGGGCCTCAGGCGCGATCACCCACCCGGGGAATGCCATCGAACTCATGAACCGGGACACCAGCTCACTTCTGCTCGCCGATCCATCCGAAGATCGCACGTGAGTGCGTGAGGACCGTCTCGTCTGCCAGCTTCAACGCAGGCAGCTTCGTGTCGCCTGTGGCCTGTCGCAACTCCTCGCGCGAGCCCTTGCGCAGGAACGGGATCGGGCTTCCGTGAGCGGCTATGACTTTCTCATACTCGATGCCTGCGGCATGTAGGGCTTCCTGCACACGCCGGCACGGATGAATGCGTGGGCCTCCGTCATCGCCATGACAAACGTAGAGCGTTGGGATCTCCGCCATCTTGGTTCTCCGTTCCGAGAGTTGCTCTGAGCGTGGGAGTCTCGCAGTACCCGCACGGAAGGCGAGCGAAGCCTCTCTCGCTCAGGTGCGCTTTGCGGTGAACGTGATGCGACCGCTCGGGCACTTCTCGTGGGTTTCGCTGCCTTCCAAGAAGTGCATCCCCACGATTTCGAAATACCCGGCCGCATGACCGCGCTTGTCCACGGTGACATGGAAGGACCCTGTCGTCCCGTCGCTGCTGATCTCGGGCTCCGAGAGCGAACCCGAGCCCGATAGGAGCTCCTCGAACAACGGATAGGCTTCGCCGTGAGTTACGAAGCCACTGGGGCACGGGTCGTCGAAGGTCAGCTCGGAGACCGGGTCAAAGCAGAAGCCTTTCTTCTGGTGTTGGTTGCCGCCTCGAACCGGCGGCGGGCAAGTGGCCTTCACGACGTGGAATTCAAATGTGGTGCCCACGCTGGTCGTCGCCAGATAGCGACCTATCTGCGGGTGGCTCGAAGCTGCGCATAGGCGGGTACCGCGAACACGATCAGCACGACCGCAAGCAAGGCTGCGCGTATTCCAGGCAGGACATTCATGGCGGCCGAGTCTACTGTCCAGGCCACGGGTCCGCTGTCAATGTGGACCATGAACTTTGCGCGTAATGGGCCGTGTTGGAATCGAACCAACAACCTTGGGCTTAAGAGGCCCTTAGAGGTGCCCCGAAACGCGTATTTTCGGGCGGTTTGATCCCCTCAAACATGGCTTAGGCACACAAGATTAGGCTAGTTTGGTACCCAAAGCGGTACCCTGGGCTGGCGTGGTACCCACGTGGTACCCACGTGATAAACTGGCGCTCTGCACCAACGATAAGTCCCTCGCGCGAGCGGTGATCGCCGGGGCAGGACGCCGGAGATGCCCCCGATGTCAACATCGAATCCAACGGCCAGCATCATCGTCCGCGAGCAACGCGGCCAGCCGTTCTACGAGGCCAAGTTCCGATACGGGGGCCGGCAGATCAAGCGCCGCATCGGCCCCGCGTGGCTTGAACGCGATCCCGACGGAGGCTGGCGCCGGCATCGCGGGCGTGTCGCCGAGGGCGCCTACGACGAACGCACCGCTCACGTGGCCGCCGCGCAGCTCGTGGCCGAGTACGTCACCGAGGCAGCAGACTTCGAGCGCGCCGAGCGTGAGCGCCGCACACAGGGCGCGACCTTCCGCGAGGTCGCCCATGCCTACCTGCGATGGCTGGAGGGCGTACGCGGCGCGAAGCCGTCCACGCTGGCCGGTCATCGCTCGGTGCTCGCAGAGCCGGGTATCCCGTACAAGCGCGGGCGGGGGACCACGCTCGGACACATCATGGCCGCGCTCGGCAATCGACCGGCCGCGAAGATCACCACACGGGAGATCGAGGCTGTATTGACGACGATCAGCGAGACGGGCGCCTCGCCGCGCACGGTGAACAAGCAGAGGAACGTGATCGCTGCCGTGTTCGGGTACGGATGCAAGCCGTCCACCTACGCACTGCCGATCAACCCGGCGAAGGGCGCGGACAAGCGTCGCGAGCCGCACCCCGGCGCGCTGGTGTTCTACTCGCCGGAGGAAATCGAGGCGATCGCCCGCGCACTCGCAGACGGTCGCCACCGGGACCGATCGGCGCCGAGGATCACCGATCAGGAGCGCGAGGCGCTGAGCGCCGAGGATCAGCAGGACGCCGAGATTGTCCGGATCGCGGCCTATGCGGGATTGAGGCAGGGAGAGCTGCTGGCTCTGCGCTGGCGCGACGTTGACTTTGCGGGGTCCGCGCTGACCATCGCCCGCGCCATGAGCGCGGGCGTGGAGTCGTCCACGAAGTCAGGCCACGTGCGTCGTGTGCCGCTCGCCGATCAGGCGGCAGCCGCGTTGGATCGCATGAGCCGGCGCGAGCACTTCACCACTCCGGCTGACCTTGTGTTCTGCAACGTGCTCGGTCGGCCGCTCGATGATTCGGCGCTGCGGCGGCGCTACCGTCGCGCACAGACCGCTGCCGGCGTCCGACCGCTGCGCTTCCACGATCTACGCCATACGTTCGGCTCGCTGCTGGCGATGCGCGGGGTCGATGTCGTAACGATTCAGAAGGCGATGGGGCATAGCGCGCTCAGCACGACAAGCCGCTACCTACACGCCCGCGCTGCGTCCGAGCAGGCACAGGCATTTACCGCAGCATTCGCAGCCGAGGTCCCGCCGGCCGGGGCGTTTGCAGCCTAACCACAGTGTGCCGTTGACTTCGACTCGCTCGTCAAGTGTGGAAAATGCTTCGCCGAATGCGCCTCACATCCGCGGAGGGGTCAGCTTGAGGTGTGGTGACAACGTCAGGTGATAGCGACGCGCTCAGCCAGCGATGAGGCTGTAGAGCGCGGTTCCGATCACCGCGATGATCACCGCACCCGCCCAGCCCAGCACCCGGCCTCGCCAGCGTTCATAACGCGGAAGACCGTCCTCTGGCAGCACCTCCGAGCGCTTCGCAGACGCCCACGCCAGCGCGCCGCAGGTGGCCGCCCACAGGACTCCCAGGCCGAGGGAGACTAGAACGCGCCCTGTCTTCGTAGACCAATGCGCTGCGTAGTAGAGGGCTTGGTCAATGCCGATGAACACGGCAAGAAAGCCGATCATTCCGGGCAACGCGAAGTTGATTGGTTCCGATCCAAATGGTGCGTGGAGGCGGCGTATAGGTCTGAGGGCAGCCTCAAGCTGTTGACGCAATCCCGCGACCCAATTGCGGTCATACCCGATGACTTCCACGGCAAGGCCGTTATTGCTACGAAGGCGGATTTCAGCGCTAGGTGTGCCCCGCCCGATGTCGATAGCGATGGCTGTGATCTGATCGAGCGTGTGAGCAGGACGTTCGACCATCTCATCAAGACTGTCGAGATGGCTTGTGTATCCATCCTTCTCAACGATGGTCACGCTGATTACGTGCGCTGACCTCGCTTCCAGATACGCCTCATGCTTCTCGGCATCGAAACCCGGGGCGTCGGGATCGTAACCCTCAGGGAACGGCACGCGGGCCTGTACTTCTCGTTCGGCGATCCGCGCAGCGGCCTCAAGTTGCTTGAGCGTCCCTGCCCAATGCGACATCTCCCACCACGCGGTCTCTCGGCTCATTTGGCTCTGACGCTAGTGCATATCGCGGATAGGGAGCAACATAGGAAACGGCAAGAACCTGAGAGCCTTGCAAACTGCAGTGCATGCATTCGACGTATACGCCCACCTCGCTATCTATCCAGGGCTTGGGGCCGGCTGCCCGATCAACACCGTTTCGATGCTTTGGCGGATATAGAGCCTACGCCGGCCGATCTTGACGCTCGGCAGAATGCCTCGGCGCGCCCAATCTTCAACTGTCGAGACCGGGACGTGCAGGAGTCCGGCGACCTCGCGTGCGGTCATCACGTCATCTGCAGTGAGCCGCCTTGGCGCGGCCGTCATCGGTTGCCGGTATGCCCTGGTGGTGCATATCGGCCGAGAGAGGTCGGGATGTATCGGGTCACCTCGGTGTCGACGGCTACCAGGCGTCTTGTCCTGCGTTGCCGCTGAGCGCCCAGCGGAGCGATGGGGCACGCTCATGCTGCCCGCCTGCCCGCCGTGGTGGGTTCGCGCCAGCGCCACCCGAGACAATCCGCGACCCGATGCGCTGGATGCCGTGGCCATGCGGGTAGCTCCCGGAAGCCACGCTCTTGATCGCAGGCGGGTAGGAGCCGGTAGCGCTTGCGGTCGGTGGTGCCCCATACCCACGGCGGCCCGGCGGGGGCGCATCGTGCGAGGCTCGTGAGCCGGCGGCGGCTCTCGCAGACGAGGAGGATGTTTCCCCGGTCGCGGTTGCGGTCGGCGGCGAGCGCCCGCTTATAGGCGGCGAGCTTGTCCTTTACCCGTTTGGTTGTCTCGGTGCCCCGGTCGATCTCTAGGTAGAACGTGATCTCACCGTCGGGGAGCAGGTAGCGCCCGTACCCGTCCGGGCGCACCGTCGGGCCGGTGCCCTCTTGGGCCTGCTGCTCCCCGAGCCACCTGTACAACCCCTCGCCCGGCGTGTCGAGGCTCCCGCGAACGAGGTCGAGGAAGAACCCGGCTGCGGCGCGACGGTGCTCGAGATCGGGGATCGACAGTCCTGGCGGCCGGCGCGCGCTCGCACCGATCATTTGGCGTCCGTGTGGTGAGAGGAACCACAGCGCCTCGGTTGCGCCGCCGCGCCACTCCCGCGATGGGTACACCCGAGTAAGGAGCTTCTGTTGCTCTAGCTTCAACAGCCGGCCACGGCAAGAACGAGCACCAGTGAAGAAGAGGAGGCATAGCTCGGAGGTAGATAGGGGCTCGTGCTGGGCGAGACGATCGAGTAGCTCCCGGTCGCGGAGGGTTACGCGGGCTGTCAGCATGACCGCCCCCGGCGAGGAGGGAGAAACCGTCTACTGTCGGGGTTTCCTGATCGCCTGCGACCCGTGTCGTGGTGCGGGGTTCCGGGCGCTGGGGGTCCTCCGTTGGGAGGAGAACCGGACGGAATAACGCACGGAGAACCCTCAACCTCTGCAAAGCACTCATCCTCGACCGCCGCGTCGGCACCAGCGAACCCGTCATCAAACCCGATCGGGCTTCCGACTTGCATTGGCTGGTCAGCGTCAGCACGACCGGGCGGCGGCTGCTCGATCCTCCCGTAACGCGCACGGATCGCTACCTCCACCGCGCCCCGTTCATGGGCGTTCTCGCGGGCACGCTCACGGATCACCCCGGCCGGGTCACCGGCTGTCGGCTTGGGTGGCGGGAGTGTCGCGGCGGTCGCGGCGGGCAGCTCCCGCGCCTCGTGCAGGACACGGCACGCGATCGTGTAGGAGCCAAGATGCTGAAGGTCATAAGCGTCCAGCCGCGGCTCGAAATGCGCGGCCATTCGTTTCGCGTCCGCGGCCTGCAGCGCAAAGCAAATCTTGGTCTGACAGTTCGCGTCGATCGCCTCCGCCAACCCATGATCCGACACCTGCGCGAGGTGCTGATGGGCGAGCACGAACCCGACGCCATACCCGCGTGCTTGCGCGAGCGCGGTCGCCATCCCCTGCGGGAGATGACAGAAGCGATGGCACTCATCGACCAGACACAAGAACGGCGGACGGTCATTGGTCGTGATCGGGCCGAGGCGCTGCGCGGCCTGCCACGCACGATGCAACAACACTGACCCAACCAGATCGGCCGCGTCCTCCCCAAGCGTTTGCGGGAGCGACACGAGCAGCCACCGGCCCTGGGTGATCGCTTGTCCGAGGTCCGGTGCGGCGGGCTGGCAGAGCATGTTGCGCAACATGCGATTCCCCAAAAGGGCACGCAGCTTGTTCGACAACGGTGCGAGCGCCTGCACCCGAGCGGGCTCGCTCAACGTCTGCCACTGACGCCAGAACACATCCAGTGCCACCGGATCACTCGCACGATAGTTCGCTCGCTCACCAGGGTTCGACAGCAACGTCAGCACGTCCGCGAGCGTCGGCGGCTCACTGTCAGGGCGCCGATTGCAGAGGAGCGTGGCGAGCGCTGAGCGGAGGATGTCCTCGGTGCGTGGCCCCCAAAACGGGTCTGTCCGATGAAGTGTGTGTGGTTGGGGTAACCGATGCGGCTTGTGTTCCGGGTCGGGATTGACGCGAAGCC
>Ga0208480_1000319_pt1 | contig 17995 bp, 13 predicted proteins | sample NGESurshal092012_4_FD_184485 | JGI IMG/M metagenome (GOLD analysis project Ga0208480, IMG submission 184485) | Arctic peat soil microbial communities from Barrow, Alaska - NGEE Surface sample F53-1 shallow-092012 (SPAdes) | ecosystem: Environmental > Terrestrial > Soil > Wetlands > Peat ... | reverse complement strand
CCCCGCGGAGTCGGCAGCCCCGCCGGTCGCAGCAGGACCTGCTTCGGGCGCGCCCGACCCCGGCGCACTGGAGCTGGCGAGTGCCGCAGCCGCGGCGGCCCGCGCCAGCCAACAGGCGGCCGAGACGCTGCTTGCCGACGAGCGCGCCGCACGCGCCCACGCAGAGACCCAACTCGGCGACGAGCAGGACGGGCGGGCGGCGGCCGAGGCCCAGCTCGCCCAGGAGCGGGCCCTCCGCCTTGCGGCCGAGGCCCAGCTCGCCGACGAGCGCACCGGGCGTGCGCAGGCCGAGACCCAGCTCGGCGACCGGCAGACGACGATCGGTGAGCGCGAGCGACAGGCGATCGCCCGGGCCACCGAGCTCGAGTCGGCGCTCGCCGCCGAGGCCGCCGACCGCGCGATCCTCCAGCGGCGGGCCGAGGCCGCGTCCGAGGAGCTGCGACGCCTCCAGCGCGCAGCCGGGACAGGCGTCGCGGCAATCCGCGACCAGGCCGACGCCGCGATCGGTGCCGAGCGTGACGCCCGCGAACAGGCCGAGGCCGCGACGACGACCGAGCGTGCCGCTCGCGCCCAGGCCGAGACGCAGGCTCAGGGCGAGCGCGAGGCCCGCCAACGGGCGGAGGCGGCGATCCGGGTCGAACGTCAGGCGCGCGAACAGGCCGCGGCCGCAGCCGCGGCCGAGCGGGCCGCCCGCACCGATCTCGAGCAGCAGGCCCAGGCCACGCTGGCCGAGCTCCGTCGCCTCCAGGCGACCAGCGGTGCCGACGCGAGCGCCGTCCGTGAGCAGGCCGAGGTCGCGATCCGCGCCGAGCGCGACGCCCGCGAGCAGGCCGAAGCCGCCGTCGCGGCAGCGCATGACGCCCGCCGGGTGGCCGAAGCGACGGTCGCTGCCGAGCGCGACGCCCGCAAGCAGGCCGAAGCCGCAGTCGAGGCGGAGCGCGAAGCCCGCGCCGAAGAGGATCTCGCCGGGCGAGCCGAGCTGGCCGCAGTCGAGGATCGATGGACGACGGAGCACGCGGCCACCAAGTCGATGCTCGCCGAAGCACAGGCCGAGGCCCGCTCGCTCGTGGCCCGCCACCACGGCCTCGCGGCGGAGCACGCCGACACCCAGACCAAGCTCGCAGAGGCCAACCAGGCACTCGACGACGAGCGCTCGACCCGTGAGTCGCTTGCCGCCGAGGTCGGGTCCGTCGGCGCCCGGTCGATCGCCGCCGAGACCGCGATCCGCGCGGAGGCGGCCGCGCTCGCCTCGCGACTCGCCGCAGAGCGCGAGGCCCGCGAGAACGCCGACGCCCGCGCCCGCGAGCTCGAGGCCCAGCAGGCCGCCGAGCGGGCGGCTCGCACCCAGGCCGAGACCCGCGCCCGGCAGCTCGAGGCCCAACGGGCCGCCGAGCTCAAGCTACACCAGCACGCCGACCTCCGAGCCCGCGAGCACGAGGCCCGCGCCCGCGAACAGGCGGCCGCTGCGACGTCCGACCAGGTCGCCCGCGAGCAGGCCGAGCTGGCCGCCCGCCGGCAGGCCGAAGCCCGCGTCCGCGAGCTCGAGGCTCACCAGGCCGACGTCCTGCAGGCCGGCGAGCGCGCCGAGGCGAGAGCCCGCGAGCTCGAGGCGAGGTACGCAGCCGAGCTGAAGGCCCGTGAGCAGGCCGACGCCCGCTCGCACGCCGTGGACGCGGCCCGCGCCGCTGCCCAGCACGCGCGCGAACTGGCCGAGACCCGCGCCCTGGAGCTCGAGGTCCAGCGAGCCGCCGAGCTCGAGCTCCGCAAGGAGGCCGAGGCCCACGCCCGCGACCAGGACACTCGGATCCGAGCGAACGAGGCGAAGGCCGCCGCCGAGCACGCTGCCCGCGAGCTGGCCGCCGCGAACGCCAGCCGACTCGCCGAGCAGCACGCCGACGAGCTCGAGGCCCGCTGCTCCGCCGAGCGGTCGGCCCGTCAGGAGGCCGAGGCCCACGCCGAGACCCTCGAGGCCAGGCACCGCGCCGAGCGCGAGGCCCGCGAACAGGCCGAGGCCCGGACACTCGCCCTCGAAGCCGACCGCCTCGCCGCCCGCGCAGCCCTCGACGCGCTCCGCCGTCAGCTGGATCACGCGAGCCCGACCGACCCGCACTCCGCAGCCGAGCCCGCCGGCAATGGCCTGTCCCGGCCGGTCCCGCCCGTCCGACCACCCGCACCGGTCCATCGGTCGGTCCCGCCCGTCCGCGTACCCGCGCCGATCCACCGGCCCGTCCCGACCTCCCCGGCCCCGACCGCCGATCGGCCGGCCCCGCTCTCGCCGAACGGCCTCACGCTCGACTCGATGCCGGCGTCAGCGCCCGGGTCGGGCGAGCGGCCGCGCGACACCGGCCCGAGACGGCAACGGTCGGCGACGATCCACCGCCAGGCGGGTCCCCCTCCGGGCGCGGAGTTCCCGGCGCTCGCGGCGCTGCTCGCCCCGGCCTCCGGCCACCGCCCGAAGAAGTCCCTGCGCGGCGTGCTCCCGGCCGCCCTCGCGGCGATCGGCGACGCCTCCGCCTGGGACGTCGTCGCGATCTGGCACGAGACCCAGAGCAACCGGCCGCTCACCTGCCTCGGGATCTGGACGCGCCGAGGGCCAGACCTCGACGCGCTCGAGGCCGCGACCTGGCGAGCCAAGCTCGACCTCGGCGAAGCACCATCGGGCGACGTCGACCCCGCCGGACGCCTCGCGTGGGTCGCGGATCTCGGCAATCACGACGACACCGGCCTCAGCTCCCGGGAGCGAGCGACCCGCGCCTACGATCTCGCCTGTCGAGCGGTCGTCCCGCTCCAGACCGGCCGGACAACGGTCGGAGCCCTCGAGGTCCTCGCCCGGACCGTCCGTCAGCCGGACGAGCCGACCGTCGCCCGCATCGCGGCCGCCGCGAGTCTCCTCACGCCGCTCCTCCTCCGTGACATGCACGAGGCCGAGCACCGCCGCTGGCGGACCTGACCGCGGCGCGGGCCGGGCCGGGCGGGCCGACCGGGATCCCATACCGACCGCATCCATACCGTCCGGGATCCCATGCCCAGTCGGATCGCCCACGCCGACCGGTGTCGTCGGCAGCGAGTCTCGGGTCCCGTGCGTTGCGTGCCGGTACCGGCTACGTGGTACTCGGACCGAAGCCCCCGTGCACGTGCACGGTCACCGGCTCGCCGGCGCTTGCCAGGTGACCGCCCTCGACCGAGGCCGAGTAGACCCGGTAGCTGCCGCTGTGGTTGAGGTGCAGGGCGATCGAGTAGCTTGCGCCGCCGATCGTCGTCGCCTGGGCCTTGGTCGCCGCGACGAGCGTCCACCGGCCGGCGACCATCCGCTGCACCGACACCCGAGCACCGACCTCGGCCGGGCTGATCGTCCCCGCGAAGGTCGTAGCCGTGCCGCCCCCGGACGTCGCACTTCTGGTCACCGTCGTCGTCACCGCGAGCCGGACGAACTCGGTCAGCGTATCGCTGACCAGCGGTTGACCAGGACCGACGCTGACGACGCGGAACTGGGTTGACAGCGCTACCGGTCCGACGTCGAAGCTGAACGTTCCCGCCGACGAGGCGAGACCCGGACTCCCGACGATCTGGAACCCCCCGGTGAACGGGAAGGGGTTCGCCTGGAGGACGACCGCGCTCCCGGGCGCACCGGTCCCGACGGTCTGGCCGAAGATGCTGACTGGTACCCCGAGGATGGCCGGATTCGCTGACGCGCCGATCATCAGCGTCAGTGGAGCCGCCGCCGTCGTGAACGTCTCGTCCGCCCCGAACCGCGTCCCGAGGGCGTTGATCGCGACCAGGCTGTAGTGGTATCCGGTCAGCGGTTGGAGCCCGGCGAGCTGCGTGAACACGGTCACCGCACGCCCGCCGGCTTCGAGGCTCACGGTCAGGCTCTGGCTCCCGTAGGCCGGGGTCGGGCCGTAGAGAAAGAAGTAGGCCGTCGCCTGCCCGCCGGGGTTGACCTCCCCCTTGAGGCGCGCCGACTGATAGGTCAGCTCGTCCGCAGGGCCGGACTTGACCCCCGGGGGTGCCGGCGCGACGGTCGCGACGGGAGGGACCTTCGGTCCGGCAGGGGCCTGCGGTCCGGCAGGGGCCTTCGGCCCGGCGGTCCCGCCGGCCGCGCTCCTCGACGCGGGGACGCCGGTCGCCGCCGGCGCGAGCACGAGCGCGGCGGCCACGAGCCCGACGTTGGACAACACCCAGCCGCGCAGCCGGCGAGTGCGCCGAAGTAGCCCCATCCACCCCATGAGCGGAGAACCTACACCCACCACCGGCGGCTTCGATCGGACCGCCGGTCCAGGCGCGTGAGCGGTCGACGTAACCCACCATCCACAGTGAGATGACCACGCTGGCGACGTGGTTGGTAGGTATTGCGATACCGGTCGAATCACCTCCAGCGGTGGAGCCTCCCGGCACCTACGTCAGTACCGCCATCGCGGGCCGCGACCGGTCGACTCGGGGTGGAGATTGGTTGGGGGCGTGGAGTGGGTGGGTCCGGTCGATCGAGGTGAAACGGGACGAAGGCCGCCTCGATGAGGTTGCGGCTGGGAGGGTGGGGGAAGGCCCCTGCTCGGATCTGTGTCGGCCCGACCCCGATGCCGGCCGGCTCCGCGCAGTCGTTCGTCACCTGTCTCGGCCGGGTGGATCGAACGGAATTTCCCCGCGGCGGAACGACCTCGGTCTCGGTTGTCTGTCGCCTCAGAAGTACCCACAGACTCACTCGGGTTTCGCACTTTCGCTCGGCCGGCTGCACGTCGGGACGGGTGCGGCTCGGGCGCGGGAGCGTGGGACGTGACCTACGGGGCTCCTCCCGGGCGGCGGAGGTGGATGCGAGACCTTCGTCGCGAAAGTAGCTGACTGAGTCAGTCAACTACTTTCCTTCGAGAGTCCACTGCTCCCACGACCCAGTCCCCGCAGCGAGCCTCGCCCGCCCAGGACCTCCCGAGCCCGGCCAAGGCCCCGGCCCCGCCCCGGCCCCGCCCCGCCCCGCCCCGCCCCGGCCTCGGCCTCGGCCCCGGCCCCGGCCCCGGCCCCGGCCCCGGCCCGGGCCCGGGCCCGGGCCCGAATGATCCTCGACGGCGCGCTCGCCAAGCCCAGCAAGCGCGAGCATCGCCGCGGCGGAATATCACGCGGCACGGGGACCTGACCCCAGGACCAACGAAATCGCCGGCGTCCAACACGCCCGGGAACCACCGGACGGCGTGGGCCGAGGTCAGCTGACGCCGACGACCTCGCGTGTCCGCTCGACGTGCGACCAGAACTCCCGCTCGAAATCGTCCCAGAGATCCGGATCGGAGCCGGGCCCCGGATCCGAGTCGATCGGCGCCGAGCCTCCCCGGCCGCCGCGCCCGTCGTCGTCGTGGTTCTCCGCGAGCATGCACGCCGGCACGGCGCAGGCCAGGCCGAGTCCGAGCATGGTGATCCCGGCGCCGACGTGGGCGACGAGCATCAACGGACTCGATACCAGGCAGGCGGCGAAGCCGGCAATGCACCGGTTGGCCGTCGACCGGGCCATGATCAGGCGAAAGGCCACGAGGACCAGGCCGGCGAGGACGAGGGACGCGGTCATGAAGAATGCGGTCGACGTGTGTGCGGTGGTCATCGCCAGGGTCGCTTTCTGGGCTCGAGCGCGGCGTCGCCGACGGCGCTCAGATGAGGGGAGGGTGGTCCGTCACGTAGAACGTCGGTCCAGAACGCCCAACGCTTGAGGATCTGCTCGACCTCTGGCCGCACCAGTAGGCTGCCCGGATCGCCGACCGCCGACCCGACGATCCGCGCGGCCACCCGACCGATCGGCCGGGCCACTCACCAGGGATCGAGGCTAACGCAGCCCAGGGACGGATCGTCCTGGTCCGCCCCGACGACGGCGGCTTCTATCTGCTCGACGAGCTCGGCGCCAGGATCTGGGAGCTCTGCGACGGAGAGCGCTCCCTCGACCAGGTGATCGCGACGATTGGGGCCGAGTCCGCTCAGCCGCCGTCGGCCGTGGCCGGTGACGTCCGTGAATGGATCTCCGAGCTCCGCGCCGAACGGCTCCTGCTCGGGCCCGACTGACAGCCCCGCCGGCGGCCTGCCCTCTGCGTGTTGCGGGTTGCGGATTGCGCTACAGCCCGCGGAGCCCGGGTCCGGTCCCCGGGACCCAGGCTCCGCGGCCGCCTATTCAGGCGTCAGACGGCTGCGGCCTCGAGCACCTCGGAGGCCATCCGGGCTCCCTTCAGCCGGGACGCGATCTTCTGCATCGCGACGTCCCGGGCGAAGTCCGGCGAACCGTGCTTCGGCTTGACGTCCCGGCTGAACGGCGAGAAGCCGCAGTCGTCCGTCGCGCCGAGACGCGCGATCGGGATGTACGTCGCAGCCAGCAACAGGTCGTCGCGGACCTGCTCGGCCGTCTCCACCTCCGGCGTCAGCGGGTTGATGACGCCGATGAAGCAGACCTGCGCGACGCCGTCGGCGTCCTCCCGGCTGTAGCGACCGCACAGCTTGTAGACCGACTCCTTGTCGTCCTCGCTGGCGCACTGGATCAGGAAGTAGCCGGCGTTGATGTCGAACATGTGACTGAGCAGCTTCTCGTACGGGACCTCCTTGCTGTGCACCGAGTCACAGTCGCCGCCCGGGCACGTGTGGATCCCGATGTCCGTCCGCTCCTCGGCCGAGAACCGGGCGAGCACGCGGTTGTTGATGTCGATGAACTCCTGGAGCATGTCCTTGCCGGTCCACGGGTTCCGCGAGTCGTTCTTGTTCGCCAGACGGCCCTCCGTGAAGTCGATCGACACGCGGACGGCGCCGGCCTCGAAGCACCTGCGAATGTCCTTCTCGCACTCATCGACGCAGTCGGCGAGGAACTGGTCGCGCGAGTATCCCTCGAGCTCGCCGTCCAGTGGGTAGAGCAGCATCATCATCGACGGAGAGATCACCGCCTGCTTCACCGGATGGCTAGCGATCGCAGTGTTCTTCTCGACGAACTCCGACGCGAACGTCTGGTAGCGGAACGGCCCGCCGGTCAGCCGCGGCAGCTGACGGTGGTGCCCGTCGTCGAAGATCGCGAAGAACTGGCCGTCGCCGGCGAGGTTGTCGGCCAGCCCCGTCCCGGCCAGCGTGTGCGTGATCGGGTACGTCGCGAAGCTCGACTCCCGCTGCTCGCCGTCGGTCACGATCGGCTCGCCGGTCGCCTCGAGGCGCTTGATCGAATCCTCGGCCGCCTCGTCCTGAGCCGCCTGCAGCTGCTCCCAGGTGATCTTGCCCTCGTCGTAGTCAGCGTATGCCTCCTGGAGCTTCATCGGCCGCGGCAGTGACCCGACGAGCTCTGTGCGAATAGGCATGAATGTCCTTTCGTCGACGCTTGCAGATGCGGCCGGAAACGGACACGACGAGAACGCAAACGCCTGTCTTGCCCACTTAGGACCGGCCGCTCTCCCTCGGTCATGACCATATTACGAATCCCCGGCCCGTGCCTCACCTGGGTCTATCCCTGGCAACGCAACGGCCCGGTCCGGCCAGCCGCGCTGCCGCGCACTCGGTCCAGCCCCCCCAGCGGGCGACGGGCCCCCGATCGGCCCGAGGCGGTCGCCGTCGCTCAGTCGGTCAGCGTCGCCTCGTAGACCTCGCCGGCCGGACTGGACATCACCCGGTCGGCCATCTCGAGCTTCAGCCGGTCGAGCAGGGCCTCCTCCTCGGGCGTGCGCTCCTTGCGTGCAAGACCGATGAACTCGTCGGTCACGAAGCCCTCCCGGATCGCCAGCGTCACGCTCCGCCGGCGGTAGTCGACCCGGAAGACGAACCGCTCGAGCGCTCGTCCCCGCTCCGGCCGGGCCAGGCCCATGTCGATCACGTACCGCTCACCCGTGACCGCCCGGGTGACCATCTCGAAGCCATCCCGCGCACCCGGCCCTCCGAACGCCGTCGTCACGGCGATCTCCCGCCGCTCGAGCCGGCCGTCCTGCTCGAGCAGTGGGAACGCCCGCTCCATGACCTTGAACGCGTGGGCGACCCCTCCGGGCGAGCCGGGTCCGTGGTAGAGCATCAGGTCGGCGAACGAGAACGACAGCACCCGGCCCTTCTCGAGAACCTCGATCGGCCCCGCGGCTCGCGGCGCAGCGCCGCCGCCCCCGCCGGGCTCGCCGAGCAGATCGACATGGCAGGCGGTCAGGCGGGCGTAGGCGTCGCCGAGCTCCTCGCGCGCCGCATCGAGGACCTCCGTGGGCACCGACCCGGCGTCCCACCGGCCCTTGACCGGCTCCGTCGCCAGGAGCGATTCGAGGTCCTTGGACGCCGTGCGCAAGCGCCCGTGCGAGACACGCAGGCGGGTGCGCGCCTCCTGGGATGGATCGACTGTCGTGGACATGCGCACATCATCGCAGCGCGCCCGGCCCGGCGGGCACCCCAACGGCGCGGGCGGCGGCGACCCGAGCCTCGGATCAGGCCGCGGCGCTCGAGCGCTCGTCCGCCGCGACCGCCCGTTCGGCGATCTGCTCGGCGATGAAGCCGGCGTCCCGGGCGATCCCCGCGAAGCGCCCGGACCCCCAGGTGTGGAGCCACGGGAGGCCGACGACGTAGAGCCCGTCGACCGACGTCACGCCGCGATCGTGGGTCGGATACCCGGCGCCGTCGAAGGCCGGGAGCTTGACCCACGACCAGTCAGACCGAAACCCCGTGCTCCAGATCACGGTCCGGATGTCCTCGTCGGCGAGCTTGATCGTCTCGCCCGTGTCGGTTCCCGGCTCCCACACCGGCGAGTAGCGCTCCTCGGTCGGCGCCTCGATGCCCTGCCGGGCGATCCACCGGTCGATCGAGTCCTTGATCCGCTCGGCCGTCGCGTCGGCCGCGTCGAGGTTCCTGCGCAGGTCGCCGGCGAACGACAACGTCTCTGCGTCACACGCGAGCAGCCGCCCGTGGAGCCTCATGCCCGACGCCGCGTGCCGGCGCAGATCGATGTCGCGACCGCCGTCACGCCCGGTGACGTAGTGGTTGGGCTCCCTGCGAGCCGCCAGGCCCTGTGGATGCTCGTCGATCGGCATCCGGTAGTGGCCGATGTCGTCGAGCCAGGCGACGCAGTCCCTGCCCCGGTAGAAGCGGGCGACGCGCGGGGCCGAGCCGACGCACAGGTGGACGTCGCGCCCGGCCAGCAGGAGATCCTCGGCGATCTGGGCGCCCGACTGCCCACTGCCGACGACGAGGATCGCCCCGTCGGGGAGCGACGACGGGTTCTTGTAGGTCGACGAGTGGAGCTGCGTCACACCGGTCGGCAGCCGTTCGGCGATCCGCGGCAGCGACGCGAGGTGGTAGCCGCCGACCGCGAGGACGACGCGGTCCGCGGTCAGCGTCCCGTGGCTCGTGCTGACTCGGAACCCGTCGCCCTCGGCGGCGACCTCGGTGACCCGGACGCCCTCATACAGCGGCGGCGCGAGCATGTCGACGTAGCGGTCGAGGTACGCGAGGATCTCCTCCCTGACCATGAAGCCGTCCGTGTCCGTCCCCGGGTACGGATGACCCGGCAGCTGGCACTGCCAGTTCGGCGTGACCAGGCAGAAGGCGTCCCAGCGCTCCTCGCGCCACGCGTGGCCGACCCGGTTGCGCTCGACCACGACGTGGTCGATCCCCTGTTCGCGCAGGCACCAGCTCACGGCGAGCCCGGCCTGGCCGCCGCCGACGACGACGACCTCGTGATGGGCGTCGACTCGCTCGGGCGGCGGGAAGCGAGCCGGGCGCGCCTCGACGCGGAGCCGCTCGACCGCGACGAGGCCGGCGGCACCCGCCGGCTGACGGGCCGCGCCCGCCTCGATCGCCTGGAGTTGTTCGCCAGCCGCCGTGCACGCGAAGCCGTAGCGCTCGCGCACGCGATCCGACGCCGCGCCCAGGCCCTCTCGCGCCCGGCGGACGAACTCCGCACACGGGTAGACGGCACCCTCCGTGATGACCTCCTGGATGGCTCGGGAAGGCGACCGGCCGAGTTGACTCGTGCCGTCGGGCCAGCGGATCGTGAAGCTGACCTCGGGCATCACGCGTACGGGACCGGCTCCGCCCGGCGGTAGAGGTCGGGGCGGAGGTCGCGAATCGGAGAGAGCGCCCGCCGGGCGCGTTCGAGGGTCTGGTCGAGGTCGACCGGTGCGCTCACGGCGAGGCCGCCCTCCACCCCAGTCTCGGCAAGAGCATCGCCACCCGGGCCGACGACCCGGGCGCCGCCGATGAAGCGCAGCTTGCCGAACTGGCCGGTCTGGTTGGCCGATGCCACGATCAGCGAGTTCTCGGCCGCTCGCGACCGGTCCCACAACTCCGAGCGACGCCACTGGCGGTCGTCCTCCAGGCGCGGTGCCGGGTTCGACGCGCTGCACGGCCAGGCTGACAGGAAGCAGAGCACCTGCGCCCCGTCGAGAGCGAGCGACCGAGCCGCCTCGGGGAACGCCTTGTCGTAACAGATCAGCATGCCGAGCCGGCCTACGGGAGTCTCGAAGGCCTCGAGTCGATCGCCGGTCGTCGTCAGACGGTGCTCGTCGAGCGGTAGGTGAACCTTGCGGTGCAGGCCGTGGAGCCCGTCACCGCTGACACACGCGGCGGTGTTGTAGCGGATCCCCTCGCCCCCGTCCTCGCAGAAGCCGATGCAGAGCACCATGTCGCCGGCGAGTTGCATGACGTGTCGAAGCTCCGGCCCGTCGGCGTCGAGCGCCGGCGGCGGCTCGGCGTCGCCGTGGAGCGTCTCGACGTACCCGCCGAGCGCCGCCTCCGGCAGCACGAGCAGGTCGACCCCGCGGTCTCGCGCCTGCGTGATCAGGCCCTCGATGGTGTTGAAGCACGTCTCCATGTCGCGGACGAATGGGGCGCCCGCGGCGGCGATCGTTATGTCGGCCATCGTGTCCTCTTCTCATCAAGCGCTGACCCGAGCCCGGTCACCGCGCCGTTGGACAGTGCGGTCGTGACATCGCCGTCCGGCCAGTGCAGGCGGACACCCGGGTCGCCGGTCAGGCGGCCGCAGCGGGAGGTCACGGCAGCGCCCGCTCGAGGCGCCGGGGCCGTTGGCACGTCAGCCGTCAGGACGGCGAAACCGGGGAAACAGGTCAGCCAGTCGGCGAGCTCGGCCTCGCGCGGCCGGGGTATCGCGGCGACGTCGAGGTCGACGCCGCAACCCGACGCCTCGCCCAGCATCCCCGCCGTTCCGACGATTCCGGCCATCGAGACGTCCTTCGCCGCGTGCGGGCGTGCTTCGCGCACGGCCGCGAGCATCGGGCCCAGCTCGTCCCGCGTGCGCCAGGACGTCGAGTCCCACTGCCGGCCGCGGTAGCCGGGTCGCCAGCCGCCGGCGAGGTCGGCGCTCAGCGTCAGGTCATCCCCCGGGCGGCCGCCGCCGGCCGGGACGGGCGCCGCGGAGCGACCGAGCCCGGTCACCGAGAGGGCGGCCGGCACGCCGAGCTGGGTATGTCCACCGAGGATCGGCAGGTCGAAGACCTCGGCCCCGGCCCGCAGGCCGGTGATGATCCGCTCGGCGTGGGCCGAGTCCGCGGCACCGAGCGCGTCGAGCGCGCCGATCGGCTCGGCGCCCATCGCCGCCAGGTCGTGCGCGGTCACGAGGATCCCGCACCAGCCGGCCCACTCCGGGTCGCGCTCGACCATTGACGGGGTGATCGCGTCCACGCACGCGAGAACATCGGATCCCGGCACCGGCACGCCGTCGTCGCCGCGCCAGCGGTCCTGGGGCAGCAGTGCTCCGAGCAGCCCACCGAGCGGCTGCTTCGTCGCCTCGGCGAGAGCCTCGAAACGGCCGACCGGCCAGCGCATCAGCCGGTGCGGCTCTCCCCGGCACTCGAGCCGGCGGACGGGCTCCCAGCCGAGCCGGGCGAAGAACGAGACCTGGCGCTCCTGAACGTGGGCGTCGAAGCGGAGGGCCCCGACGTCGAGCGCGACCGCGCACGCGGCTCGGACCAGCGCCGCGCCGATCCTCCCGCGCGGCGGTCCGCCGCCGTCGTGCCCGCAGACGAGGCGACTTCCCCGCCACCAGCCGATCTCGCCGCCGCCCTGCTCCGGATGAATCCGCACGCCGCCGAGCACGACTCCGCCGGGATCAACCGCCGCGAGCACCCGGGTCCGGGGATCGTCGTCGTGTGCGTCGGTGTCATCACCGGCGAAGAGGTGCTGGTCATCGACGAAAGCCCGCCGCCGCACGGCCCCGTAGGCGGCGCGTCGCCGCCTGTCGTCGGTCGCGTCGACGATCAGGAACGCCGGCGCCGGCTGGGGTCGAGCCGGTGGGCCGCCCAGTCGCTGGACGATGTCCAGCACCCGGGTCAGCCGCCCGCCTGCTGGAGGGCCGAACACGCGCCGCAGGCGGCGCACCCGGCGACCTGGTCGACGCCGCGCATCCCAGCCGCGGCCAGGGCCAGGCCGACTCGACCGGTGACGTCGGCGAGCACGGCCGGGTCGGGCGCCGGGACGCCATCGGTGTGGGCCAACGACCCGACCAGGGGGCGGTAGGGCACGACGAACGGGTAGACGCCCCGCTCGATCAGGCTGGTCGCCCCGCGAACCAGCTGATCGGGATCCTCGCCCAGGCCGACGAGCAGATACGTCGAGACACGATTGGCCCCGAAGACCGCCACAGCCCGGTCCCACGCCTCGTCGTACCGCTCCAGCGACACGGTGGCCTTGCCCGGCGTCCACCGGGCGCGGACCGCGGGATCCAGCGACTCGACGTGGATGCCGATCGCGTCCGCCCCGGCCTCCTGCAGCCGATCGATCCAGTCGAGGTCGACCGGCGGCTCGATCTGGACCTGGATCGGCAGCGTCCCGACCGCCGCCTTGACCGCCGCGACGCACCTGGCGAGATGCTTGGCCCCGCGGTCGGCGCCGTTCGACGTCCCGGTCGTCATCACCATCTGGCGGACCCCGTCCAGGCGGACGGCCGCGACCGCGACCTCGGCGAGCTGCTCGGGCAGCTTGACCTGGGTCGTCGCCCCGCTGCGCAGGGACTCCTCGATCGTGCAGAACCGACACCGGGTGTCGGCCGCCGTGTAGCGGATGCACGTCTGGACGACGGTCGTCGCGAGGACGTCGCCCCCGTGCAGGCGGGCGAGCTTCTCGTAGGAAACACCGTCGGCCGTCTCCAGGTCGTAGAACCGGGGCCGGTCGATCGGCTCGAGCATGGCGTCCTCGACGACGACGCCGTCCCGGGTCAACCGGCCGCCCGGATCGATCGCAAACGGTGAATCGGGCGCCATCGGCAGGGTCGCGGCGCACCCGCCGCGGACCTGCCAGTGACCGTCGTCGCTGGGCCCGGCGCCCGCCCGCCGGCGGACCGGCGGCGCGGCGCGCAGGCCTCGGACGGCGAGCTCGCTGCGCAGCGACACCTCCATGCCTAGAACATCCAGGTCGTGTTGATGATCGCGCCCTTGCGCGAGTACTCGATCATCGCGTCCTGCATGTCGAGCGGGTGACACGGGATCACGCCGGACATGAGGTCCTCCTCGCGGGCGCCGTGGAGGGCCAGGCCGAGCCGACAGGCGTACACCTTGCCGCCCTCACCCATGAACTTCTCGAGCTGCCCGTTCTCGTTGCGCATGCCCGGGAACAGCTCGTTCCCGACGGTCGGGAAGCCCCGCGTCGCGAGACAGTTGAGCGAGCCGATCCCAAAGAAGTAGAGGGCCGAGTCGAAGCCCTTGCGCAGCGCGCGGATCGCCAGGAGGACGGCAACGAAGCTGACCGACGACTCGTGGGCGATCCCGTGGACCATGCCGAGATACGTCTCACCGTCCTCGGCCTGGTAGTCGGGGAAGACCTTCGTGGAGCCGTAGATCGATTCGCCTGGTTGCTTGGACGGATGAGCGATCTCCAGCAGGCTGATCATCTCCTGCTCGCTCAACTGCGGCTCGACTGCCATGCGCGGCTCCTTCGGTCGTGACGAAGCGGATCTACTGAGTGTGCGTCCCCGTCCCCCGCGGACACATGGACCGTCGGCCAGGATTCGCGAAGCTCGGCCGGACCGGAGGTCCAGCCCCCACGACCGTTAGTCCGGTCAACCCCACGCCCCCCTCGGGCGCGCCCGGTCACGGCTACCCTGGACGCATGGGTGACTCGCGATTCGAGCAGGTCGGCGCCCGATTGGGGACCGCGCCGCGCGACGTGCTCGAAGCCCTTCTGACGAGCAGTGCCGACGCCGTCTATCTGGTCGATGTCGACGGCCGGGTCGAGTTCGCCAACCCGGCCGCGTTGCAGCTGCTCGGCTACGAGGAGGACGAGCTGCTCGGCCGGGTCAGCCACCCGACGATCCACCATCACCACTGGGACGGGACCCCGTTCCCCCAGGAGGAGTGCCCGATGCTCCGGCCGCGGACGACCGGCGAGACGGTCCGCGCCCACGGCGACACGTTCTGGCGCAAGGACGGCTCCAAGTTCCGCGTCGCGTACTCGTCGGCGCCGCTGCCGACGAGTCGTGGCCGCGGCGCGGTCGTCGTGTTCCGGGACGTCACCCGTCAGATGGAGGACGAGGATGCCGCTCGCAAGGAGGCGGTCGAGCGGGCCCGAGCCGAGGAGATCCACGCTTCGCGGGCGCGCATCATCGCGGCCGCGGACGCCGAGCGCCGCCGGCTCGTCCGCGACCTCCACGACGGCGCTCAACAGCGGCTCGTGCGGATCCTGCTCGGCCTACGCCTCGCCCGGGACGCACTCGGCGACGCGCAGGGCGACGTCTGGGAGATTCTCGACCGGACCTCGGCCGAGACGCGCGCGGCGATCGCCGAGCTGCGCGACCTGGGATCGGGTATCCACCCGCAGATCCTCACCCACCGGGGTGTCAGGGCGGCGGTCGAGAGCCTCACAGCGCCGCTTCCGCTCCCCGTCGACCTCCAGATCCCCCGGGATCGCTATCACTCGACCGTCGAGGCGGCCGCCTATTTCGTGATCGCCGAGGCGCTGACCAACGTGATCAAGCACGCGCGCGCCGCGAGCGCCGCCGTGACGGTCACCGAGCAGGATGGCCAGCTGCTGATCGAGGTCAGCGACGACGGCTGCGGGAACGCCACGATCGGGGCGACCGGTGGACTCGCCGGGCTCAAGGATCGAGTCGCCGCGCTGAGCGGGTCGCTCACGGTCGATCCGGCGCCGGCCCCGGCGGCGACGGGGACCCGCGTCAGTGCGATCCTGCCGACCGTCTCGTCCGCGGCAGCCTGACCACGGACGTTGCGGATCGCGGGTCGGTCGGTCGCGCCCGCAGCGGTCTCGTCACAGCGGTCGGCGTGGCCGCGTTGTCGCTCGGTTCGGGGCCGCCCGCGCGTTCGGCGAGCGTCAGGGAGTCGTTGCGCTCCGCGCCGCATGTCCCGCGGGTTGGCCCGGCAGACGCTCGGCTGCCTGCGGCGCCGCTCGCCGGCGGCTGGTCGGCCGGTGCCGGCTCAGGAGGCCCGCAGCATCGTCAGCACCGCCATCACCCGCCGATGGGCGAACGGCTCGTCGACGAGGCCGAGCTTGTGGAACAGCCCGGTGACGTGCTTCTCGACTCCGGCCGGCGTGATCCCGAGCGAGGCGGCGATCCCGTGGTTGGACTTGCCTTCGGCCATCAGGGAGAGGACGTCTCGCTCGCGGGGCGTCAGCCTGTCGATCGGATTGTCGCGACGCCGCCGGCCGACCATCCGCTGGACGACCTCCGGGTCGAGCGCCGAGCCGCCGGCCGCGACCCGGCGGACCGACTCGACGAAGGATTCGACGTCGCCGATCCGCGTCTTCAGGAGGTACCCGACGCCGGTCGCGTCGTCGTCGATCAGGTCGAGCGGATAGCGCTCCTCGAGGAAGTTCGACAGCGCGAGGACCGCCGTGCCGACGCCGGATCGGCGGATCTCGATCGCCGCCCGCAGGCCGTCGTCGGTTCGGTCGGGCGGCATCTGGACATCGACGACGGCGATGTCAGGCCGCAGGGCGATGACCTTGTCGAGGATCAGGTCGGCCGACGAGACCTGGGCGACGACCTCCATCCCGGCGTCCTCCAGGAGCCGGGCGACCCCGGCGCTGAGCAGGACCTCGTCGTCGGCGATCAGAACGCGGAGCGGGGCCACCACCCCAATCTACGAGGTCACGCCGCCCCGGCCGCCGGCCGCCGTCGCGTCGATGTCGAGCCAGGCCGCGACTACCAGTAACGCTCGCCCGGACGGAGATGCCTGTTGTACATGATGCCGCCGTAGACGAGCTGGCCGACGCCGTCGTCGTGCGGCGCCCAAACCCAGCGCTGGTTGGTGACGTGGCGCGAGAAGAACACCCCTTGCTGGGTGAACGTGTCGGTGCTCGGGATCCCGTTGGACAGGTCTGAGCGGCGGTCACGCTGACATGTGGTGGCCAACGTTCAACCGTTGTCGCGCAGGTAGGTGAGCGGCGCCTTCCCCCCCGACCCAGACCCGGCCGGACGCCGTTCAGCGAGGTTCGTGGATCACGAGCCGGTCGTCAGCACCATCCGAAACCGTGCGTCGCCGCTCATCATCCGGTCGTATGCCTCGGCCGCCCGCTCGAGTGGCAGCGTCTCGATCATCGGCCGGACGCCGCTCAGCGCGCTGAAGGCCAGCGTGTCCTGCGAGTCCATCGACGTTCCCGACGCGTGCCCGGAGATCGTCTTCCCGCCGCCGATGAACTGCATCGGGCTGATCGTGAGCGGGTCCATCGACGCGCCGACGATGATCAGTCTGCCGCGGGGTCCGAGTCCGCCGAAGGTCGCCGTCATCGCGTCGGCCGCGGTCACCGTCGCCAGCACGACGCTCGCGCCGCCGAGCTCGAGCAGCCTGGCGGCGACGTCCTCGGTCGTCGAGTCGACGTAGTGGTGGGCCCCGAGCTTGCGCGCCAGCGGCTCCTTGTCACGGCCACGGGCGATCGCCACCGTCTCGAAGCCCTGCCTGGCGGCGAATTGGACGCCGAGGTGGCCGAGCCCGCCGACGCCGAGCACCGCCACGAGATCTCCGGGCCGGGCGCCGCTCTGGCGCAGGGCGTTGTAGGTCGTCACGCCGGCGCAGAGGAGCGGGGCCGCGTCCTCGGCGCTGAGGTCGTCGGGAATCAGGGCGAGGGCGGTCGCCGAGACGACGAGGTAGTCGGCGTATCCGCCGTCCATAGTGATCCCCGGAATCGAGCTGTTCACGCACCAGATGAAGTCGCCCCGCCGGCACGACTCGCAGTGCCCGCAGTTGCCGCCGAACCAGCCGACCCCGACCCGCTGTCCGACCTCCCAGCCCTCGACGCCCTCGCCGAGCGCGTCGAGCACGCCGGCCACCTCATGGCCGGGGATCAGCGGATAGGTGACGCCGGGAAAGCCGCCGTCCTTGGCGAGCGAGTCGCTGTGACAGACGCCGCACGCCTGCACCCGGACCCTCGCCTCACCACGCCCCGGCTCGGGGATCTCGCGCTCGACGAGCTCGAACGCGCCGCCCGGCTCGGTGACCTGCACAGCCCGCATCCCGGCCATCAGACTTTCCTCCTCGTAGCGGTGATCTGAAAGGTCCCTACCCGCGCGGCTCGTCGGACTCGACCGGCGACCGGCGCGACCGGCGCCACCGGCGCAGCGTGACGAGGTAGGCCTCGGACGCATCCCAGGCCGGCAGCAGCGGACTGGTGTCGCCGCGGCGCGCGCGAACCCGGTAGAGCAGGTCGGGTAGCTCGGCGAACACGATGAAGCCGACGACGGCCGAGATCCAGATGCTCGCCCCGAAGATCGCGCCGACCGCCGCGCCGACCGGGGCACCGACCAGGCCGGTCAGCCGCGAGCCTCGCATCGTCGCCCGCCGAGCTGACGGGAGCGCGTCGCTCGCCGGCTCGTCCTCCTCCTCGACAGATCGCGTCAGCGCCACGGTCATCGAGTCTACATTTGCGCCGGCCGGCCCCGGCCTCAACGCCGGAGAGCGGCGGTGTAGATATCGGAGTACCGGGTCCCGCCGCTCGGGGTCGAGTCGTAGAGCGCCCGCATCGTGTGCCCGACCACACCGGCCGGAGCCCCCGTGTAGCGGAAGGTCGTCGCGAGCCAGTGCCGTCCAGTCGTGTGGAGCGCCGCCGCGTAGATCACGCCCGGCTCGTC
>Ga0208480_1000318_pt1 | contig 18012 bp, 18 predicted proteins | sample NGESurshal092012_4_FD_184485 | JGI IMG/M metagenome (GOLD analysis project Ga0208480, IMG submission 184485) | Arctic peat soil microbial communities from Barrow, Alaska - NGEE Surface sample F53-1 shallow-092012 (SPAdes) | ecosystem: Environmental > Terrestrial > Soil > Wetlands > Peat ... | reverse complement strand
AAGTCTGATAGGACGCGTCGTTGCCGCCGCCTTGCGTGTAGAGCGCGGTGGCGTCGATCGAGCCGCCAGGTAAGCCGACGCCGTACTGCGCGTTGGTCAGAAAGTCGCTGACGCAGAGCGCCGGGTCGGCATCGAAATAGGCGGTCGTCGGCGCGACCCCGTTGTAGAAGCCGGTGGCGATGTTGGAGTAGACGTCGGCAATATAAGTTGCGGCCGTCGTCTGCCCATAGCCGCTGCCGTATCGCAGCCCCTGGATTTCGAAATTGTGGTTGTCGAGCGTGGCATTGTCGCCGAGCGCATAGTTCGCCGCTGCCACATAGCAGGTGGCCTCGTAGCCGAGCGCCTGCGACGGATAATTGGTAGTGACGTAGCTCCACGGGCTTTGCGGGTCCGTGCCGGTGAACAGCGAGAGGCCCAGGCCCGCGAGCGAGTAGATCGACTGGCCTTTGTAGATGCTGCTGATATCGGTAATCGGGCCCTCACACAGGGCGAGGATGACCGAGGCCGCATAGGTGGTTTCGCTCGATCCGCTGCTGAACAGCGAGCCCTTGCCGCCGCTGCTGCCGTAGTTCGTGCTGAAGTCGTTGTACCAGATGATATTGGCCGCGAGCTTCGACATCCCCCAAACGATCGGGATCGGCAGCGTGTTGACCGCGGTCTGGATTTGCAGACCGGTATAATCCGGCGTTGTGGTCGTCTGATTGCCGCCGAACAGAGATTTAAGAGCGCCGCTCATGGCTTTCTGGCCCAAAGGCTGAAGAAGCGGGGCTGCCGCGCCGGCTCTGACAGTGCGCTGTCGCGGCCGACAACGTCTTCGATCACGCGCCGGGCGGGAAAGTATGCGTGCACAATCGTCAGCGGTGTGGCGGCGGTCACGATGCCGCCGTGCGCGTAGCAGCGGCCGACGCGGAACACGACAACGTCGCCGGGCCGCGGCCCGGTCACTTCCGCGGTGCGGTCGAAGACGAAGCCGAGATAGCGTTCCTCACTGCGGTGCAGATGCCAGTCGAAGGGGTAAGGCCGAGGATCGAACGCCTCACACAGCCCGGTGTCGACGAACACCCGGACGATCAGCATGCCGCAATCGACGCCGGCGCCGCGCACGTCCGCGCAATTGTGGTACGGCGTGCCGATCCACTTGCGCGCTTCGGCGACCACGGCCGCGCGCTGGCTTGCCTCGTCGAAGATGCTCGCCACCGGCTCCCCCATTGTCTTCCCCTCAGATCGCCATCTGCGGCGGCGGCACGTAGGGGAAGCCGCGGAAATTCGCCAGATTGTTGAACTTGCTTTGGCAGGTGCCAGGCGTGTGATCGCAGCCGAAATAAACGGTGAAGCCATCGCCCACCGCCGGCACGCTTTCGAGCGGATAGAGCAGCGTGAGCGACGTGCCGGCGACAGCCGAGCCCACCGTCGCCGTCACCCCGGCGTTGACGCCGGCCGTGAACGTGATCGAACCTTGCTGGAAATTCAGCGATGCTCCCGACCAATTGATCGTCGAGGCGGTCGATCCGGCGCCGGCTGTACCGCTGGTGCCGAAGGCATTTTTGATCAGCGTACAGCCGGAGTCGTAGAGCGTGTGCAGGCACGTCGGCTGATAGACGTTGCGCGGCATGTCGATGTCGAGCAGCACCAGGTCCGAGTTGGTATTGAGTTTGGCGCTGGTCCGCCCGACTTCGTCGATGACGCCGAGCCGGCCTTTGAACAGGGTGACCGCGCCGATCGCCGTGCCGCCGATCTTGTCGGAGAAGAAAACGCGCTGCCGCAGGATCTGGCAAAAATCGAACGCGCCGTCGCGCAGCGCTTGCAGGAACGGCGCACCGGCGGTGATGGTATCGGTTGCCCGCGCCGCAATCGTGATCTGCTGCTGGTCGACTTCGAGTCCGATCGCGGCCTTGTATTTGAGGCCATCGACCAGGATGGAATTGCCCAGATACGTGTTGCCGCTGTACGTGAACGTCACGTCGGCGTTGGTGTAACAGAGAACCAGGCCGGATGCGAGCGTGAACGTAAATGTGTCCGTCATCAACAGCGGCACATCCGGATCGGCGCGCGCGTCGTTGAGATAGGTGATGAGAGCTGTAGACGCCGGCTTCATGGCTTCACGCTGCGGAATTTCATGCTGTCGAGCTTCCAGAGGTTCGACATGAATTCCTCGAAGTCCATCTGGTCGTCGAGGAACCGGCAGTTGAACGCATACGCAAAGTCGGCCGAGACGATGACGCCGGAGCCCGGCGCCGACGTGAAGGTCAGTATGTTCGGCGCGGTCAGCGTGTAGCCGCTCGCCTGCGGCGCGCCGTTCAAATAGACCTTCGACAACGTCGTCACCCAACCGACCGGTTCTAGGAATCCACCCAGCGAGCGCTCGATCGTGAACGCCGTCGTCGTGCCATTGCCGGTTGCGAAGGCCTGCCCGGTGACGGTGGTGTCGTCAGGATCCGTGTAGAGGAAGGTTCCGAACTGGCCCTGCAGCTGCAGAAAAAAGCCCATCAGGCTTTGCAGGCTCGCAGCGCCGAGTCCGGTGAAACTTGGCGTCGCCGACGAGGCGAGCCCGTTATAGACAGCCTCGAACTCGTACAGCGGATAACTCATCAAGGCGACGCGCACTTCGCGGCCGGAGACGTGCGAGGCGACACGCGTAGAAAAGCCCGGCTTCTTGTGCCGCGACCACGACAATCCGGCGAGACTCGGCAGCGACGGCGGGGTGGTCATACGGCGTTCTCCTCGCCTCTCCAGCGAGGAGAGACTTCATCACCATCGAACTGTCCGGAGCCGCAGCGACTGCAGCGCGTAATGCTGCGCCAGGAACTCCTCGACGTCGGCGCTGTCATCGTCGAAGCGGCACAGAAAGTACCAGTGAAAGTCCGCGCTCACGGCAACACCCGATGCCGGCGCGGTGGCGAAAGTCACGGTCGGCGCCAGCGGGTTCGCCGCGACCGTGTAGCCACCGGATTGCAGCACGCCGTCGAGATAGATATTCGGCGGCGTGCCGATGTTGGCCGGCGCGATCGCCCCGCCGCCCAACATCACAGTGAAAGAGAACGTCGTGATCGTGCCGTCGCCGGTGCCGAGCGTTTGCGCGGATGCTGGCGACAGCGCCGGCGGCTCGAAATAAAACGACGCGTTTTCACCTTGGCACTGTTCGAAAAAGCCCAGGATCGTTTGCAGCTCGTCGTCAGGCGCGGCCATGCGCAACAGATCGTAATTCAGCTCGATCGCCCATAGCGGGCTTACGTATCTTGCAGCGCGCAGTTCCCGGCCTGACGCATGCAACGCTGTGCCGGTCGCAAACTTCGGCGCGAGCTTTACCGACCAACCGAGTATCGGCAGCGCCGGAAACGTCACATACGATCCCGCCGCCGGCGGGTCGCTTGGCACGAGCGGCGCCAGGAACGGTCCCTTGCCGCCGACCCAATTGCCGGCCGGCCAGTCGCCGGCATCGCCCCACACTCCGCTCAGTTGCGGAAATATCGGAAACGGCCGCGCGTCCCAATTCCATACCGACATGAACGCGGTCTGGATCATCGGCACGCCGGCCGCCGACGTTTCGTTGTGCCCGTCGGTCACCCAGTATTCGTAAACAGCCTGGAGCGCCAAAAGCTGCAGCGTGTCGTCGCGGCGCGGCCAATACCGACCTGCGGCACTCTCGCTCGGATCCCAGATCGACCAGAACGGCGTCGCGCTTTCGACCGACGCCGCACTGTAGAACACATTGGGCTGATTGGTCCCGCGGTCGCACGCTGGGAAACCATATTCGGCAAATGCGATCGATTTCGACTGCGCCACCCATCCGGTATATGGGCCGTGCGGCGACCAGCCGGTGCCATCGCCGTCGTCATAGATCGCCTGGTGCGTGTTGTTCCACCACCAGCGAAGCTGTTTGTTCGCCAACAACTGCTGATTCGGAAAATAGGGATTACGCGCCTGGGTGAGCCGATCTCCCTCCGGCAGCGAGACGTACAAGTCGGTGCCATTCGGATCGAGCCCGATGCCGAGATTACCACTGTCGTTGTAGAACCAGTTGTATTTTTCACCGCCTTCGATGTTGGCTTTCAAATAAGCGATGCTGTAGATCGACGGCTGTCCGGTCAGGCCGAGCCCACTTAAGGTTGCCGTCGGCGGCGGCCATACCCCGCTTGGCGCCGGCATGAGCCAGTTCTGCGCATCGAGGCCGCCGTCGGCGGTCGTCCAATCCGATAGCGGCAGGTAATCATCGAAAGAGACAATGTCGATATTGTCATGGCCGTGAAGCTGGTCGAGATGCGGCCATTGTCCGTTCTCGCCCGGGTGCTGATAGCCCATCCACACCGACCAGTCGGCCGAATAAGCAATCAGATTGTGCAGGTTCGCCGTGTCCCTGGTGAGGCCCGCGCTGTCGAACACGCTGCGCACGTCGTCGGCGAGCTGAATGAGGCCAGCGACGAACGGATAGTCCCACGTCACCTTGCCGTCGCTGCCGGTGGCGCCCGCCTTGGTCCAGGCCGGCCCGCGAATGATTTCCAGCCCGCGAAACTCCGAGCCGAGCAGGAAAAGGTCGACGCCGCCGGCGATCACGCACAGATTGGCGTAGTGCAGAATCATGCGGCGGTAGGTATAGTCGGTGGCCGAGCCCGCATACGCCACGGTCAGATTGATGGTATCGCGCGTGAACTGCGAAGTCGCGGCGGGACCGAGGAAGTTGTTAATCGCCGCGGTAGCGGCGCTGGAAGCATCTGTTCCGTTGTAAGTGATGCGCCCGCGCCACGGCTCGCCGGTCGCCGTCATCAGCACGAACGGGTAGAACACCACGCGCAGACCGCGCGATTTCAGGTCGCCGATACAGCGCACCAAAGACTGATCCGACGGCGTGCCGCCGTAGATGAAAGCGCCGCCACTCTGCGGGATGGGAATGAGACCTGAAGACGACTGCGTCAGCCCCGAGCAGCGCCAGACATCGGACGCCCCCGACGCCTGCCGAAAACCGCCGTTGATGTAGGTGGTTGACGGATAGACCCGGCAGGCGGTGACGTCGGTCGAATTACCGAACCACGAAACGACAAGCGATACCGTGGTGCAGCCAGGAAATTGTGCCTGCAGATTATCGATCGCGATCGAGTAATCCGTGACGGTCCCCGTACCCGCATTCGGGCCGCCATTGGCGTAGCGATTGATCGAGGTCAGCGTGGACTCGGTGACGCGCTGGCCCAGATACGGAATGGTGTCGTAAGTGAACTCACCCGTCGACGGCAACAGATTGACGCCGAGAATGTAAGACATGACTTGCTGCTCTCACCGGACGAGCGAGCGATCGGGTGCAGTCAGGATCGCGCCCCGCGCAGCCCCAGATGCGCGCCGCGTTTCACCGCGTCGTTGATCGCCCGCAGCATGTGGCTCGAATTGTCGGTGAAGAACCGCTTGACGCTCTGCGCGTCGAGCGCCGCCACGTTAATGCTCACCGGCGCATGCACCTGCGCGCCAAGACCGGAGCCCGAGAACGGGCCGGAGCCGCGCGCGGCGGGAATGATGGTCTCGCCGGGATGGATCAAAGCAAGCCCACCGCGCACGACGTAATCGGTGCCGACATCGAAGATGGCCGCCGCCGACACCGAGGCCTGCGCGGCCGCGGCTGGCCCCGCCGCCGCCGGCCCCATGGTGGGCGCCAGAAAGGCAAACACGCCGGCGAACGCCTGGCCGGCATCGGTCATGATTGCCCTGATGGCGGTCGCAGCGTTGGCGAGGACGCCGGCGTTGGCAGCCCCCTGCTCGGCCGTCGCGCGCGCTGCCGCACCGGTGGTCGCCGCCGTAGTCTGTGCCAGCTGCGCCGCGGCCCACTTTACCACCATGGTTTCACACATCTCGATGAACTTAATGATCAGGTCGCCGAGGATCTTCTCGAACGCCTGCGACCAGGTCGTGGTACCGGCGAGAAGGCCGCGCAATTGTGAATTGAACGCCGTCTCGATCGAGCCGAACGCGGAGGTCCACATGCGCTGCTGCGCCGCGATCGCCTGCTCGTCGAGGCGGAGCATGTCGGTGTTGTACTTGATCTCCAGCTCTGCTTTTTTATCCAGAATTTTTGCCTGTTGCGCCAAGTCCAAGCTACCCAATGCGAGTTTTTGATTGAGAATCGCCAGTTCGGCTTCGTATTCTTTCCGCGCTTCCGCCTCGAGCAGCGCAAACTTCTGGTTCTGTGTAATCTGAAATTGACTGACCTCGGCGTTGAGTAGGACTTTTTGCTCGGCAAGCGTCTGACGCAGGACCTTGATCGGCGCCGCGAGGTCGGTCAGCGCCTGGTTGACGCGGGCGATCCCGGCGAAAAAATCACCGGTATCTGCACCAAACCGGATCTCGACCTGATTGTCGTTGGCCATGCTGGAACGCTCCGATCTTTACTTGAGGGCGCCACCCGGGAACATAGCGAGCAGTTCGCGATAATCGTTCGATGGCCGCGGCTTCGGCTTAAATCCGAGGGAGGCGGCCAACAGCCGGCGCGACGGTGGGCACTCGCTCCACGCCCGGCGCAGCTCTTCGAGAAACGGCAGATCGACCTGATCGAGCACCTGGTCGCGCGTCCAATTCAGGTCGAGAACCAGGTCGGCGACGAGCGCGCCCCACGCGGCCGTCTCAAAACGCTCGTCGCCTAGATTTCCCCCGCGACAGCCTCGATCCTTTTGCCCCCGGCTTGCTCGATCACCACCGGCAGCGCGGCGACCAGTTCGCCGAGCGGGATCGGCAAATCGAGGAACTCGTCGCGTGTGAGTTTGGGGTGCGCGCGGCGCAGGCCCTGCCAGAGCACCTCGGCGAGCGGCGTGAGCCGCTCACCGCTCATAGTCTCCGCCGTGATGCCGGAGAGCTTCGGCACGTGATCGGCAATGGCCAGAATCTGCCGTAGCGACAGCGGCGCTATATAGAAGTCGCGGCCGGCGAGCCGGACTAGGCGCGCTGCCGAAAGATCAACGGTTTGGTCGATGTCCAGGCTCAATTTTCAGCCTCCCTTGAGCTGCACTCGAATGCCGGTTTCCACAGTCTTTGCCGATTTTATACTTAACTGTGGAACATATTGATTTTTAATAATTAAATGCTATTTTCCACACTTAGAAGGCTTAACGGACAAAGTTGTGGAAAACGTTGTTTTTCAAGAGCTTAACGGCGATCAGCGGCGCGAGGCGATCAACACGCAGCAGCGCTACGCCGCTTTTCGCGAGGCTGTTCAACGAAATGATGACCACCGCGGCTCCATGGGTTGGAAAAACATCCACGGACGCGATTACCTGGTCCGCAGCTACTACGGCAAATCCGGCATCCGCCGCCAGACGTCGCTGGGGCATAAATCGAAGGAAACCGAGGCGATAAAGCTCGCATACGATCGCGGCCGGCTGGATGCGCGGCAACGTTTGAAGGACCTGAAAACGGTCATGGCCCGGCAAGCCGCAGTAAATCGCGCGCTAGGTCTCGGTCGTGTGCCGCTCGCCGGGGCGAAGATCCTGCGAGCGATCGATGAAGCCGGTTTGCTGGGATCGGGAATCAGGGTTCTCGGCACAAACGCAATCTACGCCTACGAGGCGGTTGCCGGCGTTCGCATCGACCCCGGACTGACCGCAACGGAAGATATCGATTTGCTGTTCGACGCCCGCCAACGATTAAGCTTCGTGGCGACCAAAGATGTCAGCCAGCCCTCGCTGCTCCGCCTGCTGCAAAAAGTCGATTCTAGTTTCCGCCGTTCATCGCAACGCTTCCAGGCTGCGAACCGGGAGGGCTACTTTGTCGACCTCATCAAACCGCTACGCAACCCGCCTTGGACGAAAGAAAAGGAGCGCATTGGCGTTGACGAGGACGATCTCACGGCGGCCGAAATCGAAGGCCTGGCCTGGCAAGAAAGCGCCCCTTCATTCGAAGCTGTTGTCATCGACGAACGAGGTGAGCCATGCCGCCTGGTGACGACCGATCCTCGCGCATGGGCGGCACACAAGCTATGGCTGTCGAAACGAAGGGACCGCGAACCGGCAAAGCGACGCAACGACGCCGCACAGGCACGTGCCGTGGCCCGACTTGTTGTGCAATATATGCAAAATTTGCCTTATGTGGCGGATGAGTTACGCATGCTGCCAAAGCCCGTCTTTGACGCAGCGAAGGGCCTTTTTGCCGAATCGTAACATCGGGCGGCCGTCTTACTCGCTCAGGCTGATCGTGCCGATATTGTTCGACGCATCGGCAATCGCCTGAAAATCGAACTCGGCGACGGTGAATTTCTGATTGGAAAACGGCAGAGACAGCTTCGGCGCCACGCAGGCATTGAGCTTCACCACCAGATCCTTGGCCGTGCCGAAATAGTTGAAGGTTTCCTTCAGCGATACCTCGAACATCGGCAGCGGCCCGGTGAGCTGATTGGCAAGGCTAATCTTGTTGCCTGACGCGATCGTATAACTGTAATAGATCAACATGGCGGCGCTGTTGTCGGCGGAATTGAACGTATAGGCACCCGGACTACCGGACGGCGCGATGTACTGCCCTTGCGTCGGCGAGGCGGCGACCGGGGTGAGCTGCGCGCCGGTCGTGGCGTAGAACACGCCGAGATCCTCGACGAAATTCGCGCCATTGGCCACTGTCACCGCCGCCGACGCGACGGTATCGGTCTCACCGGTCGTCATCTCCACCATGCTGCTGGCGGTGAGCGTCTGGCCGAGAAACAGATTGTTGATCTGTGTCGACTGCAGGCGCGCGAACTTGGCTTTGCCGGTGATCTTGAACTCGCCGCCGCCGGCGGCGACCGCCATGTTGTACTGGCCGAGCAGCGTCTCGATCTTGCGGTCGAAATCGAGCGATACGTCCTGCAAGGTACCGAGCAACGCTGGCGGCTGGCCGGTGACATCGGTACGTTTACCGATCAGCGTACCGCTGCCGAAGGCGAATTGGGTCATGGTGGTTCTCCGTGCTGAGAGCGTGGCAAAGGCGCGAATAGCGGTCGTGAGTAGCGAATGGGAGGAAGCACCTTCCTATTCGCCGCTCGTCGCTCGCTATTCGCGTTAGAGGCAGCGCGTGGGCGCGCTAGGGCACCAGAATCTGGAACGGAATCGCGGCCACCGCCTTGCCGTCGGTATCGCCGGTATCGACGAATACCGGACCGAGCGGATAACAGTGCGCAACGAGGCCGCCAAGCGTCTGCCGGTTACCGGCGAGCGCATCGGCGCCGCTCGGCAGGACCGCGGTATCGACCGCATCCAGCAGCGCGTTCATCGCGGTATCGGGCACGTCCTCGGGATCCATCCCGGCCGACATATATATGAAGACATGGGCGTTGATGGTCAGCATCGGCAGCCCCTCGGCCTGCCGGCCGCGCACTTCGCCGGTCTTGAGCATGGTCAGAAACGGCATCTGCGTTTCGTTGACCTGATCCCAATGCACGAAGCGCCGGCTCGTCGCGGTGAAGTCGGCAGCGCCGGCGATGAGATCGAAGAAGGCAACGGAAATTTGTTCACGGGTGATGGCGGGCATGATGGGGCTCTATTGTCACTTTGCACACGGCAAGCGCCGCGAAGGCTTGCTTGCCGCCGACTAGGGAGGCCGGCGCCCCCCTGGCGGGCACGATCTGGTGTGGCGGGATGGTGCCGCCGGATTTCGCGAATTACGGTTGCTCAGGCTTTTAGATTGGAGTCGGCGAGAGAGGTCCCAGCCGTGATGACGATCTATGAATCGGACTGCCGCTCAATATCTTCCCTGACTGCTTTTGGATTTAGTATCTGCCATGACACAACGTTGCTCCGCCCGCCGGCTTTGAGAAAGTCAATGGCGATCGCCTTTACTTCGTCAAAACTGATGATGTAGCGCGCTGCGATTGGTGTAGGCGTATTGGCCGTTAGAAATTCAACACAACCGCGCTTCATGACCGGGCGAGATGAAACAGCCATGAGACAGGGAGGCGATCCGTCGCTCCGACTGTATTGAACACAGCCAACATTTCCCCCGATACCAGTCATGATTTCAAATCCGTTGTCGCCGGAAAGTCTAACGAAAAAAGGCGCGTTGTTTCTTCGACCGTCGAGTAGTTCTGAGAGCCGCGCGCTCGAACCAATGACTGTTCGATTCATAGGGTCGAGTTCGTCCTGCTCATTATCGTAGCGAACTATCATGGTCCTATGCCCATAAATTGAATCACAGTGCCGTCCGGAAGCACTACGTTCAAGATCGCTCCTGAAGGCAGCATCGTCGGCAGTAAGCGCGTGCAGCTTCCACATACCTTTGGATTATTGATGTATAGCGTCCCCTCCATAATCCCCTCCTCTCGCATCAGCGCTGCTGCGTGGCCCTCCACATGCGACAGAGTCAGACCATTAAAGCCGGGGCTTCCTGGAGGCATTTGTTCGGCTGGGCCGTCATACCCGCTCTGCAGCGGGACGGGCGAGCCTCCAGGCGGATAGAAGACACCGGAAGTTATTGCGCGAATTGCGGTTGCTCAGGCTTTGAGATTGGAATCGCCGGGCCCAGTCGCCGAGGTCGTCAGCCTTATGCCGGATTTCCAAAGGCCAAGCGCCTCTGGCCCAAGAAAAAAACCATGCACCTCCGTAAAACGGGCAAGATAAGGCTCGACCATAAAATCGTAGAGATGGAGTGACGCGTTGCTCTCTGAAACGGTGCCGATCGTTCCGTACAGGAGCACGTCATTGCCGTACATTCCCCCTGGACGTAAGCCAACAGTGTCTTTATTCAGCCCTTGGTTGACAGCAAAATTAATTCCTCCAGTCTTCGGATAAATGGTTTCAACTTGCACCGCAGTTCCTTGAAGCGCCACAAGATATTTTGGATTCATTACAGCGGTCGCGTCGTCAGCTCGTCCGAATTCCGGAATGTCGGCATACGAAAAATAAGTCTGAGGTTTATTGGTCACAACGTGACGCATCGCCGTGTATTGGAGCTTCTTCTGAGCTTCCAGCAGGGACAGCACCGGTGTGAGATCTCGTGCCGTCGCGTAGAACATAAATTGATAGCGGCCCATGGTTTGATGTCTGGTCATGGCAATTTCATTTTCGGAATTATCCAGAGTTCATCGTCGGGGAAAGCGTTTAGAATCCTCGCTATAGCAGCTTGCTCTCTCGGTGTCGGTGTTGTCCCATCGGCGAGAGTATCAACAGTTTGAACGCGCAGCTTTTTTCCGGTTGTTTCGTTGACGGCGGTGATATCGACGAAAGTGCCACCTTTAATGCCAGACCCTGCTCCTTCAATATACTCTTCGTCGTCTACCCCTCCCCCGCCTGTGATCGTATAGCCCTGATCCTTGAGCTCAGCCGCAATGGCCGCATTCTGCGCGCGCGTCGCTGCATTTCCGAGGCGCCCGCCGCGCGCAGGGACTTGTGTCGGGCTACCTTCCCCAGAGACGCCGGCGTCAGACTGTACGAGGCTGCTTTCCAGCCGGTCACGGTCTACGCGGCCGCCTGCTCGCACTCGTATCGGGCAACGTACCATTCATGCTCGATCAGTGGATTCTCCAAGGCGTAGCACTCCCGCATCCGAGTGAGGCATTGGCCTTCGGCGCCTTGAACGCGGCTTTTGACGCCGTCATGAAAGAGCGCTTTGCACAGATGCCGGCGGCGGAGAAGATCCCCGCGGGCAACATCAATGGCCTGCGATAAATCTTGTTGGCCGGTGGCGGCTGCCAAAAGCTCGCCAAACGACATTTCCCCGAGGTAGTAGCGCGCGACGGGGGCGGGCCAGCTATCTAATCCATGGTACGACTTCAATCGATTTAGACGCTTCCGCATGTAATCCAGCGCAAACGCCGTTTGATTGGGCCGATTCGCACTTGCGCCCATGTAATAGAGCAGCAAGCCCTGTGTCATTCCTCCCGCGACATCGGTGCTGTATTGAATCGATCCGTCGAGTATGCCGTCGACCAGACCACGCATCAGCGCCATTGCCTTTGAACAATCTCCCATGAACCAATAGAGACATGAGATATCCATCTGCCGACCCGGATGGCCTGGCGTTATGTTCGGCTTCCCTTTCTCGTGCGCGTCGACGCGTTCAAATAATGGAAGAGCTTCTTGGTATCTCTCTAGCGCGCGTAAGGCTCTCGCCATTATGGAAGTAGCGGCAATATCGCCAGGATTTACCGAAAGTACTTGCCTGCACGCTGTGACCGCCTCAGCGTATTTGTGCGACCGTAAGAGGTCCATTGCGTTCATTTGCGAAACCCGTAATACAGATTGCCAACTGAATCGTAAGTGAGTGCCTGAACGGGTCCGACTCCCCACCGCTCCATTTGCTGATTGAGCGATCTTTGACCTGATGGAGTGAGAGGCTTTATTTCGAGATACTGGTGTCCGACGACTGAAATGAAGTCTTCGGGAACTTCCACGTCGATGCCCCTTTGCCCTGGGCCGACTCTAAAGATGAACTCGACATCACGATACATCTCGTCCAGGAGCTTGGCTGTCTTGTCGTAAGCATAGTTCCCGAACGGTGTTGTACCGTAAGTTAGGTCATCCGGCACCGGGAATGAACCGATCTTTGGTGGCAGAGATTCCTCTGAAGATGAGGCGGATGTTGACCCGTAAGCAGAAAGCGGCTTCGGGCCCGTTTTAGTCTCGACTGGACCTGGCGACCCGGCCGACGGTGCACGGGGTCCCGCCCCTGGGAGCGGGAGCTCAACGATGCCGCGAGGTCCATATTCCCCTTCTTCCCCTTCAGCCGGCGGCGGCTCCCAAGGCTTATCCGCGGGATTGATGTTCGAATTGCCGGGGATGACCTCGAGATGCTCCGGCTTATCGCCCACCAGGGTGAACCAGCCGGGATTTGGCGGCACGCCGGCGCGCGGGTGCTGAGCGGGATTCCAAAAACATTTGAGGAGATCGCTGCGGTCGAGTTCTCGAGCGCGACGTACGACCTCATCCTGGCTCTCTCCGGTTTTCCCGAGCGGCGGCGGATCGGGAAATTGCATCTGGACAGCCGCGATCGACGCTATGGCGAGATCGCCGCGATTAAGCGCGGCGGCCGCGATCAGCGAGACTGCTCCTGCCTTTGATCCGAAATCGATCGGAAGGCCGTAGCGAACCGTCAGCTCTTCGTTGATCTCGGCAGCGGGGCGAACGGTCCAATACCGCCGTTCGGCGCTCGGAGGACGCAGAAGGGGAACGCCGCCGACGAACACGCCACTCGCATCGCACGACACGCCCTCGTTCCCTCGCTTGGCTGCAAGCGAGAAGGCGCGCATCCCCGGCATCGCAAGCATGCGATCAGGCCTTATTGAGAGTTTGTTTGATGCAACAGACGATTGCGATCGCCGGCTAACGACCTACGATCGCCGTATCATTGGATGGCTTCAACGACCGCCACGTCGAACTCATCGTGGATTTCGCCTGCCATCTCGGCCAGCGAAGATCGCATATAGGAGCGCTCCGGCAGCGTGATCGCCGGCAGATTGACGCCCGCGGCGAAGCCCTGCTTGCCGCCGACCAGGAACGCCAGCGCCCTCGCCTTGTCGGGCACGATCTGGTGCGGCGGGATGGTGCCGCCGAATTCGTGGATGGCTGCGTATTTCACGCCAGGCGAGGTGAAGAGGCGCACCGCTATGCCTGTGGACTCTTCATCGACCGCGACGCCGATTGATCCTGCCAGCGCGCCGCTCTTCATATTGAGCACGCCGCCAGAGAGTTTTTGTTGAATCCTCGCCAGCAGCTCCGTGGCAAGCACAGCGCCCTTGACGGCGAGCGCTGTGCGCAGGCGATCGGGCAGCGTGGCGAACGCAGGCAAAGCGGCATCGTTCAGAGACAGATCGAACATCTCGTTTGTCCCGCTCTTTCCCGTAAGCGTCCCCTACCCCGCCACCACGCTCCGATACGGGTCGAGCGAGGCGCGGATGAAATCCGGGATATCTTTGAGGTTGTACGAGGCGGTCTGCTGGCCCGCCACGGTCTGCGCGCTCTGCCCGATGCGAGTACGATAGCGGTAGCGCTCGGCGACCCACTCGATGCAGGCATTGTCGATCGCGGCGGGGATGAAGCCGTAGGAAATCAGCACGGTAGCGCCGGCATCCGCGGCAGCGAAGCCATAGACGCCGCCCGATACATCATATTGTCCGGCGCCGGGCGATCCGATGACCGCCGTAAGGCCTGTGCCACCGGCATAAGTGACGCCGAAGTCGCTCGCCCAAGGCCCGAACGGCGCCGCAGCCGATACATTATATGGACCCGGCGCCGCGGGCACGGCCACCGCCTCGGCCTCGACCGCATAGCCGGCCGCATAGCTGGCGGCGACGTTCTGCCGGCCGCGGCGAAACGACAGCGCAAACAGGTCGAGCGCCTGTGGCCGGCCCGGCGGCAGACCGTTCCACGGCTCCAGCAGGTAGCCGAACGGGTGCGGCGCACCGGCCGCCGGCGTCGCAGCTGCGGGAACCGCCAGGTTGTCGATGGCGAGCGAACCGATTTCCAGCACCGGATAGTGCGACAGGAACAGCCGGCTTCTGCCGCTACCGTCGAGTCTTTCAGTGAGCGTTCGCGGCGTGAGCGACGGCCGGCCCAGATAGGCCGTGATCGCGCCGCTCACATCCGTGATCAGGCGCGACAGCAGGGCGTCGTCGGTCGAACCGATACCGCTCGAGCCGGCGAGCCAGGTTTTAACGTCGGCAAGAGCGGCGAGATCGGAGGCAGCCATGATCGCAGACCTCTCAGGTTTTCTTCGCAGCCGGCTGGTCGCGCCATGCCGGATGCCGCAGCATCGGCAGCGGTGCGGACTGGCGCGGCGCGGCGGTCGCGATCTTCTGCTTTGCTTCGCCCGCAACTGCGACGAAGCCGAAGCACTCGACCAAGAGCGCACCAACGCTCCCATCGACGTCATAGAGGCCATCGCGCAGCATGATGGGGACGCCGGCGACGCACGGGTCGCCGACGCCCGGAGGCGCTTTGAGTTTCATGGGATTCCTTGCGCGGTTTGCAGAGAATGCGGAGGAACTAGCCGGCCGCGATATTCGAGATCACCGCCATCGACGGCGGGAAATAATGCTGCAGCACCTCGTCGGCATAGACGCCCGACTCGTAGCGGCGCGCGCGCGGCGGCCATTCGATCTGATAATAGTCCTGCCGGGTGCGGACCTGCATGACATTGCCGATGTTGGAGAGCGGATACGGCAACGTGCGCGATGTCATCATGATGGTGCCGGCCGGCATGTTGGGATGAATGCGGATGTCGAGCGTCTTCGGTCCCGCCATGGAGAACTTGTTGAGATAGCTGCGCACCATGACGCCGCCGCCGAGCGCGCCCTGGTCGGCGTCGAACACGAAGCGCTGCGCCGCGTTTGCGCCCCCGGCCAGGATCTTCGCTGAAAGGTTTTGTGCGACCTGCGATGACACCCACATCGTGTCGGGCGACAGCCGGTAATTGTCCCAGCGGTTTTTCAGTGCGGCGTCGACCTCGACGATGCCGCCTGAGCCGTCACCGGTGAGCGTCGAACCGGTGCCGGCGGTGCCGGTCGCGAGGTAACTCACATAGGCGTTCGAGCCGGACTTGAACGCCTGATACAACAGGCCGTCGAACACCAGCGCGTTGGTCGAATTGTCGCTGCCGCCGAGCGAGGCCGCAGTCTGCGTGCCGGTCGCGTTCGCGGCGATGACGAGCGAGTTGATCGTGGTGATGGCGCCGAACACCTCCGAACCCGCCGCGCCCCAGAACCACGCGTAGCCGAGCGTGCCTGGGACTGCCGCCACGGTGGCGGCGATCGACCCGGTGGTGCCGGACGAGATAGACGCGGTGGCGTTCGCCGACTTGCCTGCCGCGCCGCCGCCGAATGTATCCGACGAGCCGTCGGCATTGCTGCGCGTGATCGCGCCTTGAATGCCGCCGGCGACGCTGCCGTTGACGACGCCGTCAAGCGTCAGCGCGACGCAGATCACGCTATAGGGACTTGCGGACGCAGTGAGGCTGCCGCCGGTCGTGGACGGCGCGAGCGACGGCGTCGGCGTGGTGCCGAGCGCTACCGACGTGTCGCCGCCGAGGATCAAGAGCTCCTCGCCGAGCATGCAGGCTTCGAGCCCGACCTTGGCGCCGATCGCCTTCACGTCGTCAAAGCCCATGCCGGCATATTGCGCTTCAAAGTCGACCGAGGTTTCGATGCCGATCCCCTTGTAGGCGGCGCTGTAATCGGCCGTCGACACCGCCTGCACGCCGCCGCGATTGCCACCGGACACGCCGATACGCAGCCCCGTGGTGTTGATGCCGGTGACCGCGCGCCAATTGGCCTGGATGCCGCCTTTGCCGGAAACGCGCGGGATCTCGTTGCGCAGCGGGGTGAGCAGCGGATAGACGAACTTCGCCCCGGTCTCGAGGTCGTAATAGGTCAGGCCCGAAGTCGGCGACGAGGATTCCGAGAACGTGCTCTTGGCGAGCGGATCGCCCGGCAGCGGATGCGAATGCGCCTTCTCGATCTCGCGCAGAAAGCTCGATGCGCTCGACAGCGCGGCATCGTAATCCTGCATGGTCCGCGGCAGCGCTGACTTGGCCAGAATATGCGGAAGATTTTGTTGATACATGGCGTGGTTCCGTTCCTGTCTGGTTGGTGATGTTAAAGTTCAGCCGTCACTCCGGATTGCCGCAAAGCGGCAAGTCCGGACTCCATATTCGCTGACCCGTGGGTATGGATTCCGGGCGCGCGAGCTACCGCTCGCGCCCCGGAATGACGATTGGAGAAACCGACTTAGCCCTGCCGGGGCCGAAAGCCCGGAATGGCGCGCATCGGCTGCGCCTGCGCCTTGCGGATGGCGGCGTCGGCCAGCGCTTCCAGCGCACCCGGCCGGTCGAGCAGCGCTTCCGGTTGCTGCGGAAAGATCGCGTCCTCGACTTTCTCGGCGACGCGCACCGAACTGGTACCGAGCGGCAGCGGCTGGTCCTCGATCTTTTTCAGCCGCACGGCGAGTTCGTCCATGCGTGTCTGCAGGCCACCGAGCGCCTTGGCCAAAGTTTGCTGCAGCGAGCGTTCAAGGCTCTTGGCAAGTTTTTCCGACTCGCCGCCGTCGTCGAACGCATCGCCGTGCTCGCCGGCCTGCGGCGAAAATTCCGGCTGCGGTTCGACATTCGCTCCAGGGATATGCGCGCCGGAGCAGCAATCCGGATCGAGCGCAACGAGCAGATCGTGGCTTTGTTTGATGCGCGCCTTGTCGGCCTTCGAATGCCGCGCGCCAATTTTACCGAGCACGTCCGCCGCGTCCTTCGCCCCGTCGACTTTGAATTTGCGCAGCTCGGTCGAGCCATCGGCCTTGACCACGGCGAAGGTCGCTTCAGGCAGACAGGGGTGATCGACCAGCGACACCTCCACCGGTTCCGCGGTGTAGCGCATGAGTTTGGGCTCGTCGGGATCCGGCCAGCGCTTCAGATAGCGGCCGCCCTGGGAGAAGCCGGTGTAAACCCCCTCCTCCACCTTCTGCCATTCGCCATCGTCGACCACCTTGCCGCAGATCTCGATCCGCTTCGCCGCGTCGTTGAAGGCGATGTCGACCAGCTTGCCGGCGGCGATGTTGGAATGCATGGCACGCAGGTTGCCGAAGCTCTTGCCCTCCGTCGCGTCGGCGAATTTTTGTGACCATTTCTGATAAAGCGGCTTGGTCGACTCGTAATCGCAGACTTCGCCAGTGATATCCGGCGTCTCCGCGGTGACGACACCATAGACCAGACGCCTGGCTGCATCGACCTTGGTGATGGGGATGAAGATTTGCATATCGTCCATTGGATTCTCCTCGTGAATCGCTGGGCTGCGGGATTGCGCCTGGAGCGCATTGCGCTCGGCCTGCGCGCGACGTTTTCCTTTACTTGGATTTATCGGAACCCAGAGTCGGGCCCGGCGGCGCCCTCCGGATCAGCTTCGTCCTCATCGAGCCAGGCGAGCTCCAGATCGGGCGAGTCAAATTCTTCGGCGATGATTTCGTCGATGAGATCCTTGACCCACTCCTTGGTCGGCTCGAGGCCCTCGTCCTCCGCCTGGGCGGATTGATTGTCCGCCGTTGCGCGGTTCATCAGCTTCACCGCCCATTGCGGCGGCACCGAAAACGCGTAGCAGAT
>Ga0208480_1000316_pt1 | contig 18072 bp, 15 predicted proteins | sample NGESurshal092012_4_FD_184485 | JGI IMG/M metagenome (GOLD analysis project Ga0208480, IMG submission 184485) | Arctic peat soil microbial communities from Barrow, Alaska - NGEE Surface sample F53-1 shallow-092012 (SPAdes) | ecosystem: Environmental > Terrestrial > Soil > Wetlands > Peat ... | reverse complement strand
ACGGATTCGCTTCCGGATTTAACGGTCGCCGATCCGCCCGCCAAGGCCCCGTCCGCGGAAGAAGAGTTGTTAAGCGAGGAGCGCATGACGCGCTTCCGGCAAGCCATGGCTCAATTGAGCGTTGCGCAGAAGGATTGCCTGGTCTTGCGGGCGCAAGGGTTTAAGTATCGGGAGATCGCCGAAGTCCTGAGCCTGTCGGTCTCGACCGTGGGCGAGAACGTTCAGCGCGGGCTCGAGCGATTGAAGGAATTGATATGACGAAGTCGGACCATCTTAGTAGCGACCTGCTGCTGCGGTCAATCGACGATGAATTGACCGGAGCGGAGAGCACTCTCGTGCAATCGCATTTATCGCAGTGCGAGGAGTGCAGGCGGGAATGTCAGGAATTGCGCCTTGTTTCCGCGCGTATGGAGTCGCTGGTTTCTGAAGTTGTGGTAGAACACTCCAATGCCGCGCGGGAATGCCTCGCCGCAAGATTGAAGGACGATGGCCAACGTCCGGCGGTTCTGCCGCAAAGCTCGGAAAAGGTGCTGCGTCGATTTGGCTGGGGAATGGCGATAGCGGCCACCCTCGCCGTTGGCATTACTCTTTTCCCCATTCGGCGTGTCCAGAAGTTCAATACTCCGCAGATCACCGGATCTTCGGCCGCGACCGCTTTTGAAGTGGATGGAGAAAGCTTTGTCGCGCTGCCGTATTCCAATCCCGAGTTGCCGGTGAGCGCCTCGCATATCGTCGAAATGCAGGTTCCGGTATCGTCTCTGATGGATGCGGGCATACTGTTTGAACCTGTATCCAATGAAGTCTCGGCGTCGGATGGATCGGTGCTGGCTGACGTCCTGCTGGGAATGGATGGCCAGCCAGTGGGTGTACACGTGCTGGGCCCCCAATAGGTACTCCGCTGAGTGTTTAGGATTTTTGGAGGGGTTGCTAACAAGGAGAAGGAAATGAAGAAAAATGCATTGATGATTTTGGCCGCCTTGCTCGTGGGCACTGTCGCTTACGCGCAGGCCGGTTTGCCGCCCGGACCTGGACGCGGGCCTCATGGGTTTGGCCCGGAAGGTCATGGCTTCGGCATGTGGAAAGTCGTGACTGGCGCGCCTTATTCGGCGGACGTTAGCGACCAGTCGGTCGAGACCTTGGCTGACGGCAATACCATCCAGCGAAGCACCACCGGTCATGTGGCGAGAGATAGCCAGGGCCGGACTTATGTTCAACAGACCATCACCGGCGGACCCTTGACTCAAGATGGCCCGAAAACGATTACTTTCATTTCGGACCCCGTCGCCGGCTACAGCTATGTTCTGAACGCAAATACGAAAACAGCGATCCGGCGCGCCATCAAGACGCCACCAGCCGGCGCGAAACCTCCGCGGCCAGATCCCGGAACGCGTCCGGATTCTGCGAACAGAGTCGAGACCGACCTTGGAACACAAACCATCAGCGGAGTGACCGCTCAGGGCAAGAGTGTCACGCATACCATTCCCGCCGGTGCGATGGGAAATTCTCAGCCGATCGTATCGACGAGCCAAACTTGGTATTCGCCCGATCTGCAGCTTCCTGTATCGTCTACGCGAACCGATCCCCGTTCCGGGAAATCGACCTACAACGTGACCAACATTCAACGTGGGGAGCCGCCGGCATCTTTGTTCCAGGCGCCTTCCGATTACACCATCCAGGATGCACCCGCGATGAGAGGGCCGAGAGGCGGTCCCCGATTCCAGGGTCCCGTACAGTAGACCGCCGGCTCGGTTGAAGTCTCTTGTAGTAAGATCCTCCTGAAGTCGCCCTTCAGGAGGATCTTTTTGCGTCAGCAGTCATGCTGTTTCATCGCGGCCGTCCTGGCATGTTTCTTTTCTCCGTTTGCCTGGTGCGGACCTCTCGCTCCCTCGCAACTGCGGTGTGAATACCTGAAGAATCCGGAAGCGGTCGATGTTTCTTCTCCGCGTTTCGCGTGGGTACTGAATCACACCGATCGCGCGCAGCGGCAGAGCGCGTACGAAGTCCAGGTAAGCCGTGATCCTACCTTCGCCGGCAAGAGCGTCTGGGATTCCGGCAACGTTACGTCAAGCGAGTCTATTCAAGTGGAATACAAAGGTACGCCCCTCACATCGGACTCGCGCTATTTCTGGCGCGTTCGTTATGCGGATGCCAATGGCGCGGAGAGTCCCTGGAGCGATACAGCCGCATTCGCGACCGGGCTTTTGCAGACGTCGGATTGGAGCGCGAAATGGATCACCGGGGACAATCTGCTGCGCGATGCAATCGATCTTGTGAAACCCGTGAAGCGGGCCCGCATATTTATCGCGGCAACGGGTTATTACGAGCTGCACATCAATGGGCACAGAATTGGAAAACACGTGCTCGATCCAGCCTGGACGGACTATACGAAGCGGGTGCTCTATTCCACGTACGATGTAACCCGCGATCTCGAAAGCGGCCGTAACACGCTGGCCGTCCTGTTGGGTCGCGGCTGGTATGGGAAGGCTTATCACCGCGAGCCGAATCTGATTTGCGAGCTACGAGGCGAATACCGGGACGGGAAGACCTTCCTCTTCACTTCCGGCGAGAACTGGCGCGCGTTCAAGAGTCCCATCGTGATGGACGACATTTACAACGGCGAGACCTATGACGCGCGATTGGAGAAGAAGGGTTGGGATACCAATGAACTCCAGGATCGCGGAGACGCCGTCAAGATCGCCGACCTGTCCGGCGTCGTCTTGTCCTCGCAGACGATGCCCGCCATGGAAGTAGTGGATACGCTGGTGCCTCATAAAATGACCGAGTCCTCGCCCGGCGTGTATGTCTTCGATTTCGAGCAGAACTTCAGCGGCTGGGTGAAGATCAAGGTACAAGGTGTTTCGGGAACCAAGTTGCGCATACGCTACGCGGAGATTGCAAATCCCGACGGTTCCATCAGAGTAGACAATCTTCGGAGCGCTCGCTCGACCGATACCTACATCCTGCGCGGAGATCCCGACGGAGAAGAATATGAGCCGCGCTTCACCTACCACGGTTTCCGGTATGCCGAGATCAGCGGCTTTCCGGGAGTGCCTTCGCTCGACACCGTGCGCGGGCGCGAGGTCCACACAGCGATTGACTCCATCGGCAACTTTGCATCTTCGAATTCCATGTTGAATGGAATTCAACATATGTTCGTTTGGAGCATCAAGACCAACCTGGCAAGCGTCCCGACGGATTGCGATCAGCGTGACGAGCGCCTGGGTTGGATGGGCGATGCGCACCTTTCGGCGGAAACGGCCATCCTCAACTTCGATATGGCAGCCTTTTACACGAATTTTCTACGCGATATCCAGGACGCTCAGGGCTCGCAGGGCGAGGTGCCGAACATCGTTCCCTATGTCACGCGATTCAATCCCGACCGCGTCGGCGATCCGGCATGGGGAGTTGCATATCCGTTAATTGCCGCGTTCATGTACGAAAACTATGGCGATAAACGCATTCTCGAGCAGCACTACAACGGATTGAAGGCTTGGGCCGATTTTCTTCATAAGCATGCGCCCAGCGGAATCATGGATTACTCTTATTTTGGCGATTGGGTTGCCATCGATCCGACTCCGAAGCTACTCGCCGCCACGTGGGCGTACATCAAAAGCCTTGATGTGGTCGCAATGGCTGCGGAAGCATTGGGAAAAACGCAGGATGCCGAACAGTATCGCGCTCTGGCCACAACGGTTCGCAGTGCGTTCAATGAGAAATTTCGCGGCCCGGAGGGAATCTATGCCACAGGATCGCAAGCGGCTCAAGTGCTCGCGCTCGAAGCGCACGTCATGCCCGGAAAGGAGGAAGGTGGAACTATGTCGCGCTTGCTGAATGACTTGAACTACTATCACAACGGTCATCTCACGACCGGCATACTCGGCACTAAGTATCTCTTCCCGGTTTTGGCGTCGCGAGGCAATGCGGATCTTGCCTATGAAGTGTTGACGCAGCCCGATTATCCGGGATACGGATACATGTTGGCGCACGGCGCGACCACCCTATGGGAGCTGTGGCAGGAGCGCACCGGGCCCGAAATGAATTCGCACGATCACCACATGTTCGCGAGCGCGGGCACGTTTCTGTACAACGTTCTGGCTGGAATCAACCGTGGAGAAGGAACCGCATACGAGAAAATCCGGATTCAGCCGGAGTTGGTCCACGGGTTGGAATGGGCTTCGGCTTCGACGGCAACCATCCACGGCGAAATTGCCAGTTCCTGGAAGCTGGTTGGCACCGGTTATCAGCTCAAGATCGTGATTCCCGTCGGAAGCACCGCCTCCGTGTACCTACCGAAGCTCAAGCTGGCCGATCCGGCGCTGCTCGAGAGCGGGAAACCCCTCTTCTTGAACGATACGGCGCAAACCGGCGTCGCCGGCGTTTCCTCAGTGCGCGCGGCCGAAGACGATATTGTCTGTGAGTTAGGCTCGGGAACGTACGTGTTTAGCGTGGGCGAGCGCGAGCAACTGGCTGCGCCTAGCGAATAGAGAGGCGAATCATGGCCGATGAAAAAGAACAGCGGGTCCGGCGCGCCCTCGATAGTTTCCGCATCGAGCTGCCTTCCTGGGGATTTGCCAATACCGGAACAAGATTTGGAAAATTTCTACAGCACGGCGCCGCAACATCTATCGAAGAGAAGTTCGCCGACGCGGGCGAAGTTCACAAATTGACGGGCGTCTGTCCAACCATTGCCCTTCACGTTCTTTGGGATCTACCCGGCGGCCATAACAGCGTCTCCGAAGTACAAAAGTTTGCCCGGGAATATGGTGTTCTTCCAGGGTCTATCAATCCGAATACGTTCCAGGACCAGGAGTACAAATTCGGCTCGCTTGGAAATCCGGACGAAACGATCCGCGGGCGGGCTCTGCGGCATTTGATCGAAAGCGTCGAAATCGCCAAAGCTCTGGACAGCCGCGACATTTCCCTCTGGTTTGCCGATGGGTCCAACTATCCGGGGAGCGCGAACATCCGGCAGCGAAAGCACTGGTTCGCCGAAGGCTTACGGCGCACGCATGAAACGTTGAGCGCGAATCAGCGGCTCTTGGTGGAATATAAGCCCTTCGAGCCTTCTTTCTATCACACCGATATTGCCGATTGGGGCATGTCTCTGCTGCTGTCGCGCGAAGCCGGCCCTCGAGCGAAAGTGTTGGTCGATACCGGGCATCATTATGCCGGCCAGAATATTGAGCAGATTGTGGCGTGGCTGCTGAGCGAAGAGATGCTGGGCGGATTTCATTTCAACGACCGTCGCTACGCCGACGACGATTTGACAATCGGATCTATCGACCCCTACCAGGCCTTCCGCATTTTTCATGAGATTGCATTTTTCGAATTTGAAACGGGATCGAGCGCCGACATCGCTTACATGATTGACCAGAGCCATAACATCAAAGGCAAAATGGAAGCCATGGTGCAAACCGTAATGACCGCGCAAGACCTGTTTGTGAAGGCCGCGCTGGTGAATCACGGCCTGCTTGCAGAAGCGCAGGCCAATGCGGATGTGATCGCGGCTGAGGAATGCTTGCGCGATGCTTTCGCAACCGACGCGCGGCCGATCGTCGAATCCTGGCGCAAGTCGAAGGGTCTGCCCGCTAATCCGTTGCGCGCCCTACGTGAGAGCGGCTATATAGAGAAGATCGGCCGTGAGCGGGCCGAAAAGAACCTGGCTGCGATCTCCTCTTACGCGTGATTTCTTTCATCTCAATGCTTCAGGGACGCGCCCGGCTCATCCGGCCGACCCAGAGCAGATGATGCCAAAGCGCGGTCCGCTGGGTCCACATGAAACGGAAGAAGGAGCGGGCCGTGATGGATTCCGCGGGTACGCCCGAGTAAGTTTCGATCCGCCAGCGCAGGTACGGAGACTGCCACGGGCGCAGGCGATAGCCGCGCGAGGAAATCCAAAGAAAGCGCAGCATTAATGGAGAGCGGCAGCGGCGCTTCCGCTGGAAATCCCGGCAGTCCGGCGGGCGCTTGTGGAGTCCGGCGTGGCGTAATATCCGGAGCGGGTGCGCACCACCGGCTTGCCGGGAGCGTTGACCGTCACTTTGATTTGGCGATAGCTGCCGTCGAGCGCTTGAATGCTGGGCGTGTAGGCGATCGTGTATTGGCTTCGAATATCCCGCGCGATCTCGACCGCGAGCGCTTGCACTTCATTCACTTCCTTCGGGTAGAAAGCGAGTCCTCCGGTAGCGGCGGTCAGTTCGTTCAGCGCCCGCCTCGCTTTCACGGCTTCATGCCTTTCTTCGTCCGTGAACAGTCCGATCGCGTAAACCAGAGTGTCGCTCTGGTTTGAACGCGTCACTACCTTCTCCAGCGAGACGCTGCTTGCGTTGTCATTGCCGTCGGTGATGACCATAAGAACCTTTTTGTCCTTCTTGGCCTCCGACCTTATGTAGTCGAGCGACATATTTATGGCGTCCCGCATGGCAGTCCCGCCACGAGAGTCGATACGAGCTAAACCCTGCTCCATCTTCCGCTGGTCGCTCGTGAACGGCACGTCCAGGTAGGCGTCGTCGTTGAAATTCACGATAAATACTTCATCCTGCGGGTTCGATTCGCGAACCATCGCGACCGCCGCCGCTTCCACCCGGCTGCGCTTCGTCATCATGCTGCCGCTATCGTCTATGATGATGCCGAGGGAGACTGGAACGTCCTCGCGTCTGAAGATTTTGACCTGCTGCGGCTGCCCATTCTCATAGACCTTAAAAGCGTCCCTGTTCAGGTTCGTTATCAATTTGCCTTTGCGGTCGGTGACGCTCGCGTGCAGAACCACTAGACGCGTATCGGCGCGAAACTGAGCGAATGCGCACCCGGCGAAAAAAATGGCCAGAAGCGCGCTTGTGCAGCCTTTCGTAATACGGCGGCAGCTCAAGCTGCTACTGAGTGGGCGCATAGTAACCGAGGCGGAAATAAGCCTTTAGAGGCGGAAGACCCCGCGGCTGATTGAGTTTTACCAGAACGCGGCGATACTTTCCGTCTCGCTCCTTGTTCTTCGGCGTGTAGCCCAGAATGTATTCATTCCGAAGCTCAATTCCGATTTTCGCGGCAATATCGGGAAGCTCGGACACATTTTCAACCGCGTATTCGCGGCCGCCGGTTTGCTCCGCAAGTTCATTCAGAAGACTTGGACCTGACGATTCTTCCGGCGTGCGCCCGCGGTTCGCCATGGATTCAAAAATCCCAATGGAAAAGATCTGAACGTCGGCTTCCCGAACCGCATTCCTGATTTCCGTTTCCGTATACCGGCTGCTATTGTCCCCGCCGTCGGAAATAATCAGAAGCGCCCTTCGGGGGTTATGCGCTTTTTTCATCTCGTGCATTGCAAGGTACACGCTATCGAGCAGCGCGGTCCGGCCTTTCGATTGGGTAAATGTAAGAGTGCTCTGAATCTTGTCCGTATCCGTCGTGAACGGCACCGTCAGTTCCGGGCGGTCGTTAAACTGCACCAGGAAAAATTCGTCCTGCGGATTCGCCGTTTTGAAAAACTCAGCCGCGGCTTGCCGGGATTTCTGCAGCTTGGCGCCCATGCTCCCGCTGGTGTCGAAAACCAGCCCTATGGAAATAGGCGCGTCTTCGCTGGAGAATTCCGTGATTTCCTGTTCCACTTTGTCTTCAAACAGCCGGAAATGCTCTTTTTCCAGCCCGGTGACGAAGCGGTTCAAGGGGTCCGTAACCGTGACATTGATCAACACCAGCGTCTTATTGACTCGGATATCGACAGGACGCGAATTGACCGTTCCCAGCGCTGAAGCAGGTTTCCGCGATTCGAGCGCTAGCGGCTCGGAGGGCGAAGAAACAGGTTTTTCAGTCTGGAGCGGATCGACAGTCTTAGCCGGCGATTGAGCAAACGCCCATATCCCACAGAATAGAATCAGGCCGGCGGCGGCAATCGAGCGACACGATGGAGGTCCGAATCGGACGCTGACCGAGAAAATGCGAGACAAAGCGCGCGTCCGCATGCAGGATTAATACTTTCTGAACTAGATCATAGCATCGCAATAGGAAGAAGCAGAGGCTGGTTCACTCGTATCGCAAGGCGAGCAGCGGGTCCACTTTCGTCGCGCGGCGGGCTGGAATGTAATAGGCGGCCATGGCAACGATGGCGAGGAGCGCAGCAACAGAAGCAAAGGTCAGCGGGTCGGCGGGCCCCACTCCATACAGCAGGCCGGACATGGAACGCGTGAGGGCGAGAGCGGCAAGCGAGCCGAGCAGCATGCCGATCAGAGTCAGCCTGGTTCCCTGGCTCATGATGAGGCGCAGAACGTTCGATTGCTGCGCACCGAGCGCCATGCGAACGCCGATCTCGCGCGTGCGCTGGGTCACGAGATAGGACATGACGCCGTAGAGCCCAACCGCAGCCAAGACCAGCGCCAATAGGGCGAAAGCGCCCAGCAGAAAGGCTTGCATACTTGCATCGCGGGTATCGCCGGCGATGACCTCTTCCATGGTTTGCGGCCGAAATAAGGCCAAGCTCGGGTCCAGCGCGCGGACCTGGCTGCGAATGGCTCCCAGCACAGCTTCGGGTGGAATTAGGGTCTTCACCGTCAGGTAGCCATAACCGCTCCCGGCGAGTTCCAGGGTCAAGGGGAAATAAGCCTGCGGCATCGTTTTCTCCCTGATTCCATATTCCTTTACATCGCCTACCACGCCGACGACCGTCACTTTCACGTCATTCCAGTTGAATGACCTGCCCACCGGGTTCTGATTCCGCCAGAAGGTTCGGGCGGTCGTTTGACTAATGACCGCCACGAATGATACATCCGGCGGGATCTTCATCGGCCCTCCCTGGGCCGCTTTGTACAAATCGAAGAATTTCTTTGCCGACATCGCCGCGCGGTCAAGGTCTGGCGGACCGAAATTCCTTCCTTTCAGGACCGGAATACTCAAAGCGCGGAAATAATCGGGCGTGATGTAATTCCAGCCAACGAGCTGGCTCGAAAGCGCCGGATCGGTCTCGCCCTCCACTTTGATGTAACCGTTGCTGCCGCCCTGCAGCGGGATCTCGGTAGAGACAGCCGCGCACTCAACAGCGGGCGTAGCACCCATACGACCGAGGAGTTGATCGAAGAACTGGCGTCGCGCGGCGAGCGTGGTATATTTTGCGTCTGGAAGATTGATGAACGTGGTCAGCACATTGCGCGGATTGATACCGATATCCGCGTTTCGCAGGTGCGCAAAACTGCGCAGTAAAAGACCCGCGCCAACCAGCAGCGCCAGGGTAATAGAAATCTCCGCGACGACCAGGGCATCGCGCAGAACCCCGCGAGTGCGTGCGGCGCTCAGCACCGATTGCGATCCGGACTTCAGTTCTTCGTTCATACCCGATTCGGAGGTTTGAAGCGCTGGCGCCAAGCCGAACAACACTCCCGCCAGGACGCTGACCGCAATCGCAAACAGCAGCACCGAGCCATCGATTTGCACCGGATTCGCGCGCGGAATGGGAATTGTCTTGACCGATTCGAGCACGCGGACGCACCACCACGCTCCCGCAATTCCGAGCGCCGCGCCGGCGAGAGCGAGCAAAACGCTTTCTGTCAGCATCTGTCGCACCAGACGCAGCCTCCCAGCTCCCAGGCTGCCACGTATGGCCATTTCACGGTGCCGCGTGCTGGCGCGCGCAAGCTGCAGATTCGCCACATTGACGCAGGCCACCAGAAGCATCAGCGTTACCGCCCCCAGCAAGATTAGAAGCTGAGCCTTCGAGTTGCCGGTTAATGTGTCCTTCAAGGGAGTCAGGACAGCATGCACTTTGTTGTTGGAATCCGTGTACTGTTTTTCGAGCCGTTCTGAGATAGCCAGCAACTCCCCGCGCGCGTGGCCCAATGTGACGCCGGGCTTCAATCGCGCGATCGCGAACCAACCGTGATTGCCGCGCGGTCCAAGTTCTTTCGGACTCATATCAACAGGGATCCAGATATCGGTTGCGAATCGGAAATTAAACCAGCGGGGCATCACGCCCACGACGGTGTATTTCTCGTTGTTCAGGACGACGGACTTGCCAATGGTATCGGCGCCGCCGCCGAAGTGCCTCTGCCAAAAACCGTAGCTCAAAATCGCAACTTGATTTTTTCCCGCAACATCTTCTCCCGGCGCGAAAGCACGACCCTCGGAAGGTCGGACGCCAAGTACATCGAAGAAATTAGCTTGCGTCTTCACGACGGCCGCCGATTCCGGCTCGCTCGCCCCGCTCGCGCTGAGGCTATCGGACCAGGAAAAGAGGCTGGTTGCTTCGAGTGTTCGGTTCTGCCGCTGCCAATCCAGATAATCGGCGCCACTCAGAGGGAAATCCCCCGGCGATGCCTCGGTTTCAAACAATTGGACCAGCCGGCTTGGATCTTTGAATGGCAGCGGCCGCAGAAGAACCGAATTGACCACCGAAAACATGGCCGTCGTAGCGCCGATACCGAGCGCGAGAGTTACGACAGCGACGGTTGTAAATCCAAGGTTGCGCCGGAGTTGCCGAAGCCCAAAACGAAGATCCTGGAGCAGCGTCTCAGCGGAATTCCAACCCCACATTTCTCTGCTTCGCTCGCGGGCAATCGTCACGTTGCCGAAGCGGCGCACCGCGGCATAATGAGCTTCTTCCCGCGGCATGCCGGATTCGATATGCTCCTGCTCTTCCATCTTGAGATGGGAACGAATCTCTTCTTCGACATCGGCGCCCAGCTCGGATCGGCGAAACAGCTCCTGGATTTTCGAGAACTCGCGACGCCAGCTCATTGGCCGTCTCCGCTCTTCGCCGGCGTGAGAACACCTGTGATCGCCCGTACAAACCGCTCCCAACGTGAAGTTTCGGCTACCAGCTTTCGCCGTCCAGGCGGAGTCAGGCGATAATATTTTGCCCGTTGCTTATTCTCCGAAATGCCCCATTCCGCCGTGATCCAGCGTTCCTGCAGCAGGCGCTGCAGCGCAGGGTAGAGAGAACCATGTTCAACCTTGAGGGCATCCTCCGACATGCGCTCAATAGATTTCGCAATGCCGTGCCCGTGGGTCGGCCCCCAGCGCAGCGTCCGGAGAACCAGCATATCGAGCGCGCCGTAAACCAATTCGATTCGGCCAGCTTGCAGTTTCTTGGGCATGTAGTAGTCACTCTACCACCAAGCAGGTAGAGAATCTACTACGTGAAGACAGAGCGCTCAATACAAAGACGGCCGCGCGCTCCCTCCGAGCAGCGACGAGTTCACGGAAAGAATGTTATGCGTGCCTTCATTGCCGCCCCAGGCAAAAAGCAGCGACACGACCGGCAATCCGCCCGCGCGCAAGGTAAGACCCGTAGTGAAGCTGTGCTTCAGGTGACTAAAATCGATCTCACTGTGGGTGAGTGCCACTTTGCCGGTATCCGCCATGAAGATGAATCCCAAAGGCCCATAAATCGAGTGCTCAAAGGTTCCGCGCAGCAGCAGGAGATTGGGAGCACGGAAGCGGTAATCGTGGTAACTCGGCAAAAATTGATTTCCGTCGATATCCGACCCGCCCAGCGTTGGATCGAAATAGAACGGAACCGCGTTTCCGGCCGCTGCGAACGATTCCGAATAAAGAAAGCGGACGCCGAAGCTGCCCGACCGATCTCTAGTGACGGCTGGACACCGGCGGCTGCCCGGACTTGTAGCGCATTCGTCGGGACCGTTGAAATCCTTGGATTGAAAGCGCAGGAAATTTCCGTAAATTGGAAACTCGTGCGACAGATCGGCGTTAAATCGGTTAAATGAGTAGTGCGATCCGGGAGCGATGAACTCCTGAAATGTGACCTGGTAATTCAGTTGCAAGTGATCGGAAAGAAGTGTGGGCCGAATACGTAATCCTTCTCCGAGCTGAACGAATCCTGGTTGCGCGGCAGGGCCGGGAGCGGATACGGGAGTATAAAGCTGACCTATCGAGGGAGTGGATTCGGCCTGATCCGAGCGAAGATCGACAAAGCGCCCGTTCATTTCTCCGAACAATGAGATCTTCCACTTAGGAACGATCGGCACAATCGCGTTCGCGCCGGCAATGGTCTCCCGCATCCCCAAAATGGTTTCTCCAGCCCGGGATGTCGAATTCCCGAGGCCGTAGTAATCGACCGTGTTCAGCGAAATAGCCTGCGTGTATACATTGATCACCGGATATTCCCGAACGGTGAGGTTGGATTTGGCCGGCGTCTGACTAGGCGTGCCCGTAATAACGCCAATGTTTTCACGCGGGATGTAGATCGCTTTCATGTACACGCCGGCCCGCCAGGATGCATTCGTCGAAACTATGGCATCGGCATCCCAGCTGAGCCGCCAGCGCTCATTCGGCGTCTTATGAGCGACAAACGCCGGTCCTAGGCCGAAGCCATTTTGCGGGGCGATGCTGCCCTCGGCGATGTGCAGCGGATGGTTCGTGAAAAGATCTTGCGCGCAGCCCGCGATCGCCTTGAAGAAAGAGCCGGAACAATCTTTTTGGAAATCTTGTTTTTCATTCCGGAAATCAGCCTGAAGCTGGCTTTCCTGGGCCTGTGCGCAGGTTCCCGCGAGAAACAGGAGAATCGCCAGTTTCGTTTTCATGGATTCTCTTTCAGGAGCCGGGCGCGCCGGCGGCTTTGACGTGCAACTTCGCCGTTACCTGCTGGATATAGGCGCTCGCTTGCGCCTCTGTTTCGATCGCATGCACATCCACTCCGCTCTGCTGATCGGGTGGAAGCGTCAGCTCAGCTTTATGAAAATGGTCAATCTGATCCCGCAGCAATCCGGAAATCGGCCGGTTGGCATTCATCGCGGTAGGGGAGGGCCTTGGAACTGGAATCGATTGCGCATTCGCCGCGGGAGCCGGCGTCGCACCAGCGGCATGCGCCGCAAAAGCGTGAGCTCGGGCGGCTGGCGCGCTCCCGCCTATATTGAATTCAAAATAATCGGTGCGCACTGCCGGTAGTGACAATAAATCGAGGAACGTTTCCGAAGCCTTCTCGCGAGGCGATCGTGCATCGTATGCCCCGATGAAGTAGTTGGTTACCGTGTTCGGAATGCAGGCGTGCTCGAAGATGCGCTCTTGATCGATGCCGCCGTTTCCATTGAGCGGCGATACCACGGTCCCTTCGGCCACCCATGGCGAAACCAGAACCGCCGGAACGCGAACGCCCAGCCGATTGAACTGGAATCCAGTCGATTGATCCGTAAATCCGTCGGCCATGCACGCGGGAGGCGGAACGTGATCGTAGATGCCCCCGTGCTCGTCGTACACGATAAGAAGCGCCGTGTTCTCCCAAACCGGACTGCTGCGGATCGCGTTGTAAATGGAGGCTGCGAAGATTTCCCCCGCCTGCACGTCGTGATCCGGATGCTGGTCCGATGCCAGCGCCTCGCCATCGTCCGCGTCGTGATCGCTGTAATTCGGCTCGATGAAACTGTAATCCGGAAGATTACCCGATCGGCAGTCGGACAGAAATTGATCGTATGTCGCAAAAAGCTGCGGCTGCGACTTCAGAAGGAACGCCAGCGCCATGGTCGAGCTTTGTTGGTCGTAGTAGTAGATCTTGGACGTCCGGCCGGCTTTCAGCATCCGCTCATAAATGCTCAGATACTTCTCGCCGAGATAAAGCAAATCCATATCGACTTTGCCGAACGAAGTCCCAAAATGCGCGAACGCTCGATTCGGGATGGTCGGCCCCGGAAGCGAGGAAAACCACCGATTGAAGACTGCGTATTTCCGCGCCAGCGTCGTAATCACCGGAAGCTTGTCCGGCGTGAAATAATACATGATCTTCTGCGAGTGGCTCACGTCCTTCTGCTGCTGAAAATAGCTCTGGATAAAGCCCTGCATGCTCGGCGGCTTAGAGCGATCCGCGTTATTCGGGAAAAGCTGAAGGTCGACGTCGGGGAAATGGTGACCGGGATCGGGGTCCAGTTGGCTCTGGAACTCAGCCTGCGGCTGAACCTTTACCGGTTCTCCGGTGCTGTCCGGGTTCGATTCGCTTCCCGTAAGCCCATCAATCCGTGGATCTTGCGCCTTCAAAGCACCCAATAGGTGATCGAAGGATCGATTCTCCATCATCAACACAACAATGTGCTTGAGGTTATCTAGCGCCGCAGGCAAAACCCCTCCCTATACCCCAAACTGGGTAGTAATACTACGGTAGATGGACTTCTGGATTAATGCAAATGGATTATCGGGAGCTACTCGTGCCGCCGATGCCCACTGCGCTCACCCTAGCGCTGGATTCGCGCCGATCCGCCCTTGGCGAAAGCTTTTACTTGGTCAAGCGTCGCCATGGTTGTGTCGCCAGGGAAGGTAGTCAGATACGCGCCGTGCGCCCACCCTAGTTTCACGGCCTCATCCTCCGGCTCGCCGGTCAGCAGGCCATAGATGAAGCCCGCCGCGAAGCCATCTCCACCGCCGACGCGGTCGTATACGTCCAACTCCGCGGTAGGAGCCTGGTGCGTTGTGCCGTCGATCCACGCCACCGCGCTCCAACTGTGCCGGTTCGTCGAGTGTACTTCCCGCAGCGTGGTCGCGACAATTTTCACCTGCGGATGCTTTTGGCGAACTTTGTCCATCATGCCGAAGAAAGCGCTCGGGTCGAGCTTGCTTTTCGCCGCCGCCTCCGGCCCCGGAATGCCCAGCCCCATCTGCAGATCTTCCTCATTGCCAAGCAGCACATCGACATTCTTGACGATGCGGTCGATCACCTCGACAGCCTTTTCGTGGCCTCCGATCACGTTCCACAACTTGGCGCGATAGTTTAGATCGAAGGAAATCACAGCTCCCGCGGCTTTAGCCGCCTGCATGCCTTCGATAATCACTTCCGACGTAGTGTCGGAGAGCGCGGCGAATATCCCTCCGCTATGAAACCAGCGTACGCCGCCCGCGAAGATCGCGCCCCAATTGAAATCCCCCGGCTTCAGACGCGCCGCCGCCTCGTTGCAGCGGTTATAGAAAACCACCGGCGGGCGCACGCCCTGGCCGCGGTCGCTGTAGACAGCGGCGATGTTCGGGCCGTCCACGCCATCGTGCTTAAAATACTTATAGAACGGCTTGACGCCCATCCCTCGTACCCGCTCGGCAACCAAGTCCCCGATCGGATAATCCACCATCGCGCTGGCGATCCCCGTCTGCATCCGAAAGCAGTCCGATAAGTTAGCGGCCACGTTGAATTCGCCGCCGCTGACGTGGATCTTGCATTCCGTCGCCTTGCGAAACGGAATGATGCCCGGATCCAAACGGTGTACGAGGCCGCCGATGCCGACAAAATCCAGTGCCGCGTCTTGCCTAATGTCTAGACCGTATTTCATGCGTCTCTCCCGTGATGCGAATTTTGGTTCGTCCTAACTAGCCTGGCAGCCAAGCGGTGCTTGGTCAACACCCCTAAGCAATCTCCTTCATCCTTGCCAAGCCGCCGCGCAGTGCGTTGCCGGCGATTACTATATAGATCTGAGCGCGCCCGAAAAAATTACCGCAATATCGGATCTATCATAATGCCGTTACGCGTTGTAAGAACCGGAAGCAACCCTGCCTCCCCGGCCTGTCCAATTGGTATGAAAGAACTCTCCGCGCGGTTTATCGATCCGCTCGTAGGTGTGAGCGCCAAAAAAATCGCGCTGGGCCTGCAGCAGGTTCGCGGGCAGCCGCGCCGTTCTATATCCGTCGTAGAACGCAAGAGCGGTTGAGAAGGCCGGCGTAGGCACGCCGTAGCCAATGCCGTGAATGATGGCGCGCCGCCACGCCGCTTGATATTCGTTCAGCACGCCGCTAAAGAAATCGTTCATCAATAGATTCGTCAGCTTCGGGTTCTTCTCGTAGGCTTCTTTGATTTTGCCGAGAAAACGGCTGCGGATGATGCACCCGCCCCGCCACATTAAAGCGATGCCGCCCATATTCAGATTCCAGCCCTGCTCTTTCCCGGCTTCCCGCAGCAGCATATAACCTTGCGCGTACGAAATCATCTTTGAGCAGTAGAGCGCCCGCCGCACATCCTCAATAAACACTTTCGGGTCGTGCGCTTCCGCGTCATGCTTCGGTCCGGACAGGATCTTCGAGGCTGCGGCTCGTTCTTCCTTCAGAGCCGAAAGGCATCTTGCAAAGACCGCTTCTCCGATCAGAGTTACCGGAGTGCCGAGATCGAGAGCGCTGACCGCCGTCCATTTTCCCGTTCCCTTCTGCCCGGCCGTGTCCAGAATTTTATCGATCAGCGGTGTTCCGTCTTCATCGTTCTTGGTGAAAATCTGCGCGCTGATTTCAATTAGAAAACTATCGAGCTCGCCCTTGTTCCACTCCGTGAATACTTCATGCAATTCCCCAGCGCTCAGCCCCAGCCCGTCTTTCAGCAACTGGTAAGCCTCGCAGATGAGCTGCATATCCCCGTATTCGATGCCGTTATGAACCATCTTCACGTAATGGCCGGCCCCTTCTTCTCCCACCCAGTCGCAGCACGGAGTTCCATCTTCCACCTTGGCCGCGATGGATTGAAAAATGTCCTTCACCAGCGGCCATGCCTCCGGATTCCCTCCGGGCATGATGGAAGGCCCGAACCTCGCGCCTTCTTCGCCGCCCGAAACTCCTGTCCCGACAAACAGAATCCCTTTTTCTTTGAGCATTCTCGCGCGGCGCGTGGTGTCTGGGAAATGTGAATTGCCGCCGTCGATGACAACGTCTCCTTTTTCGAGATAAGGCAGCAATTGGTCGATCATCCCATCGACGGTATCGCCGGCTTTCACCATCAGCATGACGCGTCGCGGCCTTTTGAGCGCCTGAACCAGATCTTGTACCGAGTGCGTGCCCACCACTTGCGTCCCCTTCGCTTCGTGACCAAGGAAGTCATCCACTTTGGAGATCGTGCGATTGAAGACAGCTACGCGATAACCGTGGTCGTTCATATTCAATACGAGGTTCTGTCCCATCACTGCGAGACCGATCAACCCGATGTCACAAGTTCCGTTTGGCATAACATCTATTAAACCGAATGATTCATAAAATACGGAAGAGGATCGCATGTCAAATGCCGACCAGGCTCGCAAATTAGCCGATTTGTTTGCAAACATGGCGCAAAGCGTGGACGCCTACCGCTCGCAGCATTTTGAGGAACTGTCTCCGGACGATCGGGCTCGTTTAGAGGATTGTATTCAGAAGCTCGACGACAGCCACGATAAGTTTACCGCCGTCGCGATCCAAGATACCTTGAACGCCATTCAGGACGATCTCGACCGAGTCGTGTCCGTGACAACCCAGGCCGAACAGGCGCTTAAACATCTCAAGACAGTCGCCGAAATCTCGAAAGTAGTTTCAGCCGCCGCCGAGCTGGCCATGACCATCGCGACTGCCGATTATGGAGCCATCCCTTCCGCAATTCAGGACGTGGTCCAAGCGGTTCAAAATGATTCGACGCCCGGAGCCGACAAGAATCCTTCGAGTTCGTAGCGCGCCCGCGCGGCGAAAGCCGCCTAAATCGGAAGAGTTAAGCCGCGGCGCTCTCGCTCTTCACCAGCTCAATCTCGAAATCGAGCTTCAACTCGTCACCCACCAGAACGCCGCCCGTTTCCATCGCCGCATTCCAGGAAAGTCCGAAATCGCTGCGATTGATCTTGGCCTTGGCCGACGCGCCCGCCCTGGTCTTGCCCCAGGGATCTTTTGCTTCGGGCGCGACTTCTTCCACCTTCAGCACCACCGGCTTGGTGACCCCATGTATCGTGACATCGCCCGTAACCTTCAGACCGTCGCCGTCTTTCTCAATTTTGGTGCTCTGGAACTTGATTGTCGGGTATTGCGCCACATCCAGAAACTCCGGACTCTTCAAATGTCCGTCGCGCTTCTCATCGAGTGTATTGATCGTAGCCGTGTCTATCTCGGCCTGAATGCGTGAGCTGGAGAGATTATTGGGATCGTAGGAGACAGTTCCTTTTAATCCGCTGAACGCCCCGCGAACATTGGAGATCATCATGTGCCGGATGCTGAAATGCGCGCTCGAATGCGCTGGATCGATTTCATACGTACTTGTCATCGGTTGGACCTCAGTTCCAAGATAGAAACAGGGTGTGTCAAGCGTTTTGTGTAAACGGCCCCGCATTTTCTGACATTTCATCCCTGGTAGACTGAACGGACCTGAGCGGAGGATAGGGCGCTGCGGAG
>Ga0208480_1000313_pt1 | contig 18223 bp, 7 predicted proteins | sample NGESurshal092012_4_FD_184485 | JGI IMG/M metagenome (GOLD analysis project Ga0208480, IMG submission 184485) | Arctic peat soil microbial communities from Barrow, Alaska - NGEE Surface sample F53-1 shallow-092012 (SPAdes) | ecosystem: Environmental > Terrestrial > Soil > Wetlands > Peat ... | reverse complement strand
GCCACCGCAGCACAAGCCACGACAACCCTCCCACTCAACCCCACGCGAACACCCCGCGCAGACACAACCGAAGACAAAACCACGACCTACCCACCTCCAAATTAGATTGGCTCCGATCACGGCGGCCCTGGGAGGCAGCCGCAGACTCACCGCGCGCCCACGGCATCCACCGTGGGCGCGCGGCCGTACTCCCTGATCGTGGAACGAAGTGCCTGTGGCTACGTCGACATGACGAACCCGGACGTCGTCCCCAACTGGTTGTTGTCGCTGTGCACGAACCGTGATGCGATCTTCGTGGCGGAGTCATCGAACTGGGCGATGTCGAGCCGGTAATTCGTGTTGGAGGTGCCGATCGTCGGCGTGAACGTGACGCCGCCGCTGGCGTTCGTAGTGGTTGAGCTGACGTTGGTCCATGTCGCACCGCCGTCGGTAGACGACTGCAACTCGACCGGCATGCTGGCGATGGGCTGTGACACCGGCGGCAGGTATGAGAGCGTCGCCGTGATCGTGAACGAAGTGCCATGCACCACCGACGACGGCATCGTCGTCGCTGTGATTGCCGGATACGCGTCCGCGGTGAACGATACGTTGCGCCCTCCGCCGACCGGGTAGGTGATGCCCGAGTTCTGGAGATCCGTCGAGGTCAGGTAGTTGAGGAAGTGCGTCGCGTCGGTCTGCTGCGTCGACGTGGCGACGACATAAGCGTGGAACGGGTTCGTCAGCTCGCTCAGGCCGCCCGTCGACCCCGCCGTGCTGTTCTGCGTGACGATCTTCATGTTGCTCGGGTTGACCGCGACGAAGGTGCCGCGATCGACCAGCGTGTAGCAGTTGGTCGTCGTCGCGGTGAGGCAGGTGTTCGCGGCTGACAGGCTGGCACCCTGCGTCAGACCGTTGCGGTGGTACCAGCCGGGGAACGTCGCGCCCGCGGTCGGCGTGACGCCGCTCCACGGCGTCTTGCGCGACGCGTCGGTCAGGCCGTTCCACGCCTGCGTGACGCCCGGAGCCGGCATGCCCGGCGTCGCGACCGCCGTCGTCTGGCCCCAGATCTGCTGCTCCTTGACGTTCGTCCCGGAGTTGTCGTCGCGCGTGATGAACGTCGCCCCACCGGTCACCCCAGCCCGCGCGACCTGCTCGAACGCCTTGACGGCATCGTTGGGGAACGCCGCCAGCACGCCGGCCGGATCGGTCTTCGGTCCGGCGAGCACGTAGTCGTTGTAGAACGTCGGCCGGCCCAGGGGCTCGAGCGAGAAGCCGCCGGACACGAACCCGGCCTCCAGCGACGGGGAATGGACGACGATCGCGTCCACGTGGTTCGCCGCGACCTCCGCCTCGGCGATCGCGGCGCCGGTCCCGACCGCGGTGTAGGAGATCGTCGCCGAGTCGGTGTTCCCGGCGTATGCGGCGAATCCCGGTACCAGCACCTTGCTGAGCAGCAGGGAATCGCTGATGTCCGACGTGCCCCAGACGTTGAGCACCGGCGTCGCCTGGGCCGCCTGCGCGGCGATCCCCCCAGCGGCGAGCACCGTGGCCGTCAGGGCCATGGTTCTGCGAATCATTTCTCTCCTCCGATTTCGGATGGTTGCGTCGGCGCACGCCCGGTCGATCGCGACTGATCTCGTCCGACACCGCTCAGGCCCACTCGCCGCTGCGCAGCGTAGTAGTCGCATTGTCCTCTGTCAAGCAGATTTCCGAGGGATTACCTAGGTGATCGGCCGTGGCCCGCCATAGGTCCGCCCGAGTCCGAGCGAGCTAGCGCCGGGCGGTTGCGCTGTCGGTCTGGGTGTGTGCCGTGCCGCCGACGGGCGTGAACGTGACCGAGATCACGACGTGAAGCGTCTTGTACGTCTTGAGCGTCGCCGCGGCGGTCTTGCCAGGCGTGATCCTGAGCGGCACGGTCGCCTTCGCGCTGCGGGCGGCGGCCAGGCTCGCTGCGTAGGTGATCGTCCTCGCCTTCGGTGCCTTCTTTGCGTGCTTGGACTTCTTCGGCTGGAACTTCGCGGTCGAGCGGACGACGAGGCGTCCGGCGCCCGGGATCGCGACCGTGATCGTGATCACGCCTTTGCCGGCCGCCTTTACGCTCGAGAAGCGAATCACGTTGGACGGCTTCGCCGGCGCCCCCGGTTTCGGCGGCGTCGGCGGCGGCGCGAGAGGCGGCGTCACGAGCGGGCCGAGGCCCGCCGGGGCGACCGCGATCGTGATCGACCCGCTGGTCGCGTCCGGGCTCACGCCGTTCGTGGCCTTCACGCTGAACGTCGAGGAGCCCGCCAGGCTCGGCGTGCCCGAGAGCAGCCCGGTCGCCGAGTCGAGGCTCAGCCCGGACGGCAGAGCGCCGGACGCGACGGCGAACGTCGGCGCCGGACTCCCCGACGCGACGAACGAGTACGAGTAGCCGCTTCCCACCGTCGCCGCCGCGGGCGGCGCCTCTGCGCTGAACACCGGTGCGGCGGGGGCCGGGGCGACCGTGATCGTGACGCTCGCCGCATCGTGACCAAGGCCGTTGGACGCGCCGACGGTGAACGTGTAGGTGCCCGGCGTCGTCGGCGTGCCCGACAGGACTCCGCTCGCGCTGTCAAGACTCAGCCCATCGGGCAGCGCGCCAGCGGTGAGGGCAAACGTAGGCAGGGGGAAGCCGCTTGCCCTGAAGGCGTATGGACCGTAGGCGCTCCCGACCGTCGCCGTCGACGGCGCGGCATCGGCGGTGAAGACGGCCGGCGCCGGCGCCGGCGACACCGTGATCGTGATCTGGTCGCTCACCGCGTCCGGCGGGGCGCCGTTGAGCGCCTTGACCGTGAACGTGAACGTCCCCGCCGTGGTCGGCGTCCCGGCCAGCACGCCATTTGCCGGATCGAGGCTCAACCCTCCCGGCAGCGCGCCCGACGCGAGCGCGAAGCTCGGCACTGGGTCTCCGGTAGCCGCAAACGAGTAGCCGGCATAGGCGCTGCCGACGGTGCCCGTCGCCGGCGGCGAGTCCGCCGTGAGGGAGGGCGCGACGATCGAGCCCGCGGTGACCGTGATCGAAACGGATGCGCTGGTGGCATCGGGGCTGACCCCGTTGGACGCGCCGATCGTGAACGTGTAGGTCCCCGGCGCGGTCGGGACGCCCGACAGCTGTCCGGTGAACCGCGCGAGCCGCAGACCCGGCGGGAGCGAGCCTGACGCCACGCTGAAGTTCGGCGAGGGACTGCCGGACGCCGCAAACACGTACGAGTCCGCGGCCCCGCCCTCGAGTAGTGCCGGCGGGGCATCCGCCGTGAAGGCCGGCGCCACCGACGCCGGCGGAACGGTGATCGTGATCGGGCCGCTGGAGGCGGTCGCGCCGTCCTCGTAGCTCGCGCCTAGGCTGAACGTGAACGTGCCCGACGCCGTCGGCGTCCCCGAGAGCACGCCGGTGTTCCCGTCGAGCGTCAAACCATCCGGCGGCGTGCCCGACCCGAAGGAGAAACGGGGCGGATCGGCCGCCGTACCGGACGCTGCGAACGTGTACGAATACGGTGCGCCGACATTCGCCGAAGTCGGCGGACTGTCCGCAGTGAAAGCCCGAGTCGTGACCGTGATCGGCGGACTCGTCGCGACGGGACCCGCCGCGTTCGAAGCGGCAACCGTGAACGTCGCAGATCCCGGAGTTGTCGGCGACCCCGCGAGGACCCCGCTCGCGGCATTCAGACTCAGACCGACGGGCAACGCCCCCGACGCCACCGCGAAGGTAGGTGCCGGATTGCCCGTCGCCGCAAACGTGTACGAATAGTCGCCGCCGACCGTCCCGCCTGTCGGCGGCGAGTCTGCCGTCAGCGCCGGCGCCGCTCCCCCGACAGTGATCGTGATCGGCTGTGTCGTCGCGTCCGGACTCATACCGTTGGCGGCCCTGACCGTAAACATGAAGGTCCCTGCCGTCGTTGGCGTCCCGGAAAGTACCCCGCTTGCCGGGTCCAAGCCCAGGCCGCCCGGCAGCGCCCCCGACGCTATCCCGTACGTCGGCGTCGGGGAACCAACGGCGCCGAAGGTATAAGGCGGGTATGCCGCGCCGACCGTCGCAGCGGGCGGCGGCGTGTCATCTGCCGGCCCGGTGCCGCCGGACGCAAACACCGGCGGGTACGGAGCAGTACCAAACGTGATCGTGATCGGCGGAGAAACCGCGTCCGGCGCGACGCCATTGCTCGCCCTGATCCGGAACGCGTAGCTGGTGCCCTGCGCCTGCCCCGGGATGACAAGCTTCCCGTCCGACTGGATCCCCGAACCAGTGCCAAATGATGGCAGGTTGCCTGAGGCAAGCGAAAACGTCGGCGCCGGGTTCCCAGACGCGACGAAGAGGTAGTTAAAGTACGCGGCGGGGTTCCCCTCCGCCGGCGGCGTGTCGGCGGTGAACACCGGGGCCGCCGGCGTCCCCGTCACCGTGATCGTGATCGACCCGCTCACGGCGTCCGCACCCGACCCGTTCGCGGCCTTGACCTTGAACACGAAGCTCCCAGGCGCGAGTGGCGTGCCGGAGAGCAGCCCGGTCGAAGGATCGAGACTCAACCCGTCCGGCAAGGACCCAGATACGACAGCAAACGACGGAGCCGGCAGGCCGGACGCCACGAACTGGTACGCGTACGGACGCCCGATCGAAGCCGCCGCCTGCGGCGTATCCGCCTCGAACGCCGCCGGACGTGGTGGCGTGCTTGTGAACAGCGTCAACGGATGGCTTGAGCTGCCCGTGTTGGTCGTCACGATGTCGGGCTTGCCGTCGCCGGTCAGGTCGCCGATGACGACATCGCCGATTCGCGTCAACGAGTCCGTACCGGTCGAGTTCAGCGTGGTCGGCGTGAAGCCGGCGTCGGTCGTGTCCTTGAGGAACACGGTGACGGTGCCGCTGCCCTCGACCGCAAAGTCCTCAAGCCCGTCACCGTCGAGGTCAGCGATCGCGACGCCACCCGGCGCCACTCCGGTCGGGAGGGTTGTCGTCGCATAGTTGTCATCGCTCGGATCCTTGAGGTACAGCGTCACCGTGCCTGCCGTCGAGCCGTCGCCGAAATTCGTCGCCGCGAGGTCCTGGCCGCCGACGTCGTTGCCGCTGAGATCGCCGATCGCGACCGACGACGGGCTCACACCCGTCGCGACCGTCTGCGTCGCATAGCCGCCGTCGCCATTCGGGTCGGCGACAAACAGACTCATCGAGCCGTCGCCGGCATCGTCGGTTGCGGCGCTATTCGTGACCGCGAGGTCAGGGTGGTCGTCACCGTTGAGGTCCCCGATCGCCAGCGCGGTCGGGTCGCCCCCCACCGTCAACAGCGGTCCCACGGTGAACGCACCTGCGACGCCGTTGGCGGTACCGGCCCCGGTGTCGTAGAAGATCTGGACCGTGCCGTCACCGGCGTTGGCGACGGCGAGATCGGGAAGTCCGTCTCCGTTGAGGTCCCCGATCGCGAGCGCGATCGGATCGTCCAGGTCAGCCTCGGGAAACGCCGCCTCGCTGATTTGTGACGCTGAATAGCCGGTCAGGGGAGCGAGGCTCGGCGTGAAGACCGAGACCACGCTCTGAGCGCCGCTCGCGACGAGCACTACATCTCCGCCGGAGCCGTTGAGGCGGCCCGTCACGACGGTATTCGGCTGTTGCCCGGTGGAACCAATGGTACTTCCGCCATTGGCTAGAGCCTCCACACTATTGTTGTTATAGGTGGCAAGCAGGCCGGGCTGCGAATTCCCAAGGGCGATCGACGTGACTGCGGCGCTCGCCTCCGAGGCTGGCGACGGCAGCGTTGACGCCGTCGCGCTGAACGTGGCCGCCGGCACCGCCGGCGCCCAAGTCAATCCACAGACGACGAGCACGGCCGCTACGAGCAGAACCGCCGCTCGCCCGGGCCTGCGCCGGCACGGCACCGACAACCTCGGCAGGCCGCCGGATTCCGCCGTCAAACTCGATGGCGTTGCGCCTGTGTCGACGGCCGCACTCGGAGCCGCGAATCCGAATCTCGTCGCGCCAGGGTCTCCCAGGCCGTCAGCACTCATCTTTTCCCGTCGTCCGCCCGACCGGGCAGATGGTCAATGTCTGACTTCCGTCGCAACCCTACCAGAGTGGGCGGGCGCCTCGCCGACCAAATGCCTAGACAAGAGATCCCGCGCTTGGATGCCATCGCGAGCCCCGGCCCGCTCCATGGATCGCCGGCGAGGGCAGCCCGAGCTCGCCGCGGCGTCGGCACTCTGCCCGCGCCGCGGAGGACAGCGAACTGAAGTTCTGGCAGCCATCCGACGCCGAGAGCCACGCGAACCCGGCGCGTGGGCGCAGCGTCACGATCCGGTAATGAAGCAGCGCAGGGTCCCGAACGTCGTCCGCGTCGCGTTGGTGGCGACGAGCCGGTAGACAAGTTGTGTTTCGGGGCGAGGTCGGCCAGAGAGACCGACTCAACGGCTCGACCTGCCGGCGTCGTCGAATGCTAAGACGGTCCTGGTCGCACCAAAGCCGGTGTCTCGGCCGTACGCGAACGTGGACGTCGTGTGCTCAGCGTTCGATCGACGGACCCGACGACCGTGGCCGCTCTGCTCGTCACGGCGCTGCTGGCACCACCCGCCGCCGCGGTCGGCGCCTGCCGTGTGCCTTGCAGTCATGCTCGCTACGCCGTCGATGCTCCCACCACGTATCGACAGTCGAGTAGCCCGGCAATGCCTGCCCGGGCAGGCCCCGGGCGGTCCGAAGCGACGTTGGCGTGCATAGATCTAGCCTCGGCACGTTGGTTGACCAGGGCTCGCTCGACGCGCTAGAGTCAGCGCGGACATGCCGAACGGCCCCAATACCGCGAGGCAATCGGCGCTGCGCGGGGCGATCGCCCACCCCCGGGCCCGCGGCGCAACCGGCATCCTCGTCGCATGCGCCGCTCTCCTCGCAGTCCCGGCGAGCGCCGCTGCTCTGGCAAGCCCGGCCCCGGTCTCCCCGCCAATCCAAACCAACGGCGTTGTGGAGGCGATCGTCCAAGCCGGCGGCGAGACGTACATCGGCGGCAACTTCACCCAGGTCACCGTTGCCGGCGTGACGGCGACCCGCGACCGGATCGCAGCGATCCGCGCCGACGGCTCACTCGACACGACGTTCAGCCCGGCGATCGACCAGGGCCAGGTCGAGGCGCTCGCCGTCTCGACCGGGGGCGTGGTCTACGCCGGAGGCGACTTCACATCCGCCGGCGGCACGGCGCGCACCCAGCTCGCGGCGTTCGACGCGACAGGCGCACTCGAGGCGGCGTTCAAGCCAAACCTCAAGCCGTTCACCAACGGCGCCGTCGTCGTGGACGCGTTGGCGACGTCCGGTACGACGCTGTACGTCGGCGGAACGTTTCAGCAGGCCAGCAACCAGAGCTTCGCCGGGCTCGCTCCGTTGAGCACGACAACCGGCGCCGTCGTCCCAGGGTTCGCCGCGCCCGGCAGCGAGACGGAAGCGAACGTCGAGGCCCTCGCGCTCGGCAACGGCGAACTGTACGTCGGTGGCGGGCAGCTTCCCCGACCCGATCCGAGCGAAGGCGACGACGGCGGCCTGCGAACCAGCCCGAACACCGTGATCGCCGTCGACCCGGCAAGCTTCACCCCCGACCCTACTTTCAACCCTCACGTCGGCACCTCCGACGCCCTCGATGCCCTCGATCACGTCGACGCGCTGGCGTACTCCGGCTCACGGCTCTACGTCGGTGGAGGCTTCTCGACCGTCAACGACACAGTCAAACGGGACGACCTGGCGGCACTCGACGCAACCACGGGGATCGCCGACCCGAACTTCGACCCGAACATCGGCCCGGGGCCCTACAACAACAGCAATGGCCCGTTCGATCGAGTTGACGCACTCGCGATCTCAGGCAACGTCCTGTACGCGGGCGGCGACTTCGCCACCGTCAACAACGGGGCCGTGACTCGGACCGGACTCGCCGACGTCGACCTGGTCAAGGGCACGGTCGGCGCGTTCGCCCCGCAGATCGCGCAGACCGGCAACGAGTTCGCCCCGGCGGTACTCGCGCTCGCGGACTCGGGCTCCCAACTGCTCGTCGGTGGGCAATTCGACACGGTGGGCAACATCACGCAGTCGGACTTCGCCCAGTTCCCCGACACCCCCACGTCACCGATCGCTGTGACGGGCACTGCCAGCGGACAGACAAAGTCGGGTGCCACAGTCTCGGGGACGGTCAACCCCGATGCCCTCACCACTGCCTACACCTTCGAGTACGGGACCTCGACGCAGTTCGGATCGATCACCCCGGTCGTCGAGCTCGACGACGCGATCACGCCCGAGCCGCTCAGCCAGACGTTGACCGGCCTCGCACCGAACACGCTCTATCTCTACCGGATCGTGGCGACAAACTCGGCGGGCACGAGCTTTGGGCCCGTCACGAGCTTCACCACAACCGGGACTCCCGAAGCACCGACCGTCGCAACCGGTGCCGCGTCCGGCATCACGAGTACAGCTGCCACGCTCGCGGGGACCGTCGACCCGAACGCCGAGCAGACGACGTTCACGTTCGAATACGGCCCCAACAACAACTTCGGGTCGATCAGTACCGTGGTCGCGCTCGACAACGCCGGCCAGGTGGAACCGGTGAGCGCAGCCCTCTCGGGACTCAGCCCCGGAACGAACTACCGCTACCGAGTCGTTGCCACCAACGCAACCGGCACGACGGCAGGCGCCGTCGGTACCTTCACGACGAACCCCTGACGGGAGCCACCCACGCGCGGCTAGGCACGTGGACGCAGTCGTCTCGGGGGCCCGGGTCGAGCGGAGCGCCACAGTGCCAGTCGTCGCGCACGACCCGCTCAGCGCCCGCGGAGCCTGCGGTACGGCGCCCGCGGCTCGAACTCGAGCAGCCCGCGGGCTACCACCACGCCCGCTGCCAGCAGGCCCCCGAGGAGCCAGCCGAGCCAGCTGACGCCGGTGCTTCGCCCACCGCCGGCCAACGCCCTGGCCGCAGCGGCGACACGGGCTGCGGCGGCGGCCGCCGCCGAGCTCACCGGCACGATCGCACCGGACGGGTCCACGAGGACGCCGACCAGACCGCTGACCTTCGTCCGCGGTGGACTGGCCGAGGTCTCGCCCTGCTGCGACGTCGGGCTCCCTGACGTGGCCGAACCGCCGAGCGCCACGCCCTGCGCCGCGGTGCCGCTCCCCCCCGCGGCGCCCGTCCCGGATCCGTTGCCCGAGCCCGCTCCCGTCCCGTTGCCCGACCCGCTGCCCGAACCGGAGCCACCGCCGTCCTCGGACGAGAGATCGACCTTCGCGGTCGCAGGGCTCCCCGAGCCGGGCCGCACCGTCGCCGCGGCGGTCGGAGCCGCCGTGTGAACCGACGCATGCGAGACGGGCGCCGCACTCACGGGGGTGGGGATCGCCGGCTTGGGCAGCGGCGCGGGCGGTCGGGGCTGCTGCGCTGGGGGCGTCGGGAAGGGCGTCGGGACCGGCGGAATCCGGGCTGGCGCGGCCACGGTCACCGTGACGGGCGGGCTGACGCCTCGGTTCCCGGCGCCGTCGGTCACCGTGACGAACACGAGGAATGTTCCCGGCGTCGTATATGCGTGTGTCGCCGAGGCACCGCTCCCGGTCTGTCCGTCGCCGAAATCCCAGGAGTACGACAGCTGGTCGGTGTCAGGATCGGAGCCCAGCAGCACGCTTGCCGGCGCGGTGAACGTGACGGAGCCGCCGCCCCCCGGGAGCGTGCTCTGCAGCGGAGACGGCGTCCCGACCGTGAGGACGTTCTTGGCGACGACGAACTGCACGTCCAGGACACCGCCGAATGATGTCTGGACCTGGTCGTCGCCGTTGTAGTCGCCGAACGAGCGCATCGGGCGCAGCGCGAGGAACGAGTTGGTGCCGGCCGAAGCGCCGGTCTCGATCACCGCGAAGTTCGGGCTCGTGTCGCTGGCCCCGGGCAGGCAGGCCGACGCGGGCTCGCAGGGATCCGCGAAGCCGTCGAGGACCTCCGACCTCGACAACGTCATCAGGCTGTTCCCGCTGGGGATCGTCACGGTCACCGCGGGCGCCGGACCCGCGCTGAGGTTCTCGGGCGCGACCCCCGCGAGGCGCGCGAGCTCCACCAGGCTGATGCCCGTGTACGGCTGCTGCACGTAGTTCTGCTCGAACCGGCTCCCGGGCGCCGTGGCGATGATCGCGCTGACCGTCGTCATCTCGTTGACGTCCTGAAACTGCGATGCGGCCGCCTCGCTCCAGGGGATCGTGAACGTGCCACTCGGAACGATCCCGGTCGCCGTGACCGATGCCACGGTGACGTCGATGACCGCCTGGCCGTCGTCCGGCGCACCTTCGGCCGCCGCCGGGAGCAGCGCGCCCGCCGCCAGTGACAGGACGGCGAGCACGCTGAGCACCAGCGCGAGTGCCGCCCGGTGAGGCCGTCCAGGGGCCGGGCGCGACGTGTCAGCCACCGTGGACCGTGACCGAGGCCGTCGCGGTCCGGCGGGCCGCGCCGGTCGGGGAGAAGGCGACTGACACAACGACCCGAAGCTTCCCGTCCCGGCGCAACGCGGCCGCCGCCGCCTTGGCCGGCGTGATCCTGACCGTGGCGGTCGTCGGACCCTTGATCGCCGCGACGACGGTGCGGCCGTAGGCGATCCGCGTCGACTTGGCGCGTGTCGTCTTCGCCCTGCGGGACGCCGCCGCCGCGCCCTTCGCCGTCCGGGGTGCCGACGAGGGCAGCGTCGAGGTCGTCCGCAGGGACAGCGAGCCCGCTCGCGCGAGTCGCAGCCGCGCGGTGATCACGCCCCCCTTCCCGGCTTTCAGCGTGAGCAGGCTGAGTGGGCTCGCGGCGGGCGGCGAAACCTGTGCGTCGCCCCCGAGCGCCACCTCGGTCTGGGCCGGCTGGGCGTCGCTGTCGAGCTCGAGGTTGGCCCTGTGAGCCCCGGCGGAGGTCGGCGCGAACACGACTCCGACGCTGCAGCTCGCGCCCGGCGCGAGCACGGCCCCGGCGCAGCCGTTGGCGCCCGAGAGCGCGAACTGCCCCGTGTCCGCGCCCGTCAGCGCCGCGACGGAGATGTGCAGCGGCGCATGACCGCTGTTGGTCGCCGCGAAGACCTGGTTGCGGCTCTTGGACCCGACCGCGGTATCCGGGAACGCGGCCGGCCCGCCCGTCAACGAGAGGACCGGACCGAGCACGGCGGTCCCGCGCAGGGCCAGCGTGTCGGGGGACGATCCCGAGTCGCTCGCGATGACGAGATCGGCAGCCGCGTACGCTCCGGGAGCGGCAGGCGAGAAGTTGACGCCGACGGCGCAACTCGCCCCCGGTGGGACGAACGCCGCGCCGCACGTGTTGCTCGAGATCGCGAACTGACCGGCGTCGGCGCCCGCCAGCGTCGCGGTTGCCACGTTCAGCGGGCCATCGCCGCTGTTGGTCACCGTGACGGTCTGCGAGGCGCTGGAGGTCCCGAGGACCGTGTCGGGAAATGCCCCGCTGGCACCGGACACACTCGCCTTCCCGACCTGGCTGGTGCCGAGCACCGCATCCCCGGTGGCGTCGACGCCGACGCACAACCCCGTGCCGGCGCAGGAGATCGCGGTCAGCGGGGTCGTGTCGGAGCTCGAGAGCGTCCACGTCGGGCTGGCCGACGCCGGGTTGATCGTGAAATACGCCCGTCCGGCGCCGTCGACGGCGCCGCACAATGCGGTGGCCGTGCACGATACGGTGACCAGCCCGGACGCCCCGGGAATCGCCGCCGGCTTCGACCAGAACGCGCCGCCGTTCGTCGAGATCGTCGCGCGCCCGGCGCCGTCGACCGCGACACACAATCCCGGCGCCCCACACGAGACCGCGGACAGCGCGTTCTTGCCGGTCGGGTTCGGATCGATCATCAGGGGGGCCGACCACGACGGACTCGCCGACGCCGCGTCCCGTGAGACGATCACCTCCCCCGCCGTATCGACCGCCCCGCAGAGGGTCGTCGTCGCGCAGCTGATCGAGACCAGGCCCGTCCCGACGCCGGTGGCGAGTCCGGTCCAGGTCGCGCCGAGGTCATTCGAGATCAGCGAAGCGCCCTGGGCGTCGATCGCGACGCACAGACCGGCGTCCAGGCACGACACGCCGGTGACGTCCTCGGCGTACGGATCGCTTCCGCTCGCCCCCCAGCTCATCCCGGACGGGCCGGGCAGCCCCACCTCGAACGTCGTGCCGGCGATCGCCACGCACCTGGTCGTGACGCACGACACCGCTGCTCGCGCGCCGCCGAAGACGCCCTGTCCCACCGACGGCCCCAGGACTGGAAGCGGCGGCCCCCAGTCGGCCGCCCCATCGGTCGAGGTGACCACGTGGCCGCTTGTGTCTGTCGCCGTGCACAGCTGCCCGGTCGGGGCGCACGAAACCGCGTTCATGATGTCGAAGCCGTCGATCGACGCCTCGGGCGACCAGGCGGTGGCAGCGGGGTCCCCGGCAGCCACGACACCATAGGTCGCATCCCCGGCTCTGTCGGCAGCCACACACCAGCCTGTGCCGACGCAGGTGATCGGGTAGAGGATGCCGAGTCCCTGGCCGGCGTCCGACGCGACGACGTTTCCCGTGTCGAAGGTCGGCACGACCACCCACGACGCCGGCGCGGCCCCCCCGACGTCCCCGGAGATCACGGTGCTGCCGCGGAAGTCTCCGGCCACGCAGAGGTCGGTTGCGGCGTCGGCGGCGTTCTCCACGCACGAGACGGACGTCAGGCCGATCAGTCCGTCGACGGTGCTGGCCGTCCCGACGATCACCGACTGCGACCAGGAGGGGCTGCCCGACGCCACGTCGTTCGTGATGAACGCCTGGCCGGCGGTGTCGACGGCGACGCAGACGTCGTTCTCGGTACACGAGACATCGCTCAGCGCCGGGGAGCTCAACCGGCTCGGGGTCCAGGTCGGCGCGGCGCCCCGCACATCGTCGGAGACGACGACCTGGTTTGAGACGATGCCCACGCAGACGCCGCTCGACAGGCACGAGAGCGACGTGAACGCGAGCGAGCTGCCCGTGTCGTCGGGGCCCGACCAGGTCTGTCCGCCGTCGGTCGAGACGAAGACGGCCCCGGCGGTGCCGGCCACGCACAGGCCGGCGTCGGGACAGGACACCGTCGTGACGGCGCCGACGCCGGCGCCGAGGCTGACCGGAGGCAGCCACGACTGCCCGCCGTCGGTCGAGCGCAGCACCGCGCCGTTGGCTGCGGCCACGCAGAGCGAGCCATCCGGACAGGAGACGCCGTAGAGGAAGTTCGTCGTCACCGAGAGCGGCGCCGACCACGTGGGTGGTGCCGCACCCCCGGCGTTCGTGGTGAACTGGGCGACCTGACCGCCGACCGCGACGCACGATGTCGCCGTCCCGCAGGAGATGCCGAGCAGCTGCACGGCGGGAAAGCCGGGATAGGGTCCGCTCTGATCGATCACGCTGGGGCCACCGAACAGCGGTGCCGTCGAGCTCGCGCGGGCCGCGCCGGCGACTGCGAGCACCGCGAGGATCATCAGGCCGAGCGTCAACACGACGGCCCGTGTGACCTCGGCGGCACGGCCCTTGGGCCTCGCGGCCGTCAAAGCGTCAGCCTCGTCGTCTTCGTCCTCGGCTTGCCGTAGGTCGGCGTGAACGTCACCGAGACGCTCACCGTGGCGTGGGGGCGGGTCCGCACGGCAGCCCTCGCGTGGCTGGTGGCTTCGATCTCGAGCGACAGGGCGCCGGCCTTCGCCGCGGTCGCCGAACCAGCGCCGTAGCTCATCGCCGCGGCACCGCTCGCCCTTGCACCGCGTGCGCCGCCCGCCGCGGTTCGGCTCGGCGCCGCGAGCGTCGCGGCGGCGCGGAAGCGCCCGGGACCGGGGGCCACCAGCCTGACCGCGAGCGCCTGGCCGCGGGCCTTGGGCTTGCCGAGCACGAAGGCGTTCGACGGAAGCGGGACCGCAAGGGCCGGGCTCTGGGCGTTCCCGCTGCCGACGCCGTTGCGCGCGGTGACGGTGCACGCGAGGCTTCGGCCGAGATCCGACCGACCGACCGTGTAGCTCGCGGCGGTGCGCCCGGCGACCCGAGCGCCGTGGCGCTCCCACTGGTAGGCGAAGGCGAGCGGTGCCGTACCGGACCAGGTTCCCGGCGAGCAGCGCAGCGCGTGCCCGACCGCGGCTGTCCCCGTGAGGACCGGCCGCGTGAGGTTCGCGGGCGGCGCCGAGACGGCGATCGCGACGCTCGCAACCCCGGAGACGCCCTGCGCGTCGATCGCATCGAACGAGAAGGCGTCAGCGCCCGCGTAGCCCGGGTCGGGCGTGTAGGTGACCGTTCCCGCCGCGCCGTCGAAGCCGGTCAGCGTGCCGTGGGACGGAACGCTGACGATCGCGAAGACCAGCGAATCGCCGGCATCCGCCGGAGCGTCGGCACAGCCGAGGGCCACCGTCGCCGCCTGTCCGCTGAGCACGCCGACGGGCAGCCCGGCGCACACCGGCGGCGTCGGCGCTCCGACGACGATCGTGCTCGACGCCGTCGCGGCGAGGTAATTCGAGTTGCCCGGCTGATCGGCCCGCACGACGCACTGCCCCGGCGCCCCGAGCGTGAGGGTCGATCCGCTCACCGCACACGAACCGCTCGTCACCGTGTAGAGCACCGGCAGTCCGGACGCCGCGATCGCGCTCAGCGGTACGGCCGCGTGGCGGAACGCGTACGGACCGAGTTGAGGGAAGAAGACCTGGTCGAGTCCCTTCTCGACGGTGAACGGGACCGTCGTCGCGCTCTGCTGTCCGTCGCTCTGACCGGCCGTGACGGTGAGCGTGAACGTCCCGGCGTGCGTCGTGTCGAGTGCCTGCCCGCTTGTCACGGCGCGCCCGGCGAGGCTCGCCGCGCACGCGCCCGACGGCGCCGGAGTCCCGGCGAACGCCGGTTGGCAGGCGAAGGCGAGGCTCACCGGCGCATTCAGCCCGTAGGTCTGGCCCGGGGACGGTGAGGTGACGACGGCGGTCGGCGCACCGAGTTGTCCGGAGGTCAGGATCGGCACCACGGCACCCACCAACGTCGACCCTGTCACCGTCGTCCCGACCCCCAGGCACTCGCCGTTCGTCGCGCAGCCGACACCGACCAGACCCGCGTCCGGGCTTGTCACGTACGCCGCGGACCCGACGACGCCGTCGGTGATCGGCACGGCGACCCCCGTCGTCGACCCGCCGTCCACCGGGCTGCCGGAGCCTACCGCGACGCAGTCGGACTCACTCGCGCAGGCGACGCCCTCCAGGCTGCTCGTGCCCGGCACGTCCTCGACGGCACCGACGACGCCGCCGGTGATCGTCACGAGCACGCCGTCACCCGACACGCCGGCCCCGACCGCAAGGCACGACATCGCATCTGCACAGGCGACGGCGTTGAGCTGCGACACGCCCGTCAGCGGCGGGAGCACGGCTCCCGGGATCCCGCCGACGATCTGCACGACGACGCCCTCGCCCAGCGAGTTCCCCCCTACGGCGAGGCACGTGTCCGCCGCGCCCGCGCACGCCACCCCCTCCAGCAGCGACGTTCCCGCGACACTCTGCGGCGCCCCGGCCCCGGTGCCCGAGACCGCGGTCACCTCTCCGACGCCGCCGGCGTCGCCCGCGGCGAGACAACCGCCGGGGCCGGCGCAGGCAAGCGCGCTGAACTCGGCGGCGCTCGTCGCCACAACGTCACCGGCCGCTCCGGCAGTGATCGGTACGAGCCCACCCGCGAAGATCCCCCCACCTGTGAGGCGGACGGAGCCGGCGGCCAGGCAATCCCCCGCGTCCGGACAGGCGATCCCGCGGAGGTTGGTCGAGACGCCGCGCAGAACGGGCTGGACCCCGCCGGCGACGCCGTCGGCGACCGCCACGACGGCAGCCGGTCCGCCGTTCGCGCCGGGCGCCATCGGGGCGGATCCCACGGCGAAGCACTCGTCGTCGTCGGCGCACGCCACCCCGCCGAGCTCGGCTGTGCCCGGCACGGCCTGGGCCGGGCCGACGTCGAAGTCGGCGAGCGCGGCGGGGGTGGCGCACCACAGCGAGCACGCCGCGACCGCCAGCCAAATCACGAGCCGGGCGCGAGCGCCCGGGTGAGCTCGCCTCGCCGCAGGTCGTCGTGCCGCCGGTCGGCTGGCGGTCCCCGTGCGGTCACGCATCTGGCGTTCCAGGCCGCCGTCGCTCATCTCCATCTGTGAGACCAGGTCCAATCTCGCCCTCCGCAGTCCGTTACGCCCAGGATACGCCTAGACGCAATGCGACGTCCGGGCCGCGGCGTGCCGCGACGCGCTCGCGGACCCGGCGCCGGTTGCGGACACTCGGTCGCGCCCGAAAACGACGGTCTCCGCGCGACGCTCTCCGCGCGACGGGCGCCGCGCGGAGAGCCAGATCGCTTACCCGTGATCGCCTACGCGTCCTGCTTGCCCACGCAGGCCGACTCGATCAGCCGTTGCCGGAGATCGTCGTCGGGTCGCCGGGGAACGGCCCCGGTCCGGAGTTGCCGCTGCTGAGCACGGCACCAGTGACGTGGTTGTTGATCGCCACCACGCCGTTCGAGTTGCTGGTCGGCACGAGCGCCCGTGGATCGTGTTCACGGCGCACTGAGCGTCACCCGTATCGCCGATCACCACGAGGCCACCCGCGTGACTGACCGACAGCGCCCCGGAGATCGTGCTGCCGCAGATCCGCAGCGCGCCGCCGTGCGAAGCGACGAGCGCCCCGGCGATCGTCGAGCTGTCGATGTCGACCGACGCCCCCGACCCTATTGTCACACTGCCTGTGATCGTCGCGCCCGTGATCAGCGTGGCCCCCGAGTTCAGCGTCAGTGCCCCGACGTGCCTCCCGGTGATCGTTGTCGTGGCGGTCACGGTGTAGGTGATCGTGGCCGTGGTCGCGGCGTAGTTGGAGTCGCCGGAGTATGCCGCGGTGATCGTGTGCGTCCCGACGCTCAACGACTGCGTCGCGAGGCTCGCGCTACCGCCCGAGACCGGCGTCGGGGCGAGCGTAGCCGCGTCGACGGTGTAGGTCACCGTACCGGTCGGCGTCGGCGCGCCACGCTGGGGCACCTTCGCCGCGAGCGCCGTCGTGAACGTGACGTTCTGGCCGAACGTCGAGGACGCCGGCGAGGCCGTCAACGTCGCGCTCGAGCCCTGCGGCGTGGTGTTCGTGATCAGCGTCAGGTTGCTCGAGAACACGTTCGCGGTGACCGCGTCGAGCTTGCCCGTCCCCGCGAGATCACCAACGGCGACCGAGACCGGCGCGGCGCCCGTCGCGAGCGTCGTCGGCGTGTACCCGCTGTCGCCGGAGTCCTTGAGGAAGACCTCGGCCGTGTTGTCACCGGAGTTGGCGAGGATCACATCGCCCAGGCCATCGCCGTTGAAATCACCGATCGCGACCGACTGCGGCGACGTGCCGGCCGGCAGCGTCGTCGTCGTGTAGCCGCTGTCGCCGGTGTCCTTGATCAGCAGCGTCACGTCGTTGCTGTCGGAGTCGGCGATCGCGAGATCCGTCGCGCCGTTCCCGTCATGACTCAGATCGCCGATCGCGACCGCGTTCGGCGTCGTGCCCGTCGCGACCGTCGTCGGCGTGTAGCCGCTGTCGCCCGAGTCCTTCATGAACAACGTGACCGTGCTGTCCCCGGCATTGGTGACCGCGATATCGGGCATGCCATCGCCGTTGAGATCACCGATCGCGATCCCGCTCGGCGCGGTCCCCGCCGTCAGCGTCGTCGGCGTGTAGCCGCTATCACCGGAATCCTTCAAGAACAACGTGACCGTGCCGTCGCCCGAGTTCGCGACCGCGACATCCGGCAGACCATCGCCGTTGAGATCACCGACCGCGACCGCATCCGGAAACGCGCCGGTCGCCAGAAACGTCGGCACATACCCACTGCCAGTCGCCGTCTTCAAGAACAACGTGACCGTGTTCGACAAACCGTTCGTCACGACCACATCGGCCCGGCCATCACCATTCAGATCAGCGACCGCCAACGCGTTCGGCAACCGCCCAGTCGCACCGATCAGCGAACTCGTAAACCCGCCGCCACCATTATTGGTGTACGCCGAAACCGTCCGCGCACCCTGATCCGCCGTCACCAGATCCGCGATCCCATCACCATTCAAATCACCAACCGCGACAGCCCCCGGCCCACTCGTCGTCGCAACCGACGACGTCGTCGCACTGAACCCCGCAGCCTGCGCCGCACCAGCCCAACCCAACCCCGACACCGCCACCGCAGCACAAGCCACGACAACCCTCCCACTCAACCCCACGCGAACACCCCGCGCAGACACAACCGAAGACAAAACCACGACCTACCCACCTCCA
>Ga0208480_1000312_pt1 | contig 18389 bp, 14 predicted proteins | sample NGESurshal092012_4_FD_184485 | JGI IMG/M metagenome (GOLD analysis project Ga0208480, IMG submission 184485) | Arctic peat soil microbial communities from Barrow, Alaska - NGEE Surface sample F53-1 shallow-092012 (SPAdes) | ecosystem: Environmental > Terrestrial > Soil > Wetlands > Peat ... | reverse complement strand
AGCAAGGCTATCGCGGTGACGTTCAATCCGTTCCTGTACTTCCGGTTCTGACCGTGTCGCGTCGCACAGTCTTAGCTGAACGCGCGCTGCTCCTGCTGCTGTTCGCGGCGATGGCCGGGATTGGGCTGCTCACAATGGCGCGGCCGTTGCTGGAGCCGGTCGCCCCCCACCTGTACGTCGATGGCGAGCCGGCCCTTGTTGGCATGCAGGCCGCGCCGCCCACGCGCACGGCAGGGCTGGCCGGGGTCTGGGACGGTAGCGCCCAGCGCGCGGCGGATGCATGGACGTCGGCGCACGTCGCCTACCGCTCGCTGTTCGTCCGCTCGTTCAACGAAACGCTTTATCGCGCGTTCGCTGCCTCCTACATGAATAACCGGACTTTGGTCATCGGACGCAAGCAAACGCTGTTCGAGAAGCTCTATGTCGACGCCTATTGCGGTCTCCGGCGCGAGGACGACCGAACGCCAACGACGGCGTTCGCCCAGCGGGTCCGGGCGGCGCAAGACTGGTTCGCCAGCCGTGGCCAGCACCTGATCTACGCACTGACGCCCGCGAAGACCACTTGGTTCCCCGAACGCATCGGCTCTGCATTCCGCTGCCCCGCAGAGCAGCGCGATCGCAATTATCCAGCCGCCATACGCGCGCTGACGGCTGCCGGCGTTACTTTTGTCGACGGGCGGGCGGTGCTGGAGGCGGCGCGCAGTCGCGGCTTGGAGCTGTTTTCGCGCAACGGGACGCATTGGAATGCCCTTGGCGCGGCTCTGTTCGTTGACGCGCTCACCGACGCGATGCGACGCGACGGTATGCGGGATGTGCCGCGACTCCGCTATGAGGTATCCATTGAACCGGTCGAACACGGCGGGGACAATGACCTGATCGATCTGGCGAATCTGCTGTGGCCACCAGTTGGCGCACCGTCCCCGACCGTTCACATTCTGCCGCCCGAGGTCCCGGGCACGCGGCGGATGGTCAGCGTGAACGATAGCTTCATGTACGCCCCCGCATCGCTTCTCATTGCGGGACAAATCGTCCGCAAGCTCGATTTCTACTATTACTTCAACATCTTCCACCGTCTCTATCCTGAGATGGCCGACAGTCACGTTGATCCTACCCGCACCGAGGACATGGCGCCGATCTTCAGCGCCGACGTGGTCCTGCTGGAGGAGGTTGAGGCGCGCTGGGGCGGGCCGCTGGCGACCCACTTTCTTGATATGGTGGATCGGATGCGTGAACGCGCCGGTCGCTTTGATCGACAATGAGCCGACGCGAGGGCGGACTCTGGCTTTTCGTTTGCGATCACTCAAGGGGGAACGGGTGCGGACGACAATTTATTGCAGAAAATCAGAAACCAAGTTAAGCTCGACCCATGAACAATCCTGCGCTTCCGCATGGCCCGCATGCTTTCGTTCCGGCGCGGCTCACGCACGGGGAAAAAGCGCGAGGAAAAATTTTTCGCCGCTCTTTCCGCGTAACCGATTGAAAAGCCTCGATTCGGGCGAGAGAATCCAAGGAAATCCAAGGAAATCCAACCCTCATAAGCGGGAGTTTTCGCAGCGAAACGGCCACGCGCCAAGAAAACCCAAATGGAGCGACCGGAGCAATGTCGTGGCCGAGAAGGCAGTCGAGCTGGTTCCATCCAAAGGCAAAACGCCTTGGAGCAGATTGCTTGGGTCGACCCGGCCAATTGTAGCCGCGCTTGACTCAAGCGGCGGACGCGGTCGACGACCCCATCTACAAACGGGCGCGCTCGTCGACCGCGCCTACAAAGTCCGCTTCGACGGCGCCCTACAAGGGGATCATCGCCAGGGGTGGGCCGCGGCGGATTTCTTTTCATGCGCGTCGATCGCCGACGCCTGGACTAAAGTCAGGTCGATGTGATCCAGGCCTTCGACCAGGCATTGCTTGCGAAAGGCGTCGAGCTCGAACTTGACGATTCCGCCGTCGGGGCCGCGGATTTCCTGCGCCGGCAAGTCGATCGTCAGCGTGGCGTTGGCGCCGCGCTCGGCGTCGTCCAGGAGTTTGGCATGGTCTTCGCGCGAGACCTTGATCGGCAAAATGCCGTTCTTGAAGCAGTTGTTATAGAAAATGTCGGCGAAGTCGGTCGCGATGACGCAGCGGATGCCAAAGTCGAGCAGCGCCCAGGGCGCGTGTTCGCGCGAGGAGCCGCAGCCGAAATTGTGGCCCCCCACGAGAACCGAGGCCTTGCGGTACGCAGGCTTGTTGAGGACGAAGTCGGGATGCTCGGAGCCATCCTCGCGATAGCGCATCTCGGCAAATAGACCCGCGCCGAGACCGGTGCGCTTGATCGTCTTGAGGTATTGCTTCGGGATGATCATGTCCGTGTCGATATTGTCGATCGGCATCGGCGCCGCGACCCCGGTCAATGTCGTGAACTTGTCCATCGCGTTCAGATTTCCTGCGTTTTCGCGCTAGCTCTACCAAGCGCCGCTTCGGCGGACAATGGCGGACTTGCCTTACAGATACTTCTCCAGGTCCTTGGCTGCGTCCTCAGGCGATTGCTCGACATTGAAGGCTTCGACGAAGGCGCCGTTCTTGTCCATCAGATAGACGATCGAACTGTGGTCCATCGAATAGTCGCCGTCGGGCTGCTTTTGACCTTTGCGGGCGTAGACCCGGAAGGTCTTCTCGGTTGCTTCCACCGCCTGCGGGCTGCCGGAAAGGCCGATCACGGCGGGATTGAAGCTCGAGACATAGTCCTGCATCACCTTTGGCGTATCGCGCTCGGGGTCGACGGTGATGAACAGCGTCGGAATAGCCTTATCCCCCATCTTGCTTAAGATGTCGGAGATGTGCGCAAGTTCGGTCGGACAGACGTCGGGGCAATGGGTGTAACCGAAATAGACCAGGAACGGTTTTCCGCGCAGCGTCTGATCGCTGACCGTCTTGCCGGCCCCGTCCTCGAGAGCGAAGGCGCCGCCGATCAGGGCCCCCCGCGGCCTGGTTTCAGGACTTGTGAGCATGAATGCCGCAAGGCCGACGACCAACATAGCCACGAGAGCCGCGACAATCCGGATCGCGAAGGCTCGTGATCGCGGCGCATTGTTGGCTTCGGCTTCCGGCATCGAACCTCCACTTGACGTGCTGGGGCTCCTAGCCGCGAAATTGGGCAATCTCCGGACGACGGAGCGCTCATCCGATAGGAGCCTGCTATTGACCTTGGCCGAACAGGGCGCCACGACAAGCGCCTGAATAGGGCGTCATGGTCCTCCGTCAACTCGAATATCTCGTGGCGCTTGCGCGCGAAAAGCATTTTGGCCGCGCCGCAGACGCCTGCCACGTGTCGCAGCCGACCCTTTCGGCCGCAATCCGGCTGCTCGAAGACGACCTCGGGGCGCCGATCGTCGAGCGCGGCCATCGATATGTGGGCCTGACGCCCCAGGGGCAAGTGGCCCTGGAGCACGCCCACCGGATTCTCGCCGAGGTGGAGAATCTCCGCCGCGGGCTTGAGGAAATCGACAAGGGCCTGACCGGCCGCCTTCGAATTGGCGTGATCCCCACCGCGCTGCCGCTTGTTTCCCAACTTACGGCCCCCTTTTACGCCAGATTTCCAGGCGTGACGGTCGCTGTGGTCTCCATGAACAGCCAGGAGATCGATCGCGGGATCGAAGGATTCGAACTCGACGTCGGTCTCACCTACCTCGACGCCGAGCCGATGGCGCACGTTAAGGCCAAACCGGTCTGCGTGGAGGAATATCTCTTTCTGACGCCGGCAGGCGGCCCGTTCGCCGGCCGGGCGCAGGTCACCTGGCGCGAGGCGGCGAATACGCCTTTGTGCCTGCTGACGCCCGACATGCAGAATCGGCGGATCATCGACGGCGTCTTTCGCTCGGTTGGGGCAAAGCCCGTCCCTGCGGTCGAGACCAATTCGATCTTCAATCTCGTCTCCCATGTGAGCGCGGGCCAGTGGTCCGCCATCGTGCCGCGCCAGCTCCTACGCTTTTTTGGCGTGCCGGAGGGCACCCGAGCGATCGAACTGGTCGAGCCGATCGCGCAACGCACCATTGGACTCGTGATGAGCGATCGTGAGCCGCCGTCGCCGCTTGCCCGCAACCTGTTCGCGATGCAATTGCCCGATGATATCGCGGCGCTGATCCAGCCTCCGAACAGAGCCGGCGAGAACCTAGGGAGCGCCGGCCGATAGTAATTTCCTATCGTTCGTTCCAAAGGTTCAATTTGAACCCGAGCCTCTCGAAGCGCATCTTTACAAGCATCCCGGGAGGATATCGTGTCTGGCCGAACGGCCTTTGATCTGGATTTGGCGCAAGCGTTGATCGACCGGAAGCGCGACACGCCAGGCGCCACGCTGCCGATCCTGCACGATCTGCAGGAGCGTTTTGGCTACATCGATGATCGGGTCATTCCCCTCGTCGCCGAGGCGCTGAATATCTCGCGCGCCGAAACGCTCGGTGTGATCAGTTTTTATCACGACTTTCACCGCTCGCCGGTTGACGGCCGGGCGTTGAAGCTTTGCCGAGCCGAATCCTGTCAGTCCATGGGGTGCGAGGACCTCGTTTCGCACCTTGAACTCCGGCACAGGATCAAAGTCGACGAGGACAACCATTCCGGCCTCCACGTCGAAACCGTTTACTGCCTCGGCAATTGCGCCCTTTCCCCCGCCGCCTTGCTTGATGGGGCGCCGATCGGCCGCCTGGACCGCGATCGGATCGACGCGATCGTCGCCGCCGCGCAAGGCAAAACGCAATGAGCATTCGCGTCTTCGTTCCCGCGGATTCGTCGGCGCTCTCCGTTGGCGCGGACCTTGTCGCAAACGCAATTGGCGACGAGGCGCGCGGACGCGGTCTCGAGGTCGAGCTCGTCCGCACCGGATCGCGCGGCCTCTTTTGGCTCGAACCGCTCGTCGAGGTGGAAACGGCTGCCGGCCGCGTCGGCTACGGGCCGATTGCTTCGGGTGAGACCGCCCAGCTGTTCGAGGCGGGCTTCCTGACCGGCGGCGCTCATCCCAAAGCGCTGGGCCGCGTTGACGACATTCCCTATCTTGCGAAACAGCAGCGCCTCATATTCGCCCGCTGCGGTCTGACGGATCCGCTGTCGCTCGATGAGTATCGCCGCCATGGCGGGCTTCGGGGCTTGGAGCGCGCGTTGGCGCTTGGTCCCAAGGCGACGGTCGAAGAGGTTCTGGCCTCAGGCCTTCGCGGGCGGGGCGGGGCAGGCTTTCCGACTGGCATCAAATGGCGCACGACCGCAGGCGTCGCGGCCGATCAAAAGTACGTCGTCTGCAACGCTGACGAGGGCGACAGCGGCACGTTCGCCGACCGCATGTTGATGGAGGGCGACCCCTTTCTCCTGATCGAGGGCATGGCGATCGCAGGAGTCTCCGTCGGCGCGACCCGAGGTTACGTCTATATCCGCTCTGAGTATCCGCATGCGTTCGCGACCTTTCAGGGGGCGATCGAGCGGGCCCGGGCGGGGGGACTGCTTGGGCCAAGCGTGCTTGGCTCCGGGCTCGCCTTCGACCTTGAAGCAAGACTCGGCGCCGGCGCCTACATCTGCGGCGAAGAGACGTCGCTGTTGGACAGTCTGGAAGGAAAGCGCGGGCAGATCCGCGTCAAGCCGCCTCTGCCAGCGATTTCAGGCCTGTTCGGCAAGCCGACGGTCATCAATAACGTGCTGAGCTTCGCTTCCACCCCGTGGATTCTTGAACACAGCGCGAAGGCCTATGCGGCTTATGGCGTCGGACGGTCGCTCGGATCGCAGCCGTTTCAGCTTGCTGGCAACATCCGCCAAGGCGGGCTCATCGAACTCGCCTTCGGCGCAACCTTGCGCGAGCTGATCGAAGGATTCGGCGGCGGCACGCGCACCGGCCGGCCGATCCGCGCAGTGCAGGTCGGCGGGCCACTCGGCGCCTATCTCCCAGAGTCGCTCCTCGATACGCCGCTCGATTATGAGTCGATGGCCGCTGCCGGGGGCATGCTGGGCCATGGCGGCGTCGTGGTCTTCGACGACACCGTGGACATGGCGCGCCAGGCCCGCTTCGCTTTTGCGTTCTGCGCCAAGGAAAGCTGCGGCAAATGCACGCCCTGCCGGATCGGTTCGACCCGCGGCGTAGAGACCGTTGACAAGATCATAGCCGGCCGAGATCGCCCAAAGAACGTCCAACTGTTGCGCGATCTTTGCGAGGTGATGACAGACGGTTCGCTGTGCGCTCTCGGCGGGCTCGCCCCTATGCCCGTCCTCAGTGCGCTCAATCATTTCAGCGAGGATTTCGCCAAGGCGCCGCCGCGCGCCGCGGCGGAATAGGAGACGACTTATGGCGCTGCTGCAGGAACTCGACACCGGCACCCCAATCCGCACGGGCCCAGCGACGATCACCCTGACAATCGATGGACGGAAGGTGAGCGTGCCTCCCGGAACGTCAGTGATGGCGGCTGCCACCCTGATCGACAATCCGATCCCCAAGCTGTGCGCGACGGACAGTCTGGAGGCCTTCGGTTCCTGCCGTGTCTGCCTGGTCGAAATTGAGGGCCGAAAAGGGACGCCCGCCTCCTGCACGACGCCTGCGGAAGAGGGTATGGTGGTTCACACCAGGACGCCCAGGCTGCAAAGATTGCGGCGGGGGGTGATGGAACTCTACGCGTCCGACCATCCGCTCGACACCCTGAAGTCCAGCGCCAACGGCGACAGCGAGTTCCAGACCCAGGCGGGGATCGTCGGCCTCCGCGAGGTGCGCTACGGCCAAGACGGCGCCAATCATCTCAACGCTCCGGTCGACGCCTCCAATCCCTATTTCACCTTCGACCCAGCGGCGTGCATCGTCTGTTCGCGCTGCGTGCGCGCCTGCGAGGAGATCCAGGGCACGTTCGCGCTGACGATCCTCGGGCGCGGCTTCGAGTCCAGAGTGGCGACCGGCGGCGTCGATTTCCTATCGTCGGAATGCGTGTCCTGCGGGGCCTGCGTCCAGGCCTGCCCGACCTCGGCGCTCAACGAAAAGTCGGTCATCGAAATGGGGGCGCCGGAGCGCACGGTGGTGACGACCTGCGCCTATTGCGGCGTCGGCTGCTCCTTCAAAGCGGAGCTCAAGGGCGACGAGGTCGTTCGCATGATTCCCCACAAAGCAGGGAAGGCCAACGAAGGGCATTCCTGCGTGAAGGGCCGGTTCGCCTACGGCTACGCCACCCACAAGGACCGCATTCTCAAGCCGATGATCCGCGAGCGGATCGAGGATCCATGGCGCGAAGTCTCCTGGGATGACGCGATCGCTTATGCCGCGAATGAATTCAGGCGCATTCAGGCGAAGTATGGGCGCGACTCGGTCGGCGCAATCAGTTCCTCACGCTGCACCAACGAGGAAGTGTTCCTGGTTCAGAAGATGGTTCGCGCGGGATTCGGCAACAACAATGTCGACACCTGTGCGCGCGTTTGTCACTCTCCGACCGGCTTTGGCCTGTCCAAAACCTTCGGCACCTCGGCCGGCACGCAGGATTTCAAGTCGGTTGAAAAAACGGATGTCGTGATCGTTATCGGCGCCAATCCGACCGACGCCCATCCGGTCTTTGCCTCTCGCCTGAAGAAGCGCTTGCGCGCGGGCGCTCGGCTTATTGTCATCGATCCCCGCCGTATTGATCTGGTCAAGAGCACGCACATCAAGGCGGACTATCATCTCGCCCTGAAGCCCGGGACCAACGTCGCGGTCCTCAATGCCTTGGCGCATGTCATCGTCACCGAGGGCTTGGTGAAAGAGGCGTTCGTCCGCGACCGCTGCGACCTTGCCAATTTCGAGTCCTGGGCGCGTTTCGTCGCCGACCCACGTCATTCGCCCGAGGCCACGGCGGAGGCCAGCGGCCTTGATTCGGGCGAGCTGCGCGCGGCTGCGCGGCTCTTTGCCACCGGCGGCAACGGCGCGATCTATTACGGGCTTGGCGTCACCGAGCACAGCCAGGGCTCGACGGCGGTTATGGGAATCGCCAATCTTGCCATGGCGACCGGAAACATCGGCCGAGAAGGCGTCGGAGTGAATCCGATGCGCGGTCAGAATAACGTGCAGGGCTCGTGCGACATGGGCTCGTTTCCGCACGAGTTTTCAGGCTATCGCCACGTCTCCAATGACGCGACCCGCGAAATCTTCGAGCGCGCGTGGGGGGTGCCGCTGAGCAAAGAGCCAGGCCTGCGCATTCCCAACATGATCGACGAAGCGATCGACGGCTCATTCAAGTGGCTCTATGTTCAGGGCGAGGACATCGCACAGTCCGATCCCGACACGATACACATCACGGCGGGCCTTCGGGCGATGGAATGCGTCGTCGTGCAGGATTTGTTCCTCAACGAGACGGCGCGCTACGCCCATGTCTTCCTGCCCGGCTCGTCGTTTCTGGAAAAGGATGGGACGTTTATCAACGCAGAGCGTCGCATAAGCCGCGTGCGCCGAGCGATTCCTCCTCTTGGGGGCCTGGCCGACTGGGAGGCGACGATGGCCCTCGCCAATGCAATCGGCGTCCCGATGCGCTACACGCATCCGAGCGAGATCATGGACGAGGTGGCGGCCACGACGCCGACCTTTAGCGGCGTATCTTATGCTCGCCTGGAGGAACTGGGCTCAATTCAATGGCCCTGCAACGAAGCAGCGCCCGCCGGCACGCCGGTCATGCACGTCGACCGCTTCGTCCGCGGCCAGGGGCAGTTCATGCTGACCGAATTTATCGCGACCGAGGAGCGCGTCGGACCGCGTTTCCCGCTTCTGCTGACGACGGGTCGGATTCTTTCGCAATACAATGTCGGCGCTCAGACGCGACGCACCGCGAGCGCCGTCTGGCACAGCGAGGACGTGCTCGAGATTCATCCTTTCGACGCAGAACAGCGGGGCGTGCGCGATGGCGATCTTGTGGCTTTGAAGAGCCGCACGGGCGAGATTTCGCTGCACGCGAAGATAACCGAACGCGTCCAGCCTGGGGTCGTCTACACGACCTTCCACCATGCGGAGACTGGCGCCAACGTCGTCACCACCGATTATTCGGATTGGGCGACCAACTGCCCTGAGTATAAGGTGACGGCCGTGCAGGTGCGACGGACCAACCATTTCTCCGACTGGCAGTTGCGCGATCGCGAAGAGGGTGTCTCGTTGCGCCTGACCGAGAAAGCCCTGGCCGATGCGGCCGAGTGAGGGCCCTGGTTCGATCGACGTTCCGGTTCGAGCCTTTTCCTATGATTCCGGCGCCAGCGGGCCGGAGCTTACCCGATCGGTCGCGGTTGAAGCGCCAGTCCAGATCGTCATAGGCGGCGCGCCTTTCGCCGTCATGATGGCGACCCCAAACGATCTCGAGGATTTCGCCTATGGCTTCGCTCTGACAGAACAGATCGCCGAAAGCGTGAGCGATATTCGGGCTGTCGAGGTCGAAGGCGTCGAGGACGGCTGGAAGCTCAGAATCGCGCTTTCCGGCGAGCGATTGCAGACCCACCTCGCGCGCGGCCGGGCAATGAGTGGACGCACCGGCTGTGGCCTTTGCGGTATCGAAGATTTCTCGCAGATGCCCTCGCCTCGTCCGCCGCTGCATTCGCCAGCCCCGATCGCGCCTGAGGCAATTCGCGAGGCTCTCAGCGAACTTGAAGCGAGGCAGCCCCTCAATCGAGCGACGCGCGCGGTTCACGCCGCGGCATGGTGCGGTCGAGATGGGACCATTGTCGTGTCACGCGAGGATGTGGGACGGCACAATGCGCTCGACAAGACGATTGGGGCGCTCGCGCGCGCTGACGTCGCGCCGGACAGCGGATTCTTTGTCATTACCAGCCGCTGCTCGTTCGAAATGGTGGCCAAGGCCGCGATCTTTGGCGCAGGCACACTCGTTTCGGTGTCGGCGCCGACGTCGCTTGCGCTTGAGCGCGCTCGGCGTTTCGGCGTTCGCGTGATCGCTGTCGCGCGCCGCGACCAGGCTTTATGTTTCGACGAAGGGAAGGACGAAGCAAGCGGAGGATTGGCGGCTTGAGCACCGGCAAGCTCGACAGATTCGTGCGCATGGCCAATCAGATCGGCGATTTCTACGCCTCCATGCCCGAGCAGGAAGGCGCCGAGGCCGTGGCCTCGCATCTGCGTCTCTACTGGACGCCAAAGATGATTCGCGAGATCATTGTCTTCGCCGATGAAGGCCATCCCGGCCTCAATGCGATCGCGGCGCGCGCGATCGATTCATTGAAACAGAGCGAGTCGGCCGCCTAGAACGCTTCCGGGGCCCCCATGCCGCGCTGGCCGCGCCCCCAAAATCTCACGCGCCTTCTTGTCGGCCAGCACATCATCAACGGCGCGAGCGTCGGGCTGGGGGTCGTCGCGGTTGCGCTCATGGCTTCCGCGATTTTCGGCTTTGCAGCCGGCCAGCCGGCCACCCTCGGCGCCATATCGGCCAGCATATCCGATCTGCCTGCGCCCTGGCGCGAGAAGGCGCGGACGCTAGGCTTTGGTTTTGCGCTGGCGATGCTCTCGACAGTCGCAATCCAAATCGCGCTTCCGTGGCCGGCCGCCGCGTTCCTCATGATCGGCGTTATCAGCTTTGTCGGGGGTCTCGTCACCGGGTTCGGGCGCTGGGCAGTGGCGGTCGGCATGCAGGCCGTCATTCCGATGGTCTTGATTTTGGGATTTCCGCGAGAAACCTTTCCGGCCGCAGTGCGAATTGAGACGGTGTTCGCCGCGGGCGGCGTCGCCTATATCGTCATTGCCCTGTTGGCCACCGTCTTCACCGACCCTAGCGCTCGCCGGATGGTTGCGAGCGAAACGATCCGCGAATTCTCGATCTACTTGCGTGCGGTCGCAAGCGTCTTTGACCCGGACCAGGATCTGGCGGCGGCCTATGGCGTAACGATCCGCCAGCAATCGGCGCTGTCGGAGCAATTGCAGTCGGCGCGGGCGCTTTTGCTTGAACGGCCAGGGAAAGCCGGAGAGCGTATGCGGCTCGCGGCCTCGATCGGCGTCGTGCTCGATGCGCTCGACGCTTTGGTGGCTGCCCAATGCGACGTCGAACTCATTCGGAAGACGCCCGCGGCCGCGACGGTCCTGGCGCGGATCGGGGACGCTTTGCGTATCGGCTCCCTCGATCTCAGGCACTTGAGCCTCGAGCTTTTGACCACCGGGCATCCCACTCTGCCGCCCGACCATCAGCTCACGATCGACGCGCTCAAGCGCGAGGCGGCGCGCGTCGAGGTCGAAGCGATAGAGCCGGAGTCTCACGCGGCGCTGGACGCCGCAACGCGGCGGCTCGTTCTGTCGCTTAGCCAGGTTCGACGCTTGGAGCGGTCGCTGTCGAATGACGCCATGGCCTGGGCCGCGATCGGCGACGTGGATCTCGCCGCCTTTATCCCGAAGCGGAACTATGCCCCGAGCACGCTCGCTGTGCATTTCAGTCCCGAATCGCCTGTCCTGCGATTCGCGGCTCGCCTGTCGCTGGCGATGATGGCCGGCGCGCTGGTTGCGCAATCGCTCGGCGAAGACCGGCATGGCAACTGGGTTCTGCTCACGATCGCGGTGGTGATGCGAGCGGGATACGGCCTCACCCGGCAGCGGCGCGACGACCGCGTGATTGGCACGCTGATTGGGTGCGTGCTGGCGGCGGGCTCAGTCGCCTATTTGCCGGTTGGCGCCCTGGTCGGGGTGCAGGGCTTGGCGGTCGCCGTAATCCACAGCTTTGCGCGGCTCAACTACCGCATCGCTTCGACCGGCGCTTCGGTGATGGCCCTGGTGACGCTGCATCTCGTTCAGCCATGGGTCTCGGCGCCTATCCTCGCACGCCTCGCCGATACGCTGGTTGGCGCGGCGATCGCGCACCTTTTCAACTATTTCTGGCCACGCTGGGAGTTTTTCGAGGCGCCGCAATTGGCGCGCCGCCTTCAGGCCCGGCTTGCCGCCTTTGCCGCCGCGGCGCTGAGAAGCGACGTCAGCGACCATGACTACCGGCTGGCGCGAAAGAACGTGATTGAGGCGATGGCCGCGCTTTCCGATTCCGCTGGCCGGATGGCCATCGAGCCCATGACGGCGCGCAAGGGCCTTGACGAAATGGCGGAGCTTCTCATCAGGGCCTACAGCCTTGTCGCTCAACTTTCGGCCGCTCGTCTCGCGACGCAAACCGGCGCTCCTTTGCCTGACCTTGCGATCAGCAATTGGCTCCAGGCGCTTCTCGTTGGAGAATCCGACCGTTCTGGCGTCGTGACCGAACCACCGGCTGGCCCGCTCGCCGCCGCAGCCATCGCGGTGACCACCGCCGCCCGGAAATACGAACGTGCGGCCAAGAGCGACGCCATTTAGGGCCTGACGATTGGCGCGGGCGAGGAGTTAGAGCTGCTTTTCGAACCAGTGATGGGCGTAGGGATTGTCGTTGAATCGGGCGACTTCCTTGTAACCCTCGCTGCGGTAAAGCGCGTGCGCCTCGGTCAGCGCCCGGTTGGTGTCCAGGCGCAGCGTCCTCAGCCCTTTTTCCCGGGCCGCGGCTTCGAGCGTTCGCAACATCCGGCGCGCAACGCCCAGGCCTCGCGCGGATGGCGCGGTCCAGACCCGCTTGATTTCTCCCGCCCCTTTGTCCACGCGCTTGAACCCGCCGCAGCCGACCGCGTCGCCATCCAGCCGCGCGATCACAAAAAGACCGGACGGAGCCCTCATGTCGTCGACATGGGCGTGGTCACCCGTGCTGGCGTCAAAGCCGCCCTCGAAACGCGCCGCGAGCTCGCGGAAATACGCGTTCAGGCAGAGCCGGGAATCATCGCCGTCCGGCGGTTCGGCGCTGACCTTGACCGAGGCGGCTCGGATCAGTCGCTCAACTTCGCCCATCGCGGTCAGCAAGCGCCTCTGGTCGGAGGCGTCGAGGGGTTCTAGCATTGACGCCGCCAGATCATCCGAGAGCCTGTCGTAGGCCGCGCGTTCCGCGGCTCCCTTGCGCGTCAGGTTCACATGACGACGGCGGCCGTCCCCAGTTTCCTTCTCTACAACGATCAATCCCTGTGCATTCAAGGATCGCAGCAGGCGGCTGAGATAGCCGGAATCGAGTCGGAGCTTGCCGCGGAGGGTGCGGACTTCAGCGCCATCGCGGCTGATTTCGAAAATGAGCCGCGCCTCCGCCAGCGGGCGGCCTCGTCGCAGGTAATCCATCTCAAGCGCGCCGACGCGCTGAGTTACAAGGCGATTGAACCGACGAACGCTTTCCAGCTGGCTCTCTTCCATTCTCTGACTGTAGTCAGGTATATCGAGATTTCAAGCGCAGTGTGGGCCGCCGCGATCAGGCCAGAGTCCGCCGATGCGCCGATGCCTCGCGCCAATTTGTGACGGGCGGGCCGCGGAGATGGCGCGAAGGAAAGGATTGCGAGGCGGCGGCGAACGGCAGTAGTCTGAACTCCAGCGTAAACAGCGCGCGCCGTCCTTGCCGTGCGTCGCATCGCGCATTGCGGTTCGCGTCCAAGAGAAAAATGCGTACATGCCGGCGCGCCGCGCGGGAACGCGCTTCTCGCCATAACGTTGTGGGCTATGGGGCTCCTTGGTCAGGAGACTATCATGCCAAACATGGAATACGCCCTGGCGCCGGTCCACGCGCTTCGCCATTTGGACACGGCCCCAATGATCGCCGCGCTTCGCTTCCAGCCCTCCGATTTCGAATACGCTCATGGCTGGCTCAACCATGTTCCAAGCCGCCATCGCTTTCAGTTCGACCGCAAAGGGCGGGTCACGATCGACGCCCTGTGTGGCTGCGCGGCTCTGTCGGTCAATCCCGAGCAGGCGGGCGAATTGCATTCGATGTTCAAGACCTGGAGGCAGGATTACTGGCTGCCCCTGGAGACGAACCGGGAGTTCGCGTCACACTTCGCCGAGCCGAACGCCTGGGTGCGGTTATTCCGCGACATCCGCATGGCTTGGCGGCGCTTCCGCCGGCAAGCGGATTTAGTCACGATTCCCGCCGACGTGCTTCCGTGGGCGACGCCCGCGGAATAGCTCGGGATCACGCGCTCCAAGTCCGCGCTCCTACGGGAAGGGGGGAGCGCGGATTCAATCATGCGCCTTTCGCTGCGAGCAGAATGGTCGCCCGGGCTCGTGGAAAGCGCGCGGCTCAGCGTGTGAAGCTCACCGCGTTGCCGGCGTCGACGTTGAGGATATTGCCGGTGCTCTTGGACGAGAGGTCGGAAGCGAAATAATAGACCGCCTCGGCGATATCCTCGGGATAGACCGAGCGTTTCAACAGGGAGCGCTGGCGGTAAATTTCTTCGAGCTCGTTTTCACCCACCTTGTTTGACGCCGCCCGTTGCGTCCGCCATTCGCCCTGCCAAATCTTTGACCCGCGCAGCACCGCGTCGGGATTGACCGTATTCGCGCGGATTCCGAGCGGCGCCCCTTCGAGCGCTATGCAGCGCGCAAGATGCACTTCAGCCGCTTTCGCGGTGCAATAGGCCGAAGCGCCGGGCGAAGCGGCGAGCGCGTTCTTCGACGCAATGAAGACGATGCTGCCGCCGAGGCCCTGATCCTTCATGATCCGATAACCCCCTCGCGCGGATAGAAAATATCCGGTCGCCAGGATCGCGATATTGCGGTTCCAAAGCTCGAGCGAGGTGTCCTCGAACGCAGCCGCGGAGGCGATGCCGGCGTTGGCGACGACGATGTCCAAGCCGCCAAAGGCGAGGATTGTTTCGTGAAACGCGGATTCGACCTTGCTCTCGTTCGTCACGTCGACATGGATTCCCGTGACCACATCCTTGCCGAATCGCTTGCTGAAGTCGGCGACGGCCGCGTCCAGGCTTTGGGCGTCGATGTCGGCGAGCACGACGCAGGCGCCTTCACCCATGAGCCGAGCCGCGATCGCTTGCCCGATGCCGCCTGCGCCCCCTGTCACCAGCGCGACGCGGCCCGCAAGCGATTTCGGCTTCGGCATGCGCTGGAGCTTGGCCTCTTCGAGCAACCAATATTCGATATTGAACGCTTCCTGCTCCGAGAGCCCCACATAGCGGCCGACACCGGACGATCCGCGCATCACATTGATCGCGTTGACGTAGAATTCCGCGGCGATGCGAGCCGTCGATTTGTCCTTGGCGAAGGACAGCATGCCGACGCCTGGAACGAGATAGATGACTGCGTTGGGGTCGCGCATCGCCGGCGAATCGGCATGTTTGCAACGCTGATAATAGGCGGCGTAATCGGCCCGGTAGCCGGCGAGAGTCTTGTCGAGTGAAGCGAGCGCCTCATCGAGATTGCGGGAGGTTGGGTCGTAGGGCAGCACGAGCGGGCGGATCTTCGTCCGCAGGAAATGATCCGGGCAGGACGTCCCAAGCGCGGCCAGCGATTTGAGATCTTGAGAATTGACGAACTCCAACACCGCCGGCGCGTCGGTGAAGTGGCCAATCTTGCGCTCGCTTGCAGAAATATGCCTGCGAATTGCCGGCAGGAGCTTCGCCGCGACATTGCGCCGGTCGGCGCGGGGCAGCGGCTCGACGCGCGACCCGCCGAAGGCCGCTCCCTGCGCCTTCGCGCCGAGCCATTTGGCGGCCTTGTTGATCATCTCCAACGTGACTCGATAGCATGCCTTCGAGGTCGGCGCCCAGGTGAACAGCCCGTGGCCGCCAAGGACGACGCCTTTCATGTTTGGATTGGCCGCAGCCATCGCGCCAAGCTTGAGCCCGAGGTCGAAGCCCGGCCGCTGCCACGGCAAAAAGCCGAGCTCGCCGCCATAGACCTCTTGCGTCAACGCTTCCGCGCTCTCACTCGCGGCGATCGCAATGACCGCGTCCGCGTGAACATGATCGACATGGCGGTGCTGAACGAAGCCGTGCAGCGTCGTGTCGATCGAGGTTGCGCGGGGATTGAGGTTGAACGTGCAATGATTGTAGAGCGCGACCATTTCGTCCTCGTGCGCGAGGCCGCGATAGATCGATTTGAGGCTCAAGAGCTTGTCCATGGTGAGCGTCGAGAAGCCGTCGAGCTTCATCGAGCCGATGTCGCCGCCGGAACCTTTGACCCAGAGAACCTGGGTCGGCGCGCCGGTCAGCGGATCGGTCGCCGTGAGCTTCGCGGATGTGTTGCCGCCGCCGAAATTGGTGATGCGCAGGTCGCTGCCAAGCAGGTTCGACCGGTAGAGCAGGAGACCCGGATCGTCGAGGCAAGCCGCGTGCTCGTCGTCCCAGAGATCGGGCAGCGGAGCGTCAAAACGAACTTGATCGCCGCTCATGGGCCGTTCCTCTGAATGCCGCAAATTTCGCCTCTCAATAGGCAAATGATCGAAGAGCGTCAACGTTTCCGAGCGATTGCGCAGTTTCGACGAGCGCGTTTGATCGGGCTCGATTGACAGCCCTGGAGGCGCGTGGCACTGAAAGCGACAACGACCGATACCGGGGGAACGACAAGGGCTATGCGCGAAAGCGAGCGCGTCGAAATCCTCCGCGATCTGCTCGCCGCGCAGGAATTCCTGTTCATTGCTGACCTCACGGCGCCGTCGCATTCACTCGCCATGCTCCGCGAGGCAGGCGCGCAGACGCTCGTGGCCGATCCCGAGATGCGGATTGTGGTGACCGCGTGAGCACAGAGCAGGGGGCCGGCGCTCCGCCCGACCGAACCGCGACTCCGCTGCTCGAGGTCCGCAACATCGAGAAGACGTTTCCGGGTGTGCGCGCGCTCTCGGGGGTGTCGTTCGACGTGCGTCCGGGCGAGGTCCATGCGCTGCTCGGAGAGAACGGCGCCGGGAAATCGACCCTCATCAAGATCGTGTCCGGGGTCTACCAACCCGACCTTGGCTCGATTCTCGTCAACGGAGAACAGGTTCACTTTTTCACGCCCGACGACGCGCGCCGCGCGGGCGTCGCCACGATCTATCAGGAGCTGTTGCTGTTTCCCGAGCTTAGCGTCGCGGAGAACATCTTTCTCGGCCATGCGCCGTTGGCAGGCGCGGGTCGCATCGACTGGCGGGCGATGCGGACGGAGGCGGCACGACTGCTCGACTCGCTCGAAATCGACGATCTGTCTCCCGATCAAATCGTTGGCGTCCTGACCGTCGGCAATCGTCAGCGCGTCGAGATCTTGCGCGCTTTGTCGCATGACGCCCGCATCCTGATCATGGACGAGCCGACCGCGGCGCTCACCGAAAGCGACGTGACGCGTTTGTTCGACGTCGTCCGTCGCCTCAAGCGGCGGGGCGTCGGCATCGTCTATATCAGCCATCGCCTCGACGAGATTTTTGCAATCGCTGACCGCGTCACCGTGTTGCGCGACGGCGCTTATGTCGGTTCGCGCGACGTCGCGGACACCAACGTCGGTGAACTGGTGCAGATGATGGTCGGGCGGCGGCTCGAGAGCCTTTTCCCGAAGACGGTCGCGCCAATCGGCGCGCCGGTCCTCGAAGCGCGCGATCTCGTGCGCCGGCCGCTCACCAAGGGGGTCAGCCTCACCGTGCGGTCGGGCGAGATCGTCGGCATTGCCGGGCTCGTGGGTTCGGGCCGCAGCGAGCTCGCCCAGACGCTGTTCGGCATGACCCCAAGCGAATCCGGCGAGATTCGGCTCAATGGCGAAAGCGTGCGAATCGATTCGCCCGAAACCGCGCGCGCAAAAGGCATCGCCTACGTGCCGGAAGATCGCGCCACGCAGGGCCTGGTCAGAGGTATGAGCGTCCTGCACAATTTCTCGCTCGCGGCGCTAGGGTCTCTGTCTCGCTCCGGGTTCATCGACCGCGCGGCGGAGCGGCGGATGGCGCTTGAGGGCGTCGCGCGGTTCAGCGTCAAGACAAGTTCGGTCGACGAGATTGCGGGCCGGCTCTCCGGAGGCAACCAACAAAAAATCGTGCTCGGCAAATGGCTCGCCAACAATCCGAAACTCTTGATCCTCGATGAGCCGACGCGGGGCATCGACGTCGGCGCCAAGGCCGAGATCCATCGCCTGATGAGCCAGCTCGCCGGCGAAGGCGTCGCGATCCTCATGATTTCGAGCGAATTGCCTGAGGTGTTGGGCATGAGCGACCGGGTGCTCGTGATGCGCGAGGGGCGGCTCGTGGCCGAGTTCGCACGCGCGGATGCGACGTCCGAGGCCGTGGGGTCGGCGATGATGGGCGGGACGTCGAGCGCGGAGAAAGCGGCGTGAGCGCGACCGCAATCGCGAGTTCCGCGGGCGCCCGCACCGGCATGTTTCGCCGCTTGGCGGGCCAGGAGCTTCTGCTCGCGGTCGCGATCGTCGCCCTCGCCGTCGTTGTTGGCTTCATCAATCCGCGCTTCCTCGCCACGCGCAATCTGTCCGACATTCTGCTCGGCAACGCCTATATCGCGATCGCGGCCGTCGGCATGTCGATGGTGATCATCTCCGGCAACATCGATATTTCCGTCGGCGCTCTCATCGGCGTGTTGGCGACGATCAGCGGCTCGCTCGCTGTCGCGGGCGCCCCGATCATCGTGACCTGGCTCGCGCCGCTCGTGATTGGAGTCGC
>Ga0208480_1000310_pt1 | contig 18436 bp, 18 predicted proteins | sample NGESurshal092012_4_FD_184485 | JGI IMG/M metagenome (GOLD analysis project Ga0208480, IMG submission 184485) | Arctic peat soil microbial communities from Barrow, Alaska - NGEE Surface sample F53-1 shallow-092012 (SPAdes) | ecosystem: Environmental > Terrestrial > Soil > Wetlands > Peat ... | reverse complement strand
AGAGTGCATGGGTAATTTCCCCGGGTTTGCGACAAACAAAGATGTACTGATTGGCGAGGAACTCGGGCAGGAGTCGCAGGCCGATAGAATGTAGGGTTTGGAGCCACGCCCGCAGGCGATAGCCAGAAATCCTGGCTGAGTGTTCGTCGCTGCGCCTTTGCGATGGATGCCGCAAGAATGGCACATGATAGAGCAGTGGCATATTGAGTGCCGTATACTCGTTCTCAATAAGAAAGCCTGGTTGCCCGAGCATGGCCCGAGCTTCCTGCCGCCGATAATTCCATTTGTGGAACTCAGTGGCGTGCTTTCCGAGCCCCTTATAGTAGTCGATCATCCGGTTATGCAGGCTGTCGGAGCGGAACTCCGCACACAAGCGACCACCAGGTCGAAGGACCCGGAACGTTTCGCTGATGGCAGCGGCTACATCATCCTCAAGGCTATGATAAACGCCGAAGCAAAGAACCGTTGTGAACCGTCCGGTCTCGAATGGCAGCCTGCGAGCGTCTGCATGGACGACACGCAGTTGAGGATCGCATGCCTGTAGCTTCGTTATGACCGCCGCGACATTGTCTACCCCAACAATTCTTGTGCCCTTCGCATGGTAGTAGCGCAGGAGGCGCCCGGGACCGCAGCCGAGTTCCAGGACTTCACCATCACGGTCGCGAACGACAATGTCGGCATACAGAAGCGGATAGCGGTCGTGCCCTTCTGCAGGCGCATCAACGGGGATCTGGTTCCATCGTGAGATCCAGTACTCGGACGATTTCTTTTCTCGATAGGTCTTACGCATCTATCCTAATGAACAGCGGCCACTCATGATTCTATATAATGCAATGAGTTTGCAGCAGATTTGAGCGCCCAGTTTTACCGGATTCGAGAGATAATCGGGTTTCTGTCGATAGCTCTTGGATCGATCAGGTAACAGTTGCAGGTGAAAACGCGAGCCGTGAGGCGGTTGAAACACATCGTAAAATCCGGCGATTACACGGGGCTTGCCAACGGCTACTCACGGCATCGTCCGGACTACTGCCCGTCCGTGCTCGATGCGCTATTGGGCTTACTCAATAAGCCTGTGGCAGATGTCGATTTTGTCGACGTGGGTGCAGGGACGGGCATCTGGACGCGAATGGTCTACCGCAAGGGCGTGAAGTCAGTTACGGCCATCGAGCCTAACGACGACATGCGGGTGGCCGGCATGACGGATAGCGCAAATACCACCATTCGATGGCTGGCGGCCCACGCCGAACAAACAGGCGCGCCCGAAGGTTCCAGTGATTGGCTGACAATGGCCTCCTCCTTTCACTGGGCCAATTTTGATGCAGCCACTCGAGAGTTTCATCGTCTGCTGCGCCCACAGGGACGGTTTACAGCTCTATGGAACTCCCGCCTGATAGAGGCGAATCCACTCCTCGTTGAGATCGAGGCGCACTTATGCGCTATGCGGCCAAACATCAAACGCGCATCTTCCGACATGAAAGAAACGCTTACTGAGCAACTTTGGTCGTCACCCTGGTTTGAAGATGTGGTGTACATTGAAGGCCGCCATGACATCATCATGACGCCTGAGCGCTATCTGGGGGTCTGGGGTTCCGTCAACGAGTTGCGAGTGCAGCTTGGCGAGCAGCGGTTTGATGCATTCCTTGATTTTGTCGGGCAACGCGTCGCCGACCAGCGTTCGATCAAGGCGACCTACGCCACTCGCGCATGGTCGGCGCGCCGGAAAGACTGAGGTCGCGGTAATTCACAGTTCGGGATGCAGCGCATCCTCGAGGAGGAGGTCCCCCTCGCTCAACATCTCCCGGTACAAGGCCACATCTTCCAGATTGTCTATCTCACCCCATTGGCCATCGGTGGCGAAAGTGTCAATCGGGAGATGCTTTTCAGCTAACAGTCTGCGCAGCAATCCGGTCATATCGAGGCGATCGCGGATACGGGGGTCGAGTGTACCGAGTAGCGCCTCGACGGCACTCCAGCCGGGTGGCGTGAATTTCAACAGACCCATATATTGCCCCTGAATCTCTTCGATCCGGTCCGTTTTGCCGCCGATTTCCAGTAATTGGCCGGCGGCATCGATGCGGAAGGTTTCCGCGTCGGTTAGGGGATCGGCGAAACGCCTGGTCCACAGATGACGCCAGTCCCGATCATAGGTGACGACTAAGTGGCCTGAGGCAGCGGCTAAACCGCGCACTAACTCACTCCGATAAAAGATATCCGCATAGCTGACGATGACCGGTCCCGAACGCAGCCACGGAGCGCCGGAGGCGAGCGACATCACCATATTGGTTTCGGCCCATCGTTGGTTGGCGAAATAGGTGAGGGCGGGGAAATCGATCATCTCGGCGCGATAGCCGCGGACGACTCCGATCTCGTTCACCCCGCCACGCAGGAGCGCCGCGACCTGGCGCTCGATTAAGGGTTTGCCCCCGAGCTCGACCAAGCACTTTGGGCGGTCGTCGCCGAGATGCCCCATGCGGCTGCCGCGACCGGCTGCGAGAATCAGGGCGCGCATCATTCGACGGCGAAGACTTGGCGGAACAGCAGCACGTCGGCCGATGAGAAGGGTGCGGACCGCTCGGGGTGCCACATAATCCCGGTTATGGGCTGGGCCGAATGGCGAATCGCTTTGACGACGCCATCGGCGGCGACCGCCCAGATATCAAGCGGAGGCCGCGAGTCAAAAGCGCCGAATCGATGATAGCTATTGACCTCTTTGGGCTCGCCGTCGATTCGGATGGCCTGACGCGGTGTCACATGGCCTTCGACGCGGCGCAGCGGTATAGCGAAACGTTGCTGGATTACTTGCATGCCGCGACAAACGCCGAGGACGGGAAGTCCGCGCCGCTCCGCCAAATCGAGCAAGACATTTTCGACCGCGTCGCGTTCCGGGGCATCGCCGCCCAACGCCGCAAGATCGTTGCCGCCAGTCAAAACCAACCCGGCGATATCGGCACGCTCGCACAGGGCTAGAGCGGTCTCGACGACGTTCGGGAGCAACAGGGGAAGCAGCCCGCAGGCCGCCAGGAACTTAGTCCAGGCTTGATCCAGGCAATCGCGGCGCTCGCCATAGGCTGGAACGACCGACACCCGCTGCGTGACGGCGACGGTTTTCATGCGATGACCAAGACTTTCTGATTCGTGCAATCGAGGCACAGCTTAGTTGCCGTCCGCCATCGCTCGAACAGAGCTTCGCCAGCGCCGATTACAGCGGGTATGTCCAGTTCGCTCGCGCGAATTGCCATGTGCGAATTGACGCCGCCGAACTGAGTGACGAATCCGCCGATATTCCGAGTGAAGATCCAATCGAAGCCGGGGTCGGCGCTGGGCATGAAAAGAATCCGTCCAGCGAAGGTCTCGGGCGGATCGCTGAGTGAGGCGACCGGCGCGGTGACGCTTTTTCGCGTAATGAAATTCGGCTGGCTGGGCGGAAGATGAAATGCGAACACCTCGCCGGGCGAGGCGATGGTAGGTGAAAGCACGAGATTGCGCGTGAGTGCGTGACGCTCTCTGCCATGCGCGACACCCTCGAGCAAGGCTTCGCGCACCGAACCGCTCTCGCTATAGAGCATGCGGATGACATCGTAGTTCAAAAATGCACAATCCTCCGCCGAAAGACCATGATCTTCACCGAGCTGCCCGATCAGCGACAGAGCGTGGCTGAGGCTTTGAGTGAAAACGAACTTCGCGTATTCGCGGCCTTCGATTCCGGCCTTGATGAACTCCATGAAACTCAAGACGTCGATGTCGAGCCCATGTTCCTTGAGCAGCCGCTCAATGCGTCGCGACTGCTCGATCGAGAGCGCGAAGCGCGGCGGCGCGGAGGGGGTCGGCCGGGCGCTCGACCAGTTGAAATAGAGATCGGGCGCCTCATCGTAGCGCGGCGACAGAATGTCGTAGCTGCCGGGACGAAGGTGTCCGTAGCGCGAGAGGAAATCCGCCTTCGGAAGTCGCGCGAAATCCCGCCCGATGCGCGATCCGACTGTATCGACACTGCTCATGAAAATTGCGCTCTCTTGGGAATCGATAACGCCCACTTCGACTAAGGACTGGAGCAACTGAACCGCTACGAAGCCCGCTCGCGCGAGACCGGCGAAGGGCAACGTGCCGTAGCGTTTGCAGTCCTCGATCAGCCAGTAAATGCGGCTGATTTTATCGATCTGCGCGTTGCAGATTGTCGGGAACCGGCGTTCCAGCAGATCGATCTTCTCGCGGTCGCGCCGCCACAGCGCGGTCTCGACATGCATGATGCCATTGGTGAGACGCCGGAAAGCGCTCGAAAGTTCAGCAAGGTCTTCCGGAGAAAATCCCTGTTCGGCGAGTTTGCCCATGCGCTTCGGCAGATCGAGCGTGTAGCAGGAGAAGATGATTTCAAATTCGACCTTGTCGTGGAGATGCGGCTCAGAGAGGAGACGATCGATGTAGTAATTCACGAGACGCCCGGCGAGATCGTCGGATACGCCGCGAGGTACGAAGGAGTTAAAGCTGACACGCACGTCGATATAAGGCAGTCCGTGAAAGCTGACCAGTAGGGGAAAACTGCGAAGGTTCTGGTACCCGTAATTGTCCCGTTGATAGGCCCAGATCGCGTCGGTAATGAGTTCGCGATAAAGCGATAACGAGAGCGGCCAAGGCCGCATACCGATCATTTCGGCGGGGTTCCAATCCGGCATGACGCCGAATATCGCGCGGCTGCCGTGCAGGTAGGGATGCGGGCGGCTAAGCAGTTCGATTTTGCAAGCCACATCGGCGAGCGCGGCGTCGACATTGGCATCCGCTGCCCGTTCATGGCAGTCGACCGCGAGCGGGCGAACCTGCAGAAGGTAGAGCTGGCTGTCGGCTCCGACGGCGAATTCCACGTCGATGGCATCACACGCCAGCAGGGTTTCGAGCTCGCCGACCAGCGCGATGACCGGCGCGAGCGACGGCTGGCAGGCCTCAGGCCGCGATCGGAGGCAAAAATACGTCTTGAGATCGTCGCCGGCGCCGGCGGTCACGCGATCGGTGAGGCCGGAGCGATCGTCGTAATTGACGATGAAATAGGGCGCGCCGCCGGTACTGCGCGAGAAGGCCACGCCGGCCATCGCCACGCGGTCCAGCATCGGCTGCACGAAAATCCGGTCGTTGTCGCTTCCTTCATTAGCGAACGAGTCAATCACCCGGCCGATCGCCTGTGCCACTGCCGGACTGCCGACAACACCGAGTACCGAATGGTATCTTCCGGCTTGAGATCTCCTCTCTGCGCGGTCCTCGTTTCGTGCACTGCTACGCACGATCACCCGGTCTGAACCCCAAGGCTCAGCGGCGACGGCAGCGAGCACTCGAGTAGGCTCCGAGCGCCAATCGCCAACCGAGAACCGGACCTGCGGCAACACTCGCGCATTGCGCAGCAGGGGCGCCAGCGCTTCCAGAGATTCCGCCTTCGTTTTGAAAGCGATGGGACGCGCCGATTGCGCCGCGCCCACGCTGTTCCGCCTGACGCATAGAGCCAAGATGCGGTCCACCGCCATCGAAACGTCGAGCGCCCCATAATTGTCGAGGACCAAGTCCGGCGCTTCGGGAATCTCCGCCGGCACGTCGAGGCCAACTACGTTGCGCGCATCGCCGCGCTGAGCGCTCGCGTAGATGCCCTTACTATCCCGACGCCGTAGCTCATCCATCGGAACCTGAAGGTAGATTTCGAGATAACCGGGGATGTTCGCGCGGTTCCAACGCTGTACCTCGTGAAACAGCGAGATGGTTGCGCAAACGACATCGACACCCTGCTCAGCCAGCAGCCGACACAGCCGCGCATTGCGCATGGCCGATCGCATCCGATTGTCCGCGCTGTAGTCGAGATCTTCGGCGATCACACCACGGAGCGCGTCGCCATCGAGGAAGGCGACCGGACGACCGGCGGCCCGCAGCCGGTTCCACACTTCCTGTCCCAAGGTCGTCTTGCCGACGCCGGACAGCCCGGTAATCCAGAAGACACGCCCCGGTGAAGTCTTATATTCGGCGTCAGGCCGGCGTCGCGCGTTGCTTATTTCTGTCGGCACTCGAAGTCGTATTGTACTCGTAACAATCACGGTGAAGGTTTTTGCTTTCGTACTGACAACCGATGGCAAGATTCTCTTTGTTGCGCGCGGGGGAATCAACGCGCAAGACGGTGTCGATCACGTAGACGGCTACCGAACTGAGGCTTTGGTAGTCAGTCCCTACACACGGCGCGGCGCGGTCGATTTGACATTCTACGCCCACCAAAGCATTCTTAAGATCGATTGAGTCGATTCCCAGTCCGCTCCGGCGGCGGAGCTAAACGAGATTCTGTGGCATAACGCGCCGCGGTAGGGACGTAGCGTATCCCGCTCGCAGGAGTGCCATCTTCGTGCCGCTGACGATAGATCGTGGCGATGACGAAGGCGACCGAAAGCGTTGAGCGTCTAAATGAAGAAAGACGAATCCCAAAATCCTCCAAGCGCCGCGCTCCGCAGAGCCGAGCATGTTTTCCGGCTTCTCGAGCGGCTAAAGTTGAGTTGGCTGCTGGCGCACTTGCCGCCCACCGCGGTCTGGGCGAGTTATGTGTTCGTGAACAGCTTCGCGACCATTGGCCTGCTGGCGCTGCTGGCATTCCTGACGCATAATCCATTTGTTTTTCCATCGCTCGGCCCGACGGCATACCTGTTCTTTTTCACTCCGCTCGCGGAAACAGCGAGCCCGCGTAATGCAATTCTGGGTCACGCCATAGCACTCTGCTGTGGCTTTGCTGCGTTTTCCGTTACCGGGATGAGTCATCTTCCACCGGGCTTACCGGTTGAGATCTACTGGCCGCGAGTTTTATCCGCCGCGCTTTCGCTTTCGCTCACGGGAGCCATTATGGTGCTTCTGCGGGTCAGCCATCCGCCCGCCGGCGCCACTACGATGATCGTTTCGCTGGGACTAATCGCCAAGCCCAATTATCTGTTCATCATTGAAGCAGCGGTGATTCTGCTTACGGCGCAAGCGTTCGTCATAAACCGGCTGGCTGGAATCCCGTATCCGGTCTGGCAAAGAACAAACTGAACACTGACGACACACTTAGTCACGGCGTTGATTCGGCTGAATCGATAGCGGATGATTGTAATGGCACAGCAAGGAGCAATATTTTTATGCCCAGAGATTCGCACCAGAAGGCCGCCGAGTTTCACGAACGAGCCGCTCATGCCCACCGTACCGCTATGGAGCATCACGGTAAGCAGGATCACCAGACGGGACACGAGCACTCCAGACAAGCTCTTGAATACTCGGCTAAGGCGTTTGAGCTCGCCCAAGAGGCTCACCAGAAATCTGCAGAACAAGTCGCGATGCAGAAGAGCGATCCGGAGGCCAAGTAGTTTCCTTCTTCCGGCAAAAGCTGCATGCGCAATACTGCGATGCCGTGCAAATCGCCTGAAGGACTGACGAGTAACGAAGCCAAGAATCGGCTTGAAAACCTGTTTCCCGGCGACTGCAGATTGCATGAAAGCCGGGGCGATGCGCGCAGACAACATAGTGATGGCAAGTAACTGACCGCCGCGGCAACTATTGAGAAATTGGTAAGTTAGATACGTGGTGAGGTGCGAGAGTGGTTGAATCGGGCGGTCTCGAAAACCGTTGAACCTTTGCGGGTTCCGTGGGTTCGAATCCCACCCTCACCGCCAAAAAAGAAACGAGTTCGCCCAGTCTAAGCGATTCTCGATCCAGGCAGTTGCGTATGTAACCCCCGTTCTTTTGGATCATCTGGATCGCCCGTCTCCCGCAAAGCCGAGTTGACGGGCCGGATTTCCCGCTCTTCGTTTTGACCAAACAACAAGTAGTGCACGAGCGGATTAAGTCCGGCGGCTGCTACATCGGCATAGTTTTCAAGATACCGATTGCCATCGAAGTTAGGTCCTGGATTTCTTCCCTCCGCCGCACCGTGCGCGACGTAATGAAGAGCTGGGTCGATCTCAGCCGCCGCCACGTCGGCGTACTGCCCGCGGTACCAGTCGGCATCGAACAGCGAAGATTCGATTACGATCGCTAGAGCCTGTTCGAACTCGCGCTGCTCGCGAAGTTTCCCGCTCAGACGGAGGGTGATAGTCCACCAGCCGACTCTCGCGATCTTCACCGACTTGCGCGCCAGCGACCGAACAAGTCGCAGAGGCGCACTTATGCGAGCATTTGCAGACTGAAGCTCGAGCACCCGAGCCTCGGCCTTCGCTCGGCGCAGCGCCTCACGAGCTTGGGCCTGTGCCGCCTCGTAACGAACCGCTTCTATCTTTGCCACAAGAGCAACGACTTCATGGCGCAGTGTTTCAGCCTGTTCCTCAGATCGGAGCCGCTCGGTTTCAAAACGATCCTCGGCGTCAATTCGGGCGAGAGCCTCAGTCCTTGCCGCTTTCCGCATTTCGGCCGCCTCCCGGCGTGCCGCGTCGATCTCGCCACGTACGTGCCGCTCGTGCATTTCGACGACCCAACGTTGTCCAGCAAAGGCAAAGCGCTCTCGGATCGTTGCCATCGCAGGGCCGGTTACGGCGCATAACGATGCAATCGGCGGCGGAACATCCCGGCCCACCGCCAGTATGCCAAGACCATGCCCATGGAGGAACTCAAAACTCGGGAATTGTTCTTTCAGCTCACTCCAAAGCCGCCAAACTCCGAAATCTTCCTCTCGCTCGCTGGTGTCATGCAACAGCATTACAGCCCGGTCGGAAAGCTTCGGGCGCCAGGTCTCGAAGTCGTGTCGGACAGCCTCGTAAGTATGAAGACCATCGATATGCAGCAGATCGACGGAAGAATCGCCGAGTTTGAGCACGGCGTCGTCGAAGGTGGACCGCAGGAGGGTTGAGAACCCGCTGTACCGCTCATCGTGAAAAGAACGGAATTCGTCGTAAACCTCATCGCCGTAAAACCCCGCGTGCTCATCGCCTCGCCACGTGTCGATAGCAAAGCAGCGAGTATCAAGGCGCTCTCGAACGACTGCTTCACAGAATGCGCTGTAGGAAACACCGCTATGAGCGCCAAGCTCCACAAATAGGTGGGGCCTTATGAACCTGGTGAGCCAAAACGCGAATGGCACGTGCGCCCACCAGGCACTGATCGCGCCTAAGCGCTCTGCGGGCCAGAACAACGGGTCGAGGTCCGGGTCGCAGAGTGCGACTATCGCCAAGAGGGGAGGCTGCGGGAGGGCTGCGGTTCGGCGAAAAGGCGCGCGTTCCAATCTCTCATCCTACATCTGGCCCAAGGTTAGGAAGATTTGTGCCGTCAACAGCATCGGCACGGCACTGGCGCACATTAGGGCAACACGAATTCTTGAAATAAGCGGGCGAGCTGCGACTCGGGGATGTCACAGAGGCCGCTGTGGACTGGCGACACCTGAATGATGGTGCTGCGGGGGGCGACGAGCCAGCGAAATCGCTCGCGCTGAGGCAGATGTGCAATCGGACCGGCGTCCGCATCGCCGCGGCACACTTTGGTGAATGCCTCAAGGTGCAGCTGGACCACGTTGAGATCGAGATCGGGCCAAAGTGCGCACAGACGCTCCTGGTCAAGATGCACGCGGGCCTGGAGGAAACGGAGCTCCAGGCAGAACAGAATCACGCCGGCGTTGAGGAACTCCTCGCGCTCGACCCGAGGCACGACGCGAAGCACGGCGTAATCAAAGGAGCTCAGCGCGGGCACGTATGGCCTCCTGTAGGAAGGTGGGAGCAGCGTCAATTCGCCGCAAAAAGTAATCCACGTAGGCGGCGCGCTTTTTCGCGGGGGTCTCCGCTTCCGGCTCCGGCAGCAGCCACTCGTCCGGCACGAGCGCGGCTATATCCGTGAACACGGATTCAGTTAACAATGGCCGCAGCTCCAGGTCCGCCTCTTCCATTTTTGCCGCCCACGGCAACAGAACGTGCTGCCGGACCGGTGCAAAAGGCGCGGTCGCCATCCGGCCGATGCTTGGCCATTTGTGATGGAAATATAATGCGGCCCCGTGATCAATGAAATAGAGCGACTTGTGCCAGTACAGCAGGTTCGGGTTGCGAGCGGTGCGGTCCACATTAGTGACGAAGGAGTCGAACCAGACTGCCCGCGAGGCCAGGTCGGCGCTGGCGCTATCTCCCGCGGCGGGATCGAACATGACGGAGCCAGGCAGGAAATCGATTGCGAGATTTAATCCTACGCTTGCCTGCAGAAGATCGCGAATCTCCTCGTCCGGCTCATTACGCCCGAGCGCCGCATCCACATTCACCAGCACAACTTCCGGTACGTTCAAGCCGAGGACACGACCGATTTCGCCCGCGATCAATTCCGCAGCCAGCGCAAGCGGTCCTTGTCCCGCACCCCGAAACTTGAGGACATACAGACCCAGGTCGTCCGCCTCGACAATGGCGGGAAGCGAGCCGCCTTCGCGAAGCGGCATCACGTAACGGGTAGCGCAAACAGTTCGCAGCATCGCTACGCGGAGTGTAGCCGGTTCGGGGCGTGGGAGGCCATCAGGCCGGCAGAGCGTGCAGGAAATCGTAATCCACTTTAATAGCTTGCATGGCGGGCACTTCCTTAAAGGGAGGCTCTTGCTCGACGTAGTATTGCACGACTCCGGCGCGCTTGGCAGCCGCGAAGATCGGCTTATAATCGATGCCGCCGCGACCCAGTTCGGTGGGCGTAGGGCTGCCGGGGCCACCTAGTGTGAGGCAGGGAGGACCCGATTTGAAGGCCTTGATGTGCAGCAGAGGATAACGATCCGGGTATTTCTTCAGGTAGGCGGTGGGATCGTAACCGGCGGCGGCGATCCAGCCGCAATCCATTTCCATCTTCACGAGCTTAGGGTCGGTAGATGCGAGCAGCACGTCGTAGCCGGTGCGATCTCCAAACTTTTTAAACTCCACATTATGGTTATGGTAGGCGTATTGCAAGCCGTGCTTTTGCGCTTCCTCGCCCAGAGCGTTGCTCGCTTCGGCGCTGCGCTTGTAGTCGTCGAAAGTCATGCTTTCGAGGGCTTTTAGGAAAGCGGCAAAATCGGGCTTCGCGCTTTTCAGGGCAGCCATCACGCTGGGCGGCGGGTTGAAAGAAGTGACCGCGTATGTTGCGCCGAGATCCTTGGCGAAATCCATGAACTGCGCGGGGGTCTTCTGAAAATCGAACATGTGAGCGCTGCGGCAGGTGAGGCCGGCATTGGCGAAGGCGGTGCGCAGCTCGGACGCCGATTTGCCGAAAGTCTGGGCGAGTTCGATCTCACGATAACCGACGGCAGCGATTTGGTCGAGGGCCCCGTTGAAGTCCTTGCCGAGTTGATCGCCCACCGTATAAAGCTGGAGACCGATGGGCCGGTCTAGTGGATTAGCGCGCAAGGCGTCAACGCCGGTCATGGAGGAAGCCGCCGCCAAGCCGATCCCTTGGAGGAAGGCGCGACGGGTTTGAGGCATATCAGGAATTTATCATAGTGGATTTTCGCGATGCACGGCTCTATTTGGAAGTGCGCGCGAGACCCTCGTGCAGCTTTTTCTCCTTTTCCTGTTCTTCGGTTTGGCGGAGCGCGGCGGCTTTGGCAAAGGCTTGCTGAGCGGCTTGAGAATCGCCTTTGCGGCGCAGAAGCAATCCAAGAGTATTGAAGGCGCCAGCGTCCTGGTCGTCGAGGGCGACGGAGTGCCGCAGGGCATCGATCGCGCCATCGGTATCGCCCTGCTGTTTCAGAAGCGTGCCCAACTCGAACCAGGCATCGGCGTACTGGGGCCGCTGGTGGACGGCGGCGCGTAATTGTGCGATGGCTTTATCCGGTTCACCCGAATCCACATAGGTGGTGGCGAGAACATAGTGCGCTTCGGCAAGGGCGGGGGCAAGCTTCACGGCCTGCAGCAGCTCCGATTTCGCTTGCGGAAGATCGTCCGACTCCTTATAGGCGACGCCGAGATCGTAGTGGGCGTCGGCGGCGTCCGGATGAGCGCGCACTACTTGTAAGAGCTGCTGGATGGCCGCCTTGAAGTCGCCCGCGCCGATGTAGGCGTAGCCGACATTCACCTGAACGCGCACGTTGTCCGGGTCCTCGGCGAGGATTTTGCGAAATTCCTTCAAGCCCGCGGCTGGATCGTTCGAGTTGACGAGCACATAGCCATAGCTGTTGCGGACGGAGTTATTTTTTGGATCGAGATCGAGGCCGCGCCGGTATGCGTCGCGAGCTTCCCTGAAACGCCTGAGACGTTCGAAGGCAAGTCCCAGAGCTTCCCAGACAGCGGCGTTCGTGGGGAGCTGCTGCGCGGCCCGCTGCAACTCAGGAATCGCTTCGGCGGAACGTCCGGTATCGTTGTAGGCAGAGGCGAGACGGAAGCGGTAATCCGCGTGGCCAGGGGCCAACGCTACCGCTTTTTGCAAGCCCCGGATGGCGGCATCGGGTTGCTGAGTCAGCCACAGCGCAACGCCCAAGTGATACCAAGCTTGCGCCAGGCGGGGATCAAGCTCCGTCGCGCGTTTGAAGTGGGGAATGGCGGCGGAGGCGCGGTTGGTGGCGGCAAGCAGAAAACCGATTTCATCCTGGTAGCCGGCGGATGCCGGAGCTAACTGGGCCAATTGTTCATAATCCGCAAGCGCTCCATTGGCATCACGGACGGCAAGACGCCGGCGGGCCGAAGCTTCCAACTGCTGGATGGTTAACGCGGTTTGGGCGGCGCACAGGGAGCAAGAAAAGGCTAACAACAAGCTCCATCGAAGCTGCAACACGCACCATTATAGTCGGCCCTTGCGAGCGCAAACGACGCCTGCCGGAACGACATGCCTTATAATTCGTCCCAGTATTCCAGTTGCGTTTTCGAGGCGGGACGATTCGATGGCACGTGATGTTTTCATCAGTTACCGAAGCGAGGACAAAGCGACCGCGAGTCGCATCTGCGCCGCGTTAGAGCGTGAGAATATCTCATGCTGGATGGCGCCTCGCGACATTCGCGCCGGCGAGGAATGGGCGACCGCGATTGTGGGCGGCTTACAGCGATCGAAAGCTTTCGTTCTGATTCTGTCGTCGAATTCGAAGAACGCCAAGCAGATTTCGCGTGAAGCCGAGCTTGCGGATCAGAACGGGCTTCCGATCATCACGTTCCGCATAGAGGATGTTCAGCCGCCCCCGGGATTGCTTTACTTTTTGGGGAACATTCAGTGGCTGGACGCTTTCGGAGATCAATTCGACGCGGCGGTCGGGCATCTTGTGGAGGTGGTGCGGCAGAGCGCGAGTTATCCGGCGGAAAAGACGAGGGTCAGCGCCGCGGCTCCGGCTCGTGAAATCCTACCGATCACCGCGGAACCGGAGTTCGCACCTGTGCCCCCGCCAATTGCGGAGTCTTCCGGCGGCGCGGCGGAAGGGGATAGACGCCGGAACGGTACGGGCCGCTGGATTGCGATTGCGGTAGCGGTGGTGGTCGTGCTGGGCGTCGTAGGCTGGCTGCTGGCACGGCACGCAAAACCTAAACCGGCGCCGGACGCTGCAAAAGCAGTCGCTCGACGATTCATAAATGAGCGCGATTCCGGAGATTATGAAGCGGCTTGGGCGGAAACCGCACCGGGCTTCAATAACGGCGTGAGCAAGGAGAACTGGATCGCAAATGCGCAGCACATCGAACGCGCAGGCGGTAAGGTGCAGCGGCTACGCCTTGAAGAATGCAAAGCGGGTCACGATAGCGGTACTTACGCTTGCCTGTACACGCTGTTCTATGCGAGTGGCGGCTCAGGTTTAGAGACCATCACGGTGAAGCCGAAAGACGACGGCTCCTGGGCGGTTTGGCGCAGCGGCATTCGGCGGCAATAAAGAAGAGCTGGCCGCACAAAATCCCGAATGACTCATTTACGGGAGGAATAGCAGTCTAACGTGTTGTATAGGGCTGCCGGGCGAAACCACCCGCGTTCGTACTGCAACTTACGTTGTCGCTGCTGCTATGCGAGCCACTCGAACATTTCGCCTCATTCCGCTTTTGCGGCTCGGAAGCGCGCTAGTCATCTGCCTGACTTTCGCGATACCGATCCGAGCCTCGGAATCCGCTAATGGAGTTTACATGGCGACGGCATATTCGGTCGCGGGAACGACGGCTTCCGGAGAATACACGCACCGTCACGGGATAGCGGCGGATCCATCGATATTGCCCATAGGCAGCCGGATCAAGATCAAACACGCGGGCCGATATTCGGGAGAGTACGTTGTCGCGGATACGGGATTGAAAATTGAAGGCCGCAAGCTGGACATCTATGTACCCAGCACGCGGGCCTGCCGGAAATTCGGCAGCCGGCCAGTGAAGGTTCGAGTGATCCAGCTTGGAGATGGGACGCGCGCCGACGCGAAACAGGCCGATCACGCCGTAAAAGCGGACGTCGCCCAGGATGTGAAAAAGAACACGGTCGGTAATGCCGCCACTGAAGACGACTGGACCAAAGCGGACGGCGCACATGCAGCGCGGAAAACGCAACCGGCGACTGCGTCCAGCACGGCCGCTAACACTTCAACGGCGGCGGACGGCGCGAAGTAATCAAGCTTCAACGTGATTCACATCGCCATCGACGTTCTTTTTCTTCAGCGCCGGCAGCCTGCCCCGAAGATCGTAGAACTGAAGGCGACACAACCAGCAATGATACAGGCGGGCACCGAACAAGCGTTGCACGAGCCGCAGCGGATTGCGATTCCAGCGGTCGACGCGGTCGCGCTTGGAAAGCACGGTCAAATCGTGCTGGCCGCAGTTCGGACACCCGGCGTGTCGAAGGTTGCGCATGTCCTCCAAACGCGATACACGTGAGCGGTAGGGACACTTCTCGCAGCGGTATGCCGCTGAATAGAACAACCGCTCTCTTCCCACCCGGCGCGACCGCCGCATATTTCCGCCGCAGGACGGACAAGGCCCACGATCCATTTTGAGGCTTTAGTAAAGATAGATTAGCACCGAACTAAGAAAACAGTAAAGAAACTAGGGCATTTTCTCAATTGTGGGCAGCGGGTGGAGGGATTTGGAGGTTAGCCAAGCCTTGCGAAAGGCGATCACTTCAGGGGTAAGCGGCCTTCCGGCCTGCTCGTAAGTCACGATCTCAAAATTTGGATTTTCGGAGAGAAGCATTTCGAACTGCCTCTCACCCGCGCGCGTATTTACTGTTAATTGAACGCGATCGCCCGGTTTGTGGGCTGCCAGCCAGTGTTCGAGATCGGCGCTCAACTTCAGCAGCTTGCCGTCCCAGCTCGAGATGACGTCGCCTCGATCAAGCCCGGCATCGTAAAGCGGCGAACCTCGAAGTGTGTAACTCGAAAGCTCCACGCCCGCATCGGAGAAATCCATTTTGCGCAGGCCCAGCCAAGCCTGTCCGGGGTGCGCTTTGCGAAGCAGGAGGCCGGCCTGGGAGAGCAGGGCTGCATAAGGCAGAGGTTCGGTTCCGTAGACGTAACGATGGAACATCTCTTCCGCGAAGGCTTTATCGCCGGTCGTTTCCGCAAGCGTATCCTGCAAATCTTCCAATGTATATGGCTTTTGAATATCGGGATGCTCGCGCCACATGACACGCATCCAATCGTCCAGCGTCTTGCCGGGGAAGCGCTCCCGAATGGAAAGGTCGATGCCAAGAGCCAGCGCCTGGCCGTAAGTGTAATAAGAAATGAAGGTGTTGCCGAAATTGGTTGGATCGATGGACGCGGCGGCATCGACGAATGGGGCCAGCCTGCTCATATCGATTACGTTGAAAACGTTCCGGCCGGGCGCGGTGAGGACGTTGCTCACAGCGAAGCCCATATCTCGAGTAAACTCATCGAGAGTGGAAAGGCCGGCGCGCTCGAGCACCAGCGGGCCGTAATAATTGGTAAAGCCTTCGGCGAACCACAGCTCGCCGGACATGTTCGCACGCTCGAAATCAAAAGGCTCCAGCGAACGCGGGCGAATTCGCTTCACGTTCCAGGAGTGGAAGAACTCGTGCGAGACGGATTCGATCAGGCGCGAAGCAGAATTCTTCAAATCGGCGGCATTAGTGATCACTGTGGAATCGCGGTGCTCCATGCCATCGCCGTCGACATACGGCAAGTAATCGATCAGAAACGTGTATGTTCCTCCGTCATACTTCGGCAGCGCGCCGAAAACGCCTTCTTCTTCGAGTACAACCGCTTCACACATGCGGGCATATACCGCGGCTTCCTCCTCAGTGCCCCGGTGGTGCAGTGCCAGTCGAAATGTGGCATCCTCGATCTTCCACTCAGGCATGGCGTGAGCACTGATTTCGATCGGGCTGTCCATCAGCCATTCGAGATTCGGCGCCCACCAGGAGCCGTCGTTACGGGGAATCAGCTGAGTGGCGACTCGCCAGTTGGATCCTTCGGGGATATCGAACTTCAGGGAAGCCGGTGCGTTTTCGAATCCATGCGCCCAGACGAGCGTCGCAGGCAGGTTCAGATGAGCGTGCGTTTCATCGATGCCGTCATAAGTTCCATCCGCACGATCGCCGAAAAGCGTGTATTCAACGACGACTGTGCCTGTATGGCCGGAAATATTCCAGCCGTACGGATTGGGTCTGGAGATGGGAAGGGCGCGGCCTCGGCCATCCGTGGCGCGAAAGTGGTAAACATTTTTGGCGAATTCGTGGAGCGCGTAACGGCCTGGAGACGAGCGGCTCATTACGACTTCCAACACAGGCTGCCGGACATCGGAAAACGTGGCGCGAACTTCCGCTTCGTGATGGATTGCGTTTGGAAATTGCAGCTCATAGCGGACTGGCTGCTGGGCCCGCAGTGGAATCGCGATAAGCGCGAGGACGAGATATGTTTTCAGACGGTCTTCCTGAGTTGGGAGGATTTGGTTGGAGTGCAGTATAGCAGCGCGGGCGCGGCTTAGAGCTCGAGCTTTTTCCGATAGGCCATTTCTTTCAGCCGGAAGCTCTTGCTAATGGTCATGGACCCGAAGTGGGTAGTGAACGTAACCTCTTTGTCCTTCAGGGTGATGGGCTGGGTCCTCGGAAAGAAGAGATGAATGGCTCCGGTGGAGGCATCCAGCTTGACATCTTCCGGGCGGATGGGCGGCCTATCGCGCGGGATGAGCGCGGAGGCAGCCATCAATCCTTCCAGCATTTCTTCGGGGTCCTGCGAGGCGCGTCCCGTGGAATCGAGCGTCTCGTCACTTTCCGAATGCGTTGCGAGATGTCCGGACGACGCCCGATAGCGGCCAGCGGGCACGAGCCCGATCACGGTGAGAATGTAATCTTTCTGCGCCTGGTCAACAACATCTTGTTGCGGTTGCGACTTCAGCAAGGCTTCGCGGATCGGCAGAGCGCTATCCCATCGCACCATCACGGGAAGCGAAGGCACTCCGACGCCAACATTTTTCGAAACTCCGCCATCCCATCTGCCGTCGGAAACGCCATTTCTGCCTGCCATACCTGCCTGCGCGGGGCCGGGCAACGGAGCAGCGGGCATGTCGGGAGCATCGGTGGAACTGCCAAAGGAAGCACTGGCCTGCTGCGCCCAGGGGGAATCGTTCAGCAGCCGCGAGATGTCGTTCGCGGTCCACTGCGCGGGATCTTTGCCGCTCCAGAATTGCGCCGCGGCGAGCACCGACAGGCTTGCTCCGAGAAGAATTCCAAACCGTGTTGTTCCTCTCCGACGGGAACAAAACCGCGGAGAGTTGCGTATACTTTGAGCGATGCAGAAGACACGCCGGCCGATGGTCGCCGCCGCGGCGCTGGGCATGATCGTGCTGGCGGGGTGCGAGTTCGACCGGCCGAACGTCGGAGCGATGCGCGATGAACCTGTCTCTATCGATCTCGGGGGCGCCGAGCGCGCGAACGTAGAGCTGGACATGGGCGCGGGTGAAATGATACTGCGCGGGGGCAGCCAGAAGTTAATTGAAGGGAACTTTGAATACAACATCGCGGAATGGAAGCCAATTGTCCGCAGCTCGATTATGGCGCCGCATGCGACGGTCACGATTCAGCAGCCGCAACACAGGGGATTCGGCGGAGACACACATTACCGCTGGGATCTCACTTTGAATGATAGCGTGCTGCTCGATCTTGCGATTCGCTGCGGCGCGGGCCAGGCGCAACTCGATCTGGGGGATCTGAAGCTGCGGGATCTGAATATCCAGATGGGAGCCGGGCAGGTGCAGCTCGATTTGCGCGGAAAGCCGTCCCGCGATTACGACGTGAATATCTCGGGTGGGGTTGGACAAGCGACCATTCAATTGCCGCAAGGGGTGGGCATTTGGGCCGAGGCTCACGGCGGCATCGGCAGCGTCAACGTGAGCGGTCTCGAAAAGCACGGCGATCATTGGGAGAACGGCCTTTACGACAGCTCCAAAGTGAATGTGCGGCTGAAAGTCCAGGGCGGCATCGGCGAAATTCGGATGATCGGATAGCGCGGCCAAACTTACTTCGGATTGCACACTTGTTGTTAACAAGTCAAGTTGTCCGCTTTTATTCACACACGATCTGTCCGGTCAAGCTGCTTTGCCGTTCTCCTTTTTGCGCCTGCGTATAGTCGCCG
>Ga0208480_1000307_pt1 | contig 18519 bp, 19 predicted proteins | sample NGESurshal092012_4_FD_184485 | JGI IMG/M metagenome (GOLD analysis project Ga0208480, IMG submission 184485) | Arctic peat soil microbial communities from Barrow, Alaska - NGEE Surface sample F53-1 shallow-092012 (SPAdes) | ecosystem: Environmental > Terrestrial > Soil > Wetlands > Peat ... | reverse complement strand
GGCGGCCGATGATGATCGGCTTGGTCCAGCCCGGCACCAGCCGCGGCACGTTCTTGCAGATGATCGGCTCGCGGAAGATCACGCCGCCCAGGATATTGCGGATGGTGCCGTTCGGGGATTTCCACATCTCCTTCAGGCCGAATTCCTTCACCCGGCCCTCGTCCGGGGTGATGGTGGCGCATTTGACGCCGACGCCGACCTTCTTGATGGCGTTGGCGGCGTCGACCGTGACCTGATCGTTGGTCTTGTCGCGGTATTCCATCCCCAGGTCGAAATATTGCAGCTTGATATCGAGAAACGGCGTGATCAGCTTGTCCTTGATGTACTGCCAGATGATCCGGGTCATCTCGTCGCCATCGAGTTCGACGACGGGGTTGGTCACCTTGATTTTTGCCATGGAGATCGGGCCTTCTGGAATAGGGCGTTTCGGGAGGATGGGATTGCCTGCGCGCTATAGCACTGCCGACGCGGCTGTGAAAGCCAAGGCATGATGCAGTTTTCAGCCCATCTTTTGGCTCAGCCGCTCGGTCCTGATCTAGGCTGTGATGGACACCGTCGCCGCATGACCAATGTGCACGAGCGGGGGGCGCGGACAGTCCGGTTTCAGGTTTTGAAAGAAGATTCAGGAAGGTCTCCAACCCGACTATTCTGCTTGAGAAATCTGATCAGACAGGCGATCGAAGAAGCGACCTGTCCAGGGATTGAAGCCACTTCCGCGGCGCTTCAATCAAGACTTCGGAAGTTGAATCGGAAAGCGAGGGGAGATGTCCGGTTCGGGCACCGACAAGACCAAATCCGGCGTCGCGCTCGACGGCCCCGTGGTGATCCTGGTCGAGCCGCAACTCGGCGAGAACATCGGGATGGCGGCGCGCGCGATGGGCAATTTCGCGCTGACACGGTTGCGGATCGTCAATCCGCGCGACGGCTGGCCCAATGTCAGCGCGCAGCGGGCCGCCGCCGGTGCCGACGCCATCCTGGAACGGGTCGAACTGTTCGACAGCGTCGAGCAGGCGGTCGCCGACCTGACGCTGCTGTTCGCCACCACCGCCCGCGCCCATGATCAGGCCAAGCCCGTGGTCGCGCCGCAGGCTGCCGCGCACGAGATCGCCTCCGGCATCGCCGGCGGCGGCAAGGTCGGCATCCTGTTCGGCCGCGAGCGTTACGGCCTGCAGAACGAGGAGGTCGCATTGGCCGACCGCATCATCACCTTTCCGGTCAATCCCGGCTTTGCCTCGCTCAATCTCGCGCAGGCGGTGCTGCTGATGGGCTATGAATGGTTCAAGCTGTCGACCGCGGGGGCGTTGCCGTTCGCGATGCCCGAGCGCTCCGAGCGGGCGTCGCAGCATCAGATGCAGGCCTTCTTCGACAATCTGGTGCGCGAGCTTGACCGCGTCGAATTCCTGCGCCCGGCGGAGAAGCGCGAGACCATGCTGGTGAATCTGCGCAACATCTTCTCGCGGATGGAGCCGACCAGGCAGGACATGCACACGCTGCACGGCGTGGTGATGGCGATCGCGGAAGGACGCAAGGGTCCGGCCAAGGGCGGCGTGCTCGACGGCGAGCAGGCCACGCGATTGCGCGCGCTGCTCGCCGAGCACGGGCAGGCCGCGCTGCCGTCGGAGAGCGGCACCGTGCGCGGGCTGGCGCGGCTGCTGCGGCGAAATCCGACCGATGCGGAGCGGATCCTGTGGCAGGCACTGACCACCGATCGCCGCTTCGCCGGACGATTCAAGCGCCAGACGCCGGTCGGCCGGCACATTCCGGATTTCGTGTCGTTCGTGCATCGGCTCGCGATCGAACTGGTCAATCCCGGCGAGACCGAGGTCATCGTCCGCGACCGCGCGGCGCGGCAAGCGTGGCTGGAGGCGCGCGGCTACCGGGTCCTCACCATGGCCGTCGCCGATGTCGAGGCCGACGTGGCCGGCGAACTCGACCGGCTCGCCTCCGAACTCGCCAAATCCCCTTAAATCAGGCGCCTGTCGCGCAGATCTGGCATACTCTTTGCGTTCTAACAACCATTAGGTGTCAGGAGCGACCCATGAAGCGATCCGACCTCACTGAAAAGCTGCTCGATATCAAGCGTGAGAAAGGCTGGAGCTGGAAGCACATTTGCGGAAAGATAGGCGGCTATTCCGAAATCCTGATCGTCGGCGCCATCCTTGGCCAGATGAAGCTGACCAAGCCGCAGGCCGCCAATGCCGGCGAGTTGTTCGGACTCTCCAAATCGGAAACCGCCATGCTCAACGAGGTGCCGCAGCGCGGCACGCCGATGCCGCCGACCGATCCTGTGATCTATCGCTTTTACGAACTGGTGATGCTCAACGGCCCGGCCTGGAAGGCGCTGATCGAGGAGGAATTCGGTGACGGCATCATGTCGGCGATCGATTTGGAGATGGCGTTGGAGCGGCTGCCCAATCCCAAAGGCGACCGCGTCAAGATCACGATGTCCGGCAAATTCCTGCCCTACAAATACTACGGCGCCAGCGGCAACATCCCGGAATATGGCTTCAAGGAAGAATGAGCGGTGACCGCGGGTTGCCGAATGCGCGCCGACGACAGGTAGGGGGTGGGCAAAGGCGCGCCTGCGCCGTGCCCACCGTCTTCCTTCACGGTGACAATTGGTGGGCACGCGGAGCCTGTCATCGGGCGCGCATTCGCGCGACCCGGTGGCTTTGCCCACCCGAACTCGCCGTCGTTTAAACTTGTCATTGCGAGCGAAGCGAAGCAATCCAGAATCACGCGCCTGGCTCTGGATTGCTTCGCTTCGCTCGCAATGACGGCTGTGGCGAAACTTCGCCGCCTCATTCTCCAGCCTTCACCTGCAGGATGGCGCGCGCGGTCAGCTCGTCGATTTTGGCGCCGAGTTCGGCTTCCGGGATGGCAACGCCGGCGGCGTCGAGATCGCCGGTGACCTTGCGCAGGGCGCCCCCATCGGGGTGGTCTAAATCGGCGACGACGACTTCCTTGGCGTAGGCGGCTGCGGCGTCTCCCGACCTTCCAAGCAGCGAAGCCACCCACAGCCCGAGCAGGCTGTTGCGGCGCGCTTCGGCCTTGAACCTCAGTTCCTCGTCGAGGGCGAACTTTTTCTCGAAAGCTTCCTCGCGCTTGTCGAACGTGGTCATGACCTGGGGTTCCGATCTGGTGGCAGCCGCCGCATTGCGGTCGTGTGTCTGGATGCCTAGATAATCAGCGGCAAACGCCAAAACAACGGCCCGAAATCCGCCGGTGAGATGGGGTAAAACCCGGGCTCTGGGAGACAGGATCGATTGTGCTGGATAGGCCAATCGGTTAGGTTGGAATCAGGCCCGGTTCATGTTCTGTTTCCCGTTCCTGGCCTTCACGGCAGCTCCGTCGTGGGTCGCAACCCTTGTCATCCGGAGCACACCAAATTCATGGATTTCAACAAAACACGGTACATCCCAATGAGCCGTCGACGCCGCATTTATGAAGGCAAGGCCAAGGTCCTTTATGAAGGGCCGGAGCCGGGAACCCTGATCCAGCACTTCAAGGACGATGCGACCGCGTTCAACGCCAAGAAACACCAGGTGATCGAGGGCAAGGGCGTCCTCAACAATCGGATTTCGGAGTACCTGTTCCAGCACCTCAACGATATCGGGGTGCCGACCCATTTCATCCGGCGCCTCAACATGCGCGAGCAGCTGATTCGCGAAGTCGAAATCGTGCCGCTGGAAGTCGTGGTGCGAAACGTGGCGGCAGGATCGCTGTCGCAGCGCCTCGGCATCGAGGAAGGTACTCAGTTGCCGCGCTCGATCATCGAATTCTACTACAAGAACGACCAACTCAACGACCCCATGGTCTCCGAGGAGCACATCACGGCGTTTGGCTGGGCTACGCCACAGGAGATCGACGACATCATGGCGCTGGCGATCCGCGTCAATGATTTTCTCACCGGGCTGTTTCTGGGCATCGGGATTCGGTTGGTCGATTTCAAGATGGAATGCGGCCGCCTGTTCGAAAACGAGATGATGCGCATCATCGTCGCCGACGAGATCTCGCCGGATTCGTGCCGGCTATGGGATATCAAGTCGAACGAGAAGCTCGACAAGGATCGCTTCCGCCGCGACCTCGGCGGCCTGCTCGAGGCCTACACCGAGGTTGCCAAGCGGCTCGGCATCCTGATGGAGAATGAGCGTCCCGCGGGTTCGGGGCCGGTGCTGGTAAAGAGCTGAGGCGAACCGTGAAAGCACGTGTGACCGTTACGCTGAAGTCGGGGATTCTCGATCCGCAGGGCAAGGCCATCGAAGGCGCGCTGAAATCGCTCGGCGTCGACGGCGTCGCCAGCGTGCGCCAGGGCAAGGTGTTCGACATCGAACTGTCGGGCTCCGACAAGGCCAGGGCCGAGGCGGCACTGAAAGACGCCGCCGACAAGCTGCTGGCGAACACCGTGATCGAGAATTATCGGGTCGAAGTCTTGAGCTAAGCTATGCGCGCGGTCTCCACCCAGCAGATATATGATCTGGTATTGGACATCTCGCGAGATGTTGCCGAACTCGAAGCGTCAATTGATGAACTTCTGGTTCAAATGCGTGCCCAAAATGAGCAAGCATCGCTGTACAGACAACGTTTACTAGAGGCTTCGCGGTTGCTTCGATAGGGTCTTTCCGACATGAAATCCGCCATTCTCGTCTTTCCCGGAATCAATCGCGAACGCGACATGGCGCGCGCGCTGCGGCTCGCCTCAGGCCATGAGCCGGCCATGATCTGGCACGCCGAGACCGCGCTGCCCAAAGGTACCGACCTCGTGGTGGTGCCCGGCGGATTTTCCTACGGCGACTATCTGCGCTGCGGCGCCATTGCCGCGCGCGCGCCGGTGATGGATGCGGTGCGCGAATTCGCCAAAGGCGGCGGACTCGTGCTCGGCGTCTGCAACGGATTTCAGATCCTCTGCGAATCCGGGCTGCTTCCCGGTGTCCTGATGCGCAACGCGGGGCTGAAATTCATCTGCCACGACGTGCATCTGCGGGTCGAGCGATCCGACACCCCGTTCACGCGCGGCTACAATGCCGGCCAGGTCATCCGGGTCCCGATCGCGCATGGCGAGGGCAATTATGAAGCGGATGAGGAGACGCTGAAGCGGCTGGAGGGCGAGGGCAGGGTGCTCTATCGCTACTGCTCCGCCGCTGGCGTCGTCGACGAGCCGTCCAACGTCAACGGCGCGGCGCAGTCGATCGCCGGCATTGTCAACCAGCGCGGCAATGTGCTTGGCATGATGCCGCATCCGGAAAATCACGTCGAAGACATCATGGGCTGCACCGACGGTCGCGGCCTGTTCGCCGGGCTGGTGGCGCATCTCGAACGGGCGGCGTGACCGCGGCGCTACGGCCTATGCAATCCAATCAAGTCGAGATCACTCCCGAACTCGTTGCCAGCCACGGCCTCAAGCCCGACGAGTATGAGCGCATCCTCAAGCTGATCGGGCGGGTGCCGAGCTTTACCGAATTGGGGATCTTCTCGGCGATGTGGAACGAGCACTGCTCGTACAAATCCTCGCGTATCCATCTGAAGGGCCTGCCGACCAAGGCGCCCTGGGTGATCCAGGGCCCGGGTGAGAATGCCGGCGTCATCGATATCGGCGACGGTCAGGCGGTGGTGTTCAAGATGGAGAGCCACAACCATCCGAGCTATATCGAGCCGTATCAGGGCGCGACCACTGGTGTCGGCGGTATCCTGCGCGATGTCTTCACCATGGGCGCCCGGCCGATTGCCTGCCTCAACGCGCTGAGCTTCGGCGCACCCGAGCATCCGAGGACGCGGCATCTGGTGTCCGGGGTCGTCGCCGGGGTCGGCGGCTACGGCAACTCGTTCGGGGTCCCGACCGTCGGCGGCCAGGTGCGTTTCCACACCCGTTACGATGGCAACATCCTGGTCAATGCCATGGCGGTCGGCCTCGTCGACACCGACAAGATCTTCTATGCGGCCGCCTCCGGGGTGAACATGCCGATCGTCTATCTCGGCTCCAAGACCGGCCGCGACGGAATTCACGGCGCTTCGATGGCGTCAGCCGAATTCGACGATGATTCCGCCGAGAAACGCCCGACCGTCCAGGTCGGCGATCCCTTTGCGGAAAAGCTTTTGCTGGAAGCCTGCCTCGAGATCATGGCCGCCGATTGCGTGATTGCGATCCAGGACATGGGTGCGGCGGGGTTGACCTGCTCGGCGGTGGAGATGGGCGCCAAGGGCGATCTCGGGGTCGATCTCGATCTTGACGCGGTGCCGACCCGCGAAACCGGCATGAGCGCCTACGAGATGATGCTCTCCGAAAGCCAGGAGCGCATGCTGATGGTGCTGAAGCCGGAGAAAGAGCGGGAAGCCGAAGCCATCTTCCGCAAATGGGGGCTGGATTTCGCGGTGGTCGGCTACACCACGCCGAGCAAACGCTTCGTGGTGAAGCATGGCGGCGCTGTCATGGCCGATCTGCCGATCAAGGAACTGGGCGACGAGGCGCCGCTCTACGATCGCCCGCATGTGGCCTCGCCGCTGCTGCCGGTGATTCACGCCCGCGAGGTCGAGTCGCCGGTCGGAATCATGCCGGCGCTGCAGAAATTGATCGCGACGCCGGAGCTTTGCTCGAAGCGCTGGGTCTGGGAACAATATGATCATGTCATTCTGGGCAACACCGTGCAGCGCCCCGGCGGCGATGCCGCGGTGGTGCGGGTGGAGGACGGACCGAAGGGACTGGCGCTGACGGTCGACGTCACGCCGCGCTATTGCGAGGCCGATCCGTTTCAAGGCGGCATGCAGGCGGTGGCCGAGGCCTGGCGCAATATCACCGCCGTCGGCGGCCGGCCGCTGGCGATTACCGACAATCTCAATTTCGGCAATCCGGAGCGGCCGGAGATCATGGGCCAGTTCGTCGGCTGCCTGAAGGGCATTGCGGAGGCCTGCCGGGCGCTCGACTTCCCCGTCGTCTCCGGCAACGTCTCGCTCTACAACGAGACCAACGGCCGCGGCATCCTGCCGACACCCTCGATCGGTGGCGTGGGGCTGCTCGACGATTTTACCAAATCGGCAACGCTCGCCTTCAAGGCGGCGGACGAGGCGATCCTGCTGGTCGGCGAGAGCCATGGCTGGCTTGGCCAGTCGGTTTACCTGCGCGAGATCTGCGGTCGCGAAGAAGGCGCGCCGCCGCCGGTCGATCTCGCCGCCGAAAAGCGCAATGGCTGCGTGGTGCGCGGCATGATCCATGCCGGCACCGCGACGGCAGTGCACGATGTCTCCGATGGCGGTCTGTTGATTGCGCTTGCCGAGATGGCGATCGCGGGCGGCATTGGCGCGCAATTGCTGGCTGCGCCGGCTTCGATCGTGCCGCACGCGTTCTGGTTCGGCGAAGATCAGGCGCGCTACGTCGTGACGGTGCCGGAGATGCAGGCGGGCAGGGTGCTTGCCAAGATGAAGGGCGCCGGCGTGCCCTGCGTCCGGATCGGCACGACCGGCGGCGACGCCATGGCCGTGGCAGGCGAGCCTGCGGTCGCGGTGGCGTCACTCAAGGCCGGCTTCGAGGATTGGTTTCCGGCCTACATGAACGCCAAGGCGTCCTGACGCCGCGCGGGCCGCGCGGCTTACAGGACGTGCGTCGCGCCAGGCAACCTCCGCAAGGCTGCCGTTGCCGCCCAGCTTGCCCCCAGCGTCAAGACAAAGACGATCACCGCTTTCAGGATCGCGCTCACCTGCATCACCGGCGCCAGCGAAACGTCGAACAGCGCGTATTGCAACCACAGCACCGGGATATAGTGGATCAAATAGATGCCGTAGGCGCTGTCGCGCAAGGGATCGAAGATGCTCGACCCGTCATTGTCGAAGCGCAGGAACAGCGCGACAATATTCAAGGTCTGCGCGACGCTGTAGGTTGCGACCGCCAGCGGATAGGCGACCGTCCACCAATAGGGCTGGTGGTTCACGTCGGGCAGCACCCCGCGCTTGATATAGATGAGCCCGATGATGCAGCCATAGCTCACGAGCGTGATCGTCAGCCAGACCGGCCAGCGCCGCGCCAACCCGCCATCGCCGGCCAGCAGGCCCTGGCCGAACGGCACCGCGCCGATGCCGATTCCGGCGAAGAAATACAGCACATAGAGCAGGATGCGGCTCGCTTGAATGGCGACGGGTCCGACCGCAAACCAGCGCGAGGCACCGAAGTAAAGCACTGCCGGCACATAGACGAGGATCGACCCGATCAGCATCGCCCGGAAGAACAGGCCCGGCCGCGCATAACTCGCCAGCGACAGCCGGCCGATCGCCGCGACGATGCCGGGCGCCGCCCGGTAAACCACCGCCGCGAGCACATCGAGTGCCAACAAAACCCAGACAAACCAGGCCGGTCCGCTTGGCCACGGTCCCACGGTGACCGTCTTCCACCAGAAGGCGGCGAAGCTGATGTCCTGCTGGCGCAGTTCGACGGCGTAATAGGCGATCGGCATCAAAATCAGCGCGGCGACAATGAAGGGCAGGCCGAGCCGCCACCAGCGGTCGCGCAGGAACCAGCCGATCCCCTTGCGCTGCAGGCTCGGCCAGACGAACAGGCCCGACAGGAAGAACATCGCCGACATGAAGAAGCTGTCGGTGAACAGCACGACGCCGTCGAAGCCGAGGAAGGACTGCGGATCGGTATGGCCGTAATAGGTGTAGGCGATGACCGAATGGTGAACCAGCACCAGAAGCGTGATGAAGGTTCGGGCGCGGTCAAGCGCGGCATTGCGCGTCGAGGCTTTTGGCGCCGCCCCAACCTGTACCGGCGCCGAATGGGAAATAACCGTCATGCCGGTCCCGGACAAGGTTGTCAGCCGGATGTTGCCGTTGGGAACCCGATTCAGCAAGACGCAATATTGCGGCCGGATGCCGCGTCAGGGGCCACCCCGTCGCGGATTGGGGAACCAGTTCCAAGGCCCGAAGTTAGACCCACCGATTTGGACCGCGTTGCCGCTCCAGGGCCGCGTGCAGGAGGAGGGCGCGATGACAATTCTGAAATGGGCGCTGATCTTCTTTCTGGTGTCGATCGTCGCCGGCATTCTCGGCTTCACCGGCATATCGGCCGCCTCTGCCGACGTCGCCCGCTTCCTGTTCTATATTTTTGTCGTGATCTTCCTGGTCCTGCTGATCCTGGGGCTGACCATCTTCAGGGTGTGAACAGCACCGCCATTCCGGGGCGATGCGCAAGCATCGAACCCGGAATCTCGAGATTCCGGGTTCGCGCTGACGCGCGCCCCGGAATGACGAAGGTTCAGGCCACTTCCTCGATCATGACCTTGTCGGGATAGAACGCCAGATGGCCGGAAATTTCGGCCATCGCCGGGAACGGCGTCTCATAGCTCCAGATCGAATTCTCGATGGTCTTGCCGTCGGCCACGACGCTGAAATAATTGGCGTCTCCCTTGTAGGGACAGTGGGTGGTGCGGTCGGTGCGCTTGAGCAGTGCCATGTTGGCGTCACCACGCGGCACATAATTGACCGCCGGATAGCTCGCTTCCTTGAGGGTGAGCGCATGGGTGGTGTCGGCGATCACGACCCCGCCCGCGGTGACGCGGACGCGCTTCGGGTTCGCCGTGATGGTGATGGGATGGTCGGGACCGGGAAGTTTCATGATCGTGAGCCTCTTTCGGTCAGCCCGTTGTGATCGGCAGGGTCGGATTCAGCGGATTTCAAACGATTGACCGGGAATATAGTGTCACAAGGCGTGACCTAGAAGGGCGTCCGCGCTAGATTTGGCCGTCCCGGCCAAGAGGCCGCGACGCGATTCGAAGCCAGACTGGAGGAAACCGGGATGCCGATGGACGTCCATGATATCGAATCGATGATCAAGGCAGCCATTCCGGATGCCGAGGTGACGATCCGCGACCTGGCAGGCGACGGCGACCACTACGCGGCGACCGTCATCTCGGAGTCGTTCCGCGGCAAATCCCGCGTCCAGCAGCACCAGATCGTCTATCAGTCGCTGCGCGGCCAGATGGGCGGTGTGCTGCACGCGCTGGCGCTGCAGACCGGGGTGCCTGAAGGTTAGGGTCCGGCGGCGGGGCGCGGCCATGGCGGTGGTGGACAATCAACGCGGTCCGATGTTTCGCCCCATCGTGCCCAACCAGCACAGCCGCGTCACCTATGCCGAGCTGTTCTTCGACCTGGTGTTCGTGTTCGCGGTCACCCAGATTTCGCATACGCTGCTCGGCCGCTTCACGCCGCTTGGTGCCGTCCAGGTCACCGTGCTGTTCCTCGCGGTGTGGTGGGTCTGGGTCTACACCACCTGGATCACCAACTGGCTGAACCCTGAACTCACGCCGGTCCGGATTCTGCTGTTTTTGCTGATGCTCGGCGGCCTCGTGCTGTCGACCTCGATTCCATCCGCGTTCGAGGCCCGCGGTCTCTGGTTCGCAGGCGCCTATGCGGCGATGCAGGTCGGCCGGACCCTGTTCTGGCTGGCATCGATCCCGCGCAACCGGATTCCGGCGCTGCTGAACGCGGCCCGAATCCTGTCCTGGCTGTCGCTGTCGGCCGTGTTCTGGGTCGCGGGCGGCCTCGCCCACGGACACGCACGGCTGATGCTCTGGGCCGCGGCGCTGCTGATCGAGTACATCTCGCCGGCGGTGCGGTTCTGGATTCCGAAATATGGCGCGTCAACGGTGGCCGACTGGTTCGTCGAAGGCGGTCACATGGCGGAGCGCTGCGCCGGATTCATCATCATTGCGCTCGGCGAATCCATCGTCGTCACCGGCGCGACCTTCGCCGACCTGACCTGGAGCACTGAGAACATCGGCGCCTTCGTGTCGGCCTTCATCGGCAGCATCGCGATGTGGTGGATCTATTTCCACAAGGGGGCGGAGGCCGGATCCGAACTGATCTCACGATCGAGCGAGTCGGGCCGGCTGGCGCGGCTCGCCTACACCTATCTGCATATGCCGATCGTAGCCGGCATCATCCTGTCGGCGGTCGCCGATGAACTCGTGCTGACACATCCGAACGGCCATTCCGACATCAGGACGGTGGTGAGCGCGATCGGCGGCCCCTTGCTGTTCCTGCTCGGGACCATCCTGTTCAAGCACACCATTCGCGGCTTTCTCCAGCTCTCCCATGGCGTCGGGATTATCGCCTTCGCGATATTGGCCTGGTTCGCCGGCGGCCTGTCGCCATTGCTGCTGTCGGGCCTCACCACCGCAATCATGATCGTCGTCGCGGTGTGGGAATCGCTCTCGCTCAGGTCCGGTGCCGCCGGGACTCAGTCCGAAGCCACCAGCGCGTGAACCGAAAACATGCCTGCCGCGTCGGTCCAGGATGCGCGCGGGGTCCAGCCGGAGCCGCGCGCGAGCGCCGCGAAGCGCTCGAGGCTGTACTTGTAGCTGTTCTCGGTGTGGATGCTTTCGCCGGCGTGGAATGAAATGCTGGTGCCGAGCATGCGCACGGTTTGCGGCCGCTTGCTGATCAGGTGCATCTCGATGCGATGCCGCTCGCGGTTGTAGATCGCGCGGTGGGTAAAGGCCGAGAGGTCGAAATTGCCGCCCAGCTCGCGGTTGATGCGGACGAGGACGTTGAGATTGAAGCGCGCGGTGACCCCGGCGGCATCGTTATAGGCGTCGTACAGCACGCGTTCGTCCTTTTCCAGGTCGACGCCGATGATCATTTGCGCGCCCTTACCCAGGATCTCGCGGGCGCTGCGCAGGAAGGCGCAGGCCTCGTGCGGCTCGAAATTGCCGAGCGTCGAGCCCGGAAAAAACCCGACCTTCGGCATCGCGGCGACGGCGTCGGGCAGGGCGAACGGCGCGGTAAAGTCCGCTGCAACCGGATAGATGCCGAGCGCGGGGAAATCCTTGCGCAGCGCGTCGGCCTGCGTTTTCAGGAAATCGCCGGAAATATCCACGGGAACGTAGGCGCGGAAGGCGCATTCGTTCAACAGCAGCCGGACCTTGGTGGTGGCGCCGGCGCCGAATTCGATCAGCGCGGCGCCTTTCGGGATGGTGGCGGCAATTTCGCGGCCGCGATCCCGTAGGATCGAAAGCTCGGTCCGGGTGGGATAATATTCCGGCAGCCGGGTAATCGCTTCGAACAATTCCGAACCCGTCGCGTCGTAGAAATATTTCGGCGACAGGCGCTTAGGACGCTGCGACAGGTCGTCGATCGCATCGCGGGCGAACGCCGAGGTCTCGTCGGGAAGATGCGCTTCAGCCAACGCGGCAGCGTGCATACTCATGTCAGTCTCCTGGACGCGCGTTCCGGCACGGTTGAATTCGAAAAATCAGGCCGCGTAATCGGCGAGGCGCAGCCCCGTGAATTGCCAGCGGTGATGCGGATAGAAGAAGTTGCGGTAGGTGACGCGGCTGTGCCCGACCGGGGTGGCAAGCGAAGAACCGCGCAATACCAACTGGTTGACCATGAACTTGCCGTTGTATTCGCCGAGCGCGCCTTCGATCGCGCGGTAGCCGGGATAGGGCGCATAGGCGCTGCGGGTCCATTGCCAAACGATCCCGAACGCATTGTTGAGCTGACCGGCGCGGGCGGCGACTTCCCATTCCATTTCGGTCGGAAGATGCTTGCCGCGCCAGCGCGCGAACGCGTCGGCCTCGTAATAGCTGACATGGCAGACCGGCGCGGCGGCATCGACCGGCCGCAATCCGCCCAGCGTCATGATCTGCCATTCACCATCGATTTGCCGCCAGTGGCCCGGTGCCTGCCACTGTTCATTGCTCGCCGCCGCAAATCCGTCCATCAGCCAGAGTGTCGGCGTCGCGTAACCACCGTCTTTCATGAATGACAGCCACTCGGCGTTGGTGACGAGGTTGCGGGCGAGATTGACCGGCCCTACCAGCGCGCGATGGGCGGGCTTCTCGTTATCGAAATGAAAGCTGTCGTCGGCATGCCCGACGGTGTGTATGCCCTCGTTGAGCGCTACCCACGGGTCATCTCCGTGCGTGGACGCGGGGAAGCGCCAGTCTGCGTCGTAGGCGGGCGGAAAAGGGTTTTGCGCGAAGGCGTGCAGGATGTCGGTCAGCAGCAGTTCCTGATGCTGCTGTTCGTGGTTCAGACCCACTTCCACCAACGGCTGCAGTTTCGCCAAAGCTTCCGGGTCGGCGGTCTGGAAAAATTTCACCACGGCGGCATCGACGTGGCGGCGATAGGCCGTGATTTCGTCGGCGCCTGGGCGGGTCAGATGGCCGCGCTGGTGGCGGGCGTGACGCGGTCCGGCGCTGACATAATAGGAATTGAACAGATAGGCATAGTCCGGGTGGAAGGGCTGGTAGCCTCGGCAGTGCTCGCCGAGCAGGAATTGTTCGAAGAACCAGGTGGTATGGGCGCGGTGCCATTTCGTCGGGCTCGCATCCGGCATCGACTGGATCAGCTGATCTTCCGGGGTCAGGGGAGCGGCGCGCCGCTCGGTCTCGCCTCGTACATCAAGGAACGATTCCATGAGATCCTGGGCGAGGCCGCCGGAATCGGAGAATAATGACGGGTAAAGGGGCGCAAGCGTGGCCGCAGCGGATGCTGGTTTCGTCACGGTAGTCTCCGGTTGGGGAGAGAACGTCGATCTGGCAGTGGGGTTCCCCCGGGGCAGCCTGTCCTACATAGGGGCTGCCGGGCGGGATAAAAGCCTTTGGATGTTCCGTTTGCGGCTGGACAGACCATGTCCGCCGACGACGGTCGGGGCCGCGGAAGGTCGGCTGAGACCGGCTGTCGCATGCCAACTCCTCGCCATTTTACTTTGGATGCACAACGGTTTGGGATACATATATAACGAAGGGCTGAGGCCGGCCCGGAAGGTCATGCCGCAAAAGGACTCCAATATGAGCATTGAGCAATTCATCGAGAACGAAGTGAAGTCGAACGACGTCGTGCTGTTCATGAAGGGAACACCGCAGTTTCCGCAGTGCGGGTTTTCCGGCCAGGTGGTTCAGATTCTTGACCACGTCGGGGTCGGCTACAAGGGCCTGAACGTCCTTGAATCCGCCGACCTCCGCGACGGCATCAAGACCTATTCGAACTGGCCGACCATTCCGCAGCTTTATGTGAAGGGCGAGTTCGTTGGCGGTTGCGACATCATCCGTGAAATGTTCCAGGCCGGCGAATTGCAGCAGCTTTTCGCCGCCAAGGGTGTCGTGGTCAGCGCTCCCGCCTCCGCCTGAACTGGCCTGCGCGCCAACTCGGCACGGCACGGCTGGAGGTCATCGTCGCCGACATCACCGGCTTGCGCGTCGATGCCATTGTCAATGCCGCCAACGCCTCGCTGCTTGGCGGCGGTGGCGTTGACGGCGCGATCCACCGTGCGGCCGGACCGGAGCTTCTGGCGGAGTGCCGCGCGCTCCATGGCTGCGGCACGGGCGACGCCAAAATCACCAGCGGTTATCGGTTGCCGGCGCGGCATGTGATCCATGCTGTCGGTCCGGTCTGGCACGGCGGCAGCCAGGGTGAAGATGACGCGCTTGCGGCCTGCTACGCCCGTGCGATCGAACTCTGCCAGGTCCATCATCTGCCGTCGGTAGCCTTTCCGGCAATTTCCACCGGGGTCTATCGCTTTCCGGCCAACCGCGCCGCGCGGATTGCGGTCTCCAACACGGCCACGGCGTTGGCCGCGGCACCCATGGTCAGCACGGTCATTTTCTGCTGCTTTTCGCCCGAAAGCGCCCGCTTGCACAGTGAGGCGATGGTCGAATTCGGCAACCCTTGTGCCGGTTGAGGCCGCCGCTACACTCGGCACCGATCGGTTCCGGGGAGGGGATAATGGATATTGGGCTGGCGACGCGGTCGCTGATCTCGGGAGCGTGGCTGACGCTGGCGGCGCTGTCTCCGGTCAGCGCGCAAGGCACCTTCGATATGCCCGCGGGTGCGCATTTCAACCCGCAAAAGCTGGCGCGCATCGGTGAATTTTTCCGGGACCAGATCGCGAATGGCAAGATTCCGGGCGCGGTTCTATTGATCGAACAGCACGGCAAGCCGGTCTATCACGAGTTGTTCGGCGTGCAGGACGTGGTTTCGAAGAAGCCGATGAGTGACGATACCATCTTTCGGCTGTTCTCCATGACCAAGCCGATCACCTCGGTTGCGGCCATGATGCTGATCGACGAGGGCAAGCTGAAGCTCGACGATCCCGTCGCGAAATACATCCCGTCCTTCGCCAAGACCCGGGTCGGTGTCGAAAAGAAAGCCGACAATGGCGAGAAGGTGCTCGATCTCGTGCCGCTGAACCGGCCGGTCACGATCCAGGACCTGATGACGCAAACTTCCGGGATCACCTACGGCTTCTATGGCGACAGCATGGTCCGCAAGGCCTATGCGAAGGCCAGGATCTATGACGGAGATTTCGACAACGCCGAATTTGCCGAGCGCATCGCCGCGCTGCCGCTTGCCGAACAGCCGGGCACGCTATGGGATTACGGCCATTCGACCGACATTCTCGGCCGCGTCATCGAGGTCGTGTCGGGCAAATCGCTGTTGCAGTTCGAAAGGGAGAAACTGCTCGATCCGCTCGGGATGACCGCGACTTCCTTCTATGTCACCGATCCCGCCAAACAGAAGCTGATCGCGCTGCCGGTGCCGAACGACCGTGACTTCAGGGTGGGATTCGAGTCCAGCGCCGATGTCGTGATGAAATGGGAATCCGGCGGCGGCGGCATGGTCTCGACGCTGGCCGATTTTGCGCAGTTCTCGCGGATGCTGCTCAACCGCGGCAGCCTCGGCGGCACGCAGTATTTGAGCCCCAAGGCGTTTGCGGCGATGACGACGGATCGCGTCGGGCCGACATCCGGCGTCGAGCGCGACTATTTCTATTTCCCCGGGGACGGTTTCGGTTACGGGCTGGGCATCGGGATCCGCACCGATCCCGGCAACGCCAAGCCGCCGCCGCCGGGCTCGCTCGGCGAATTGAAATGGGACGGCGCCAGCGGCTGCTATTTCGTGATCGACCCCAGGCAGGACATGTTTTTCGTGCTGCTGGAGCAGACGCCATCGGAACGCCAGAAGATCCAGCCGGCGGTGAAAAAGCTGATCTATGAAGCGATGGAGAACTGACGGAGCCGCGCGCCCGTCGCTGGCGGCGGCGCTCGCGTTTCTGTTGGTTGCGGCCGCGGCCGGATCGCCGGGCGCCGGGGATGCCGAATCGCCGCGTTCCCCGGCCGGGATTTTCTCGCCGGCCAAGCTTGAGCGGCTCGGCGACTATCTGCGCAAAGAGATCGCGACCGGCAAGATCCCCGGCGCCATCATCCTGGTCCAGCAGCACGGCCACCCCGTCTATTTCAAGAAGCTCGGCGTCATCGACGTCGCGACCAGGCGGCCAATGAGCGAAGACGCGATCTTCCGTCTTTACTCCATGTCGAAGCCGATCACGTCCGTTGCGGCAATGATGCTGGTCGAGGATGGCAAGCTCGCGCTGGATGATCCCTTGTCGAAATACATTCCGGCCTTTGCGGAGGTGGAAGTCGCGGTCGAGAAGCGCGATGCGGAGGGCAGGCCGGTCCTGGCACGCGAACCCATCAACCGCCCGATCACCGTCGAGGACCTGCTGCGCCATACCTCTGGACTGACTTACGGCTTCTACGGCGACAGCGCGGTGCGCAAGCTCTACGCGAATTCCGACCTGTTCGCGGGCGATTTCGACAATGCCGAATTTGCCGAACGCATCGCCAGGCTGCCGCTCGCCGAACGGCCGGGAACACTGTGGGATTACGGCCACTCGACTGACGTGCTCGGCCGCGTCATCGAGGTGGTGTCGGGAAAATCGCTGTTCCAGTTCGAGAAGGAGCGCCTGCTGGATCCGCTCGGAATGAGCGGGACGGCGTTCTACCTCGCCGATGCGGCGAAGCGCCCTCTGATCGCGGAGCCGATGCCGGCCGACCGTTTCACCCGCCCGGTCGCCGGAATCAGGGATCCGACGTTGCCGCGGCGCTGGGAATCCGGCGGCGCCGGCATGATCGGCACCACCGGCGATTACGCGCGGTTCGCGCAGATGCTGCTGAACGGCGGCACACTGAACGGCAGGCGCTACCTCAAGCCGGAGACGGTGGCCCTGATGACCGCCGATCATGTCGGCCCGGAAACAGCGATCGCGCGCGACTATTTCTATTTCCCGGGTGCCGACAGCGGCTTCGGTCTCGGCTTCGCCGTGCGCACGACGCATCTGCCTGACACGTCGCTGCCGCTCGGCGAATATCGCTGGGACGGCGTCGCCGGCACTTTCTTCTTCATCGATCCGCAGGACGACATGTTCGCGATCGGCATGATGCAGACGCCGTCGCAACGCAGCCGGATTCAGGCCGCGCTGAGGACACTGATCTATCAGGCGCTGGGGAGGTGATCGTCCGCATTCGCGCGCAGTGCTGGCCAAGGCTTAAGCGCCCCGCGCGATCTCGCGTACCAGCCCGAGTGTCTCCTCGATCATGTCGGCGGTGACGTCGATGTGGGTGCAGGCCCTGATCCGGCCGTCCATCATGGCGAGCAGCACGCCGCGGTTTCGCAAGGCCTCGACCATCTTCTCGCCGCTGACGCCGGCGCCGTCGGGATTGAAGAACACCAGATTGGTTTCGGGTTGCTGCACCTCTACGCCGCTGATCTGCGAGAGCCCACGGGCGAGCGCCCGCGCATGGGCGTGGTCGTCCGCCAGCCGATCGACATGGTGGTCGAGCGCATGAAGGCAGGCGGCGGCGCAAATGCCGGCCTGTCGCATCGATCCGCCGAGGCGCTGCTTCCAGCGCCAGACCTCGTCGATGAAATCGCGGGAGCCCGCGATCACGCCGCCGATCGGCGCGCCGAGTCCCTTGGAGAAATCGATCCAGGCCGAATCCCATCCAGAGGCCATTTCACGCGCGGCGATCCCGGTCGCGACGCAGGCGTTCAGCAGCCGCGCCCCGTCCATATGGGTGGCAAGTCCGTTCGATCGCGCGATCTGCACGATCTGGTCGAGATCGGCCTTCTTCCAGATCGTGCCGCCACCGATATTGGCGGTTTGCTCGACGCTGACCACGGTCTGCGGCGGCTGATAGCGCGAGCGCGGGTGAAGCGCCTTGCGAAACGTATCGGGGGCAAATTGTCCGTCGGCGCCCGTCAGCGCGACGATCTGGAATCCGCCCAGCGCGGCATGCGCACCGCCTTCGCGGGCGATGATATGGGCGGTCTCGTGGGCGAGGATCTCGTCGCCCGGCCGGCAATGCACCAGCGTCGCCGCGACGTTGCACATGGTGCCGGAAGGCATGAACACCGCCGCCTCCTTGCCGAGCAATTCGGCCACGCGCTCGCACAGCGCGTTCACGGTCGGATCGTCGCCGATCTGTTCGTCGCCGACATCGGCCCGTGCCATGGCTTCGCGCATCGCTTGGGTCGGGCGGGTCTGCGTGTCCGACAGCAAATTGATGCGGACCGGTGTCTGCCGGGGATCGCGCGGAGGAGGGGTGTAGGTCATGGGAAGTTCTCGTCATTCACGGCGTCATGGCCGGGCATAGCCGTCCGAAGGACGGCGTCGCTTCCGCTCGCCTATGTCCCGGCCATCCACGTTCTTGCGTGGTTGCGAACATAAAGACGTGGATGCCCGGCACAAGG
>Ga0208480_1000306_pt1 | contig 18535 bp, 13 predicted proteins | sample NGESurshal092012_4_FD_184485 | JGI IMG/M metagenome (GOLD analysis project Ga0208480, IMG submission 184485) | Arctic peat soil microbial communities from Barrow, Alaska - NGEE Surface sample F53-1 shallow-092012 (SPAdes) | ecosystem: Environmental > Terrestrial > Soil > Wetlands > Peat ... | reverse complement strand
GCCCGCAACCGCTATATCAAGACAGTGCAGGATTTTAACGTGACCATTCGCTCGTTCCCGACCAATTTGACGGCGATGGCGTTCGGGTACAAGGAGAAGGCGAACTTCACGGTCGACAACGAAAAGGAGCTTTCGACCGCGCCGAAGGTCGATTTCAATCCGGCCCCAGCCGCGCCGGCCGCGCCGGCCAAATAGTTGGCAACCGATTGTCCGCGATGAACGCTGCAAGAGCCTCCCTTGTTGCGCTGCTGTTGTGCTGGGCGTTTGCGGCATGGGCCGACGTGGCGGTGCCGCCGCTCACCGGCCAGGTGGTCGATCAGACCGGTACGCTGAGTAGTGCCGACATCGCCGCGCTGACGCGGAAGCTGAAGGATTTCGAGGCGACGAAAGGCAGCCAGATCGCGGTGCTGATCGTGCCGACCACGGCGCCGGAAGCCATCGAGCAATATTCGATCCGGGTCGCGGAGGCCTGGAAGATCGGGCGCAGGAAGGTCGACGACGGCGTCATCCTGCTCGTCGCCAAGGACGACCACAAGCTTCGCATCGAAACCGGCTACGGTCTTGAGGGGGCGCTGACCGATGTCGCGGCAAGGCGCATCATCGATGAGATCATCACGCCGAAATTCAGGACCGGTGATTTCGCCGGTGGAATTTCCGCCGGGGTCGACCGCATCATCGCCGTTGTCAATGGCGAGCCGCTGCCGGCGCCCGAGCCGCAGCAAAGCTTCGGCGGCGGCGAGGGCCGTATCGACATGCTGTTCAATCCCCTGGTCATTTTCGGGGTCTTTGTCGTCGGCGGGTTGCTGCGGACCCTACTCGGCCGGCTGATCGGATCGGCCACCACCGGAGGCGTGGTCGCAGTGGTGGCATGGCTTGCCATCGGATCGCTGGCATTCTCCCTGCTCGCGGCGGTCCTTGCCTTCGTGTTCGCCATGTTCGCCGAGAGCATGGTGTCGTCGAACGGGCGAGGCGGCAGTTGGTCAGGCGGTGGCGGTTCGTTTTCCGGGGGCGGCAGTTCGGGCGGCGGGTTCAGCGGTGGCGGCGGCAGTTTTGGCGGCGGTGGCGCGTCGGGGAGCTGGTAGGCATGGGCATCAAGCGTATCGGCAAGCATCTGCTTGCGCACCGCTGGCGGCTGCGGCGGCTGTTTCCGGCCACCGTGCTCGCCGCCATCGAGCGGGCGATCAAGGCCGGCGAGACCACGCATGCCGGGCAGGTCCGTTTTGTCGTCGAAGGCGCGCTGGATGGCGCTCCGCTGTTTCGCGACCAGTCGGCGCGGCAGCGCGCCATCGACATCTTCTCGCAGTTGCGCATCTGGGACACCGCCCACAACAACGGCGTCCTGATCTATCTGCTGCTGGCCGACCGTCAGGTCGAGATCGTCGCCGATCGCGGCATCGATGCCAGGGTGGGTTCAGCCGGCTGGGAAAAAATCTGCCGGACGATGGAGGCCGAATTCAAGGCGGGCGATTTCGAGCGCGGCATGATCGAAGGGATCGGGGCGGTCTCGCAGCAACTGGCGAAATATTTCCCCGCCCACGGAGCCGGGCGCAACGAATTGCCGGATGCACCGGTGGTGATTTAGATGAAAGCGGTCGTCATGCCAGCAGCACTGTTTCCACGTCATTGCGAGGAGCGCATGCGACGAAGCAATCCATTGTGCCGCAGCAAGATTGGATTGCTTCGTCGCAAGCGCTCCTCGCAATGACGGCGGTGGGATGCGAGCGCTGGCTTACGCCTTCACCGAAGGCCGCTCGCCGACGCGGGCGAACCATGCGGCGATGTTGGTCGACGGTCTGCTTCGGCATGGTGTGTCCTTTTCCGCCATGAACATGCGGACGATACGCGGGTTCGGCCCGATCTAATCGTAGAGCTTCATGGCTGGCTCCCCATTTTCGTTGCAGGCCTTTGAGCAGACCGTCGGGCCGCTTGTCAAACCGCGAGGCGCATCACGTGTCGTCGAGCTTGTTGAGGTCGCGCACCGACTGCATGATTGGCTCGAAATTCGACCGCGCGTCGAGCGCATCGAACAATTGCGCGGTGTCCGACAGCAGGCCATGAGAGCGCTGAATCGCGATCCTGACGTCGTCCTGCGGGGTGTCGGACAGCCGGCCATGCCCCGACAGCAGTACCGTGGAATTCAGCCCCCGCAGCCGCTCCAGCGACTGGATGTAGTCGCTGATGCTGCCCGACCCGAACACACCGCCCATGACGCCGCCGGGCATCAAGGTGTCGGCGGCGAACAGCAGTCCCTTTTCCTGGTCGAACAGGGTGATGCAGGCCGAGGTGTGGCCCGGCGTATACATGACGTTGAGCCGGAAGTTGCCGAGGTCGATCAGATTGCCTTCTTCCAGCCAGATATCGACATCGATCGGCTCGTTTGGTTCGTTGAACATCTTGCGCAGCATCGAGAAGTCGTCGCGCAGCATGATCTTGTTGGCGGCGAGGCGGTGGGCGGCAATGATGGTGCGGTCGTCGAAGCGGTAGGCGGCGCCGATGTGGTCGAGATGTTCATGGCTGAGGATCACCATGTCAATCTGATCCAGCCCGCAGCCAAGGTGATCGAGGCATTCCAGCAAATGGACAAAGTTCGAGGACAGCCCGACATCGATCATGATGGTCCGCGATTTGCCCCGCACCAGATATGCGTTGGCGGCGCGGTTCTTGAAGCGGATCTGGTAGACATCCTCGGCGGCCTTGATCAGCGAGCAGACGGGGTTGTCGAGGAGAACCGGAAACGGGCTCGGCTTGCGGTCGCTCATGGTCCGGGTGCCCTGAAGGTGAGGGCGTTGGAGGCCCGCAGCCGCTTGCTCAGCGCATCCATGATCATCAAGGCAAACGCCGGCTGCTGGCTGACCAGATAGACGAAGCGGGCATGATTGATCCGCATCACCCGGGTGTTCGGTGCGGCGGCGATCGCGGTCGCCGACCGCGAGGAGCCGTCGATCACCGCCATCTCACCAAAAAACTCGCCCTTGCCCAGGGTCACGATCACGGTCTTGCTGGCGCCGTTCATCTTGGCGATGTCGACGCGGCCTTCGAGCACCACGAACAATTCGCGACCGCTCGAGCCCTCCTCGAAAATGACATCGCCGACACCAAACTCGTTGATGCATTTCTCGATCGCCATGGTGCCGCCTGCCTTCTGGCTGGTTGTTGTCGCCATGTTAGTCGGGAAACCCGGCGGCGCAAACGCCGATCGGGCCCGGGCGCCTTTGCCGCAGAGCAGCAAGGGAACGCCCGATCCAGCGAAAACCGGCCCGAACAACTTCCTAAAATTTCGGTAAGCAAGGGGCCGGTAACGATTTGGCAAGCAATGAAAGTTACCAAATGGTCAACCCATCCTGGAGAATTAGCCGTGAGCGAACCAAACGAGCAGACCAGTGGTGAACTCGGTTCCCCCCTTGCCGAGCCGATTGTTTCCAAGCAGGCGGGGGCCGAGCCGGCCGCCGCGTCGCCAGAGGCCCCGATCAGCGCTCAATCTCCCAATCTGGTGCCCGATCAGGGCCGGACCGGCGAAGCGCCGGAGGCGAAGGCGCCGGACGCAGATGCGGCGAGCCCACGCCCCGCCGGCAAGCTGATGATCATGGCGCCCGGCGAGCACAACTGGGCCGGCGACGACGCGGCCCGGGAAGCCGAGGCCCCGAAGCGTTCGGCCCTGTTCGGCAAGCGCCGGCTGGCGGCGATGGCAGCGGTGGTGGCGCTGGCGGCGGGTGCGGGTGCGCTCGGCGGCGCGCTGGCGACGGCAAGCTTCGGGCATCCGGGCGGCGAGGCCGCATCGACGGCGGGCAACCACGCTCTGGAAGCCTCGGTCGCGCGGATCGATGCCGACGTTGCCGCGCTGAAGGCCAGTGTCGAACATACCTCGAAGATGGGCATCAGCCAGTTCAACAAGACCAGCGATCGTCTCGACAAGCTCGAAAAGGCCCAGGCCGAACCGGCGGCCAAGCTCGCCCGCCTCAGCGAGGCCGTGGAAAAGCTGCGTGCCGCGCCGCCGGCTCCCGCAGCCGCGGCGGCCTCGCAGGCGGCGTCGAAAGAGGTCACCGGCTCGGTGACGTCGGCCGCGCCCGCCCTGGTGGCCGCGCCCAAGTCCGAGGTGGCCCGGCTGCCAACCATCAATGACTGGATCCTGCGCGACGTCAGCCGTGGCGGCGCGCTGATCGAAGGCCGGCGCGGCGTCTACGAAGTCTATGCCGGCGATCCCGTGCCGGGCCTTGGCCGCATCGACGCGATCCGGCGTCAGGACGGCCGCTGGGTGGTCGTGACCAGCCGAGGCTTGATCATCGAACGCTAACGCGCGGTCCGGCGCCTGACCGTGCGCCGCGCTGCATTTCGACTGCGAGTCGGCCGGCTTTTCGGCTATTTTCCCCACTATAAGTCGCGCGCAAGCGGCCCTGAAACCGGTGTTTGCGGGGCGCGACCTTCGAGAGGGATGAGCCGGCCGTTGCGTTTCCTGGTCACGATCCTGATTCTGGCTTGCAGCGTTTTCGTGGCGCGCCACGCCCAAAGCGCCGCGGCGCTTGAGCGAGGTACCGCGATCATCGAGCCCTTTGCGCTGCGCGAACTCGATCGCGGAAGGTTTGGTCTTGCCCGCATCATGCTCGCGGCGGGATCGGCTGACGCAGCGCTCGCCAATGGCCAGCTGTTCGCGTTGTCGTCGATGGTGCCGGTCCGCAAGGCGCTCGACGCCGAATTCGACCGCTATCTGGTTCGGCACAAGGCCGATTTTCCCGACGAAAGCATCGGCGTCGGAAGTCCATACGACGTTGAGCTGTTCGACCGCTCGATTCTCTACTCAAACGACTCACGCTTCGTGCTGTCCGGCATCGTCAACCGGATGGATCGCGCCTATGTCTCGCCGGACAGCTGCGGCGAAATCAGGCTGATCTACCGGTTGACACGAACGGGCATGCCGGAGCCAGGCGAGGGCGCTGCCTCGCCGCGCCTGCCGATGACGCTCAACGTCGTGCTGAAGGCCAAGGCCGATCATGCGGTCGAGGGCAACGGCGCCAACCTCGGCTGCGCCGCGATCGCGCGCCGGTGGCTCGAGGCCGGCGAATCCGCTGCCGTCGGCGCCGAGCTCGCGAAACAACTGATCGCGAACGATGGTCCGCTTGACCTGATCCGGCCGGAAAATATCGACCGCATCGAAACCAATCTGCAGATTGCGCACGCACCCAAAACGCCCCGGCACGATTTTCGCACCGACTATCTCCTGAAAGTATTCCGCTACGATGCACAGGCGCAGCGCTTCGACCAGGCGCCGCTTGAGAACCAGATCGATCGCGAGCGGATTTTAGCCGACCCGGAACTCCAGCGGGAATTCAGGGCCTGGCTGCTCGATCCCGGCAACTTCAGCGAGCTCGATCGCGGCACGATTCTGATCCCGGAGAAGTTCCTGGCCAGTCGGGCGATTGTGGCCACGCCGGTCGGCTTCGATCCGTCGAAGCTGCAGCCGGCCTTCGGTCTCGTGCAGGGCGACGACGCGGCGGCAAAACCAGTATTCAGCGACCATGACGTCGTTGCGGCACTGAAGCAGGCGGCCGAGCGTGGCGTCCCCCTGCAGAATATCCGTTCGGTCGCCGGCTTCGAGCGCCGGCTCAACGACATCACCTGTGCCGGATGCCACCAAACCCGCGGCATCGGCGGTTTTCATTTCCCGGGCGTCGACTGGATGGCGGCCAAGCCCTCCAATTCGACGATCGTGCCGGGGTCGCCGCATTTCTTCGGCGATCAGGTCAGGCGCCGCGATATCCTGATGGCGCTGCGCGACGGCCGCAGGCCGGATTATTCGCGCGGATTTTCCAGTCGGCCGCAGCTGCGCGGCAGCACCGAACTCGCCGGGACCGAATATGAGGACGGCTGGGGCGCGCACTGCTATCGGCAGATGCCCGAAGCAAGAGACGACGACATAAGCTTCAAGTCGTGGACCTGCGCCAAGGGACTGGCGTGTCAGATCGTCGGCGCGAGGTCGCGGATGGGGATGTGTTTTATCAATAGCCGGGAACGAAACGGCGATCCGCTGCCGCCCCGTCCAGATTGACGGCAAGCCTGCCAATCGTGTTTCATCGCGGGCGCGATCGCCGAAGCAGCGGCTGCCGGAAGGGAACATGGACGACATCATCATCGTTGGCGGCGGCATCGGCGGCCTGACACTCGGGCTCGCGTTGCATGCCGCCGCGCTTCCCTGCCGGATCTTCGAATCCGCCGCCGAGATCAGGCCGGTCGGGGTTGGTATCAATCTGCTTCCGCATGCCACCAGGGAACTCGCGACGCTCGGGCTCGAACCGGCGCTGGCGCGGGTGGCGATCGAGACCAGCGACGCGACCTTTTTCAACCGCTTCGGCCAGTTGATCTATCAGGAGCCGCTGGGCCGCGCGGCGGGCTATGCCCAGCCGCAATTCTCGATCCACCGCGGCGATCTGCAGATGGCCTTGCTCGATGCCTTTCGCGCCCGCGCCGGGAATAACCGGCTTGTCACCAACCATCATTGTATCGGCGTCGAGCAGGACGCATCGGGCGTCAGCGTGCATTTTTCCGACGGGCCAGGGGGAGCGAACCGCAGCACCGTGCGCGGCCATGCCGCGATCGCCTGCGACGGCATCAACTCCGCTATCCGCAAGCAGCATTTCCCGAACGAGGGCGAGCCGCGTTATTCCGGCATCAACATGTGGCGCGGCGTCACCCGCTGGAAGCCGATGCTGTCGGGCGCCAGCATGGTGCGTGCGGGATGGATGTCGCACGGCAAGATGGTGATCTATCCGATCCGCCCCACAGGCCCCGATGGGCTGCAACTCATCAACTGGGTCGCTGAAATCGAGACTCCGGTCTACCGCAAGCGCGACTGGAACCGGCCGGGCGCGATCGACGACTTCATCGGCGCGTTTGCCGGCTGGCATTTCGACTGGCTCGATGTCCCGGCCTTCATCCGCGCCGCCGACAGCGTGCTGGAATTTCCGATGGTCGATCAGGACCCGCTGCCGCGCTGGAGCTTCGACCGGGTGACGCTGCTCGGCGACGCCGCGCATCCGATGGTGCCGCGCGGCTCCAATGGCGCCGGCCAGGCGATCCTCGATGCGCGCGCGCTGACGTCGGCGCTGCTCGACACCGGCGAGCCGATCGCCGCGCTCGCCGCCTATGAGAAGCAACGCCTTGAAGCCACCACGCGCATCGTCCTGACCAACCGCACCAATCCGCCCGATGCGATCCTGCGCGAGGTGTTCGAACGGACCCGCGACCGGCCGTTCGGCGCGATCGCGGACGTCATCAGCCATGAAGAACTGGTTGCGCTGTCGGAAGGCTATAAGCGGATCGCCGGTTATTCGAGGGACGCATTGCGCGGCTAGTCCAGATCAGCGCAATTCCGACCTCAATGGCTTCATCCTTCGAGACGCATCGCTTCGCGATGCTCCTGAAGGATGAGGTCTCACCCTCATGGTGAGGAGCGCGGCTTCGCGCGTCTCGAACCATGAGGCCACGGGAGAAGCCACAACGATTCGAGTGAACCGGAAAACGCTTTAGGCGGCGACGATTTGAGGGGAGGACGGCAATGGCGGCTTCGCAAGCACCAATCGGCGGATCAGCGCCGGTCGATGTCGTTGAGTTCATCGACCGGCAGCCGGTCGGCGGATTCCAGATCCGGCTGCTGCTGACCTGCGCGGCGGTGCTGTTTCTCGACGGCTTCGACACCCAGGCGATCGGCTATGTCGCGCCCGCGCTCGCCAGGGAATGGGGTCTGACCAAGGCTGCGCTCGGCCCGGTGTTCAGCGCGGGCCTGTTCGGGTTGATGATCGGCGCCCTGCTGTTCGGGCCGCTGGCCGACCGGATCGGGCGCAGGAAGATCATCATTTTCTCGACCCTAGCCTTCGGCATCGGCACGTTGATCACGGCGTTGGTCCACGGCGTCGACGCGCTGCTCGCGATCAGGTTCCTGACCGGGCTCGGCCTCGGCGGTGCGATGCCGAACGCCATAGCGATGACGTCCGAATTCAATCCGCGCCGCCGCCGCGCCACCATGGTGATGATCATGTTCTGCGGCTTCTCGGTGGGAGCCGCGCTCGGCGGTCTGCTTGCCGCGGTGCTGATTCCGCATTTCGGCTGGCGTTCGGTGTTTATCGTCGGTGGCGTCGCGCCGCTGTTGCTGGCGCCGATCCTGGCGCTGCGGCTGCCGGAATCGGTCCGGTTCCTGGTCCTTGCCGGGCGGCCGCAGGGGCACATCGCCGAATTGCTCGAGCACATCAATCCGAAAGCAGGATTCGATCCGGATACAAGGTTCGTCGTGCACGAACCCGCATTGGAGGGCGTTCCCGTGCTGCATCTATTCAGGGATGGACGAACCCTGGTCACGCTGCTGTTATGGGTGGTGTTCTTCATGAGCCTGCTCGATCTTTATTTCCTGGCGAACTGGTTGCCCACGGTTCTCAACGATCTCGGCGCCTCGGTGTCGGTGGCGGCGCTGATCGGCGCGATGTTTCAGGTCGGCGGCATAGTCGGGACGTTTGCGCTCGGCAGCATCATCGACCGCTTCTCGTTTCGCGCGCTGGCGCTGGTCTATTTCATCGCCGTGTTCGCGGTCGGCGCCATCGGCCAGCTCGGACATTCGGCCGTCCTGGTCACGCTGGCGATTTTCGCCGCCGGCTTCTGCATCGTCGGCGGCCAGATTGCCGCCAACGCGCTGGCCGCGGCGTTCTATCCGACCTCGGTCCGGGCTACCGGTGTCGGCTGGGCGCTCGGGATCGGCCGGGTCGGCTCGATCGTCGGACCGCTGGTTGGCGGCATGCTGCTGACCATGAAGTGGAGCACGGCCTCGGTCTTCATGGCGGCGGCTGCTGCCGCTTTGTGCGCCGCGCTGGCGGCGTTCTCCTTGAGCCGGCTCGCGGGCATGGGCGGGACCGGCAGGCGGAGCGCGGATCGGTCGGCATCGTTCGAGACGGCCCTGCATCCATCGACGACGGCGGGCGCGTAGGTTATCCAGCCGGCGAGCTGCGCTTCGCGCCTCCTCGGGATGAGGTCGTCAGACCCTCATGGTGAGGAGCCGCGCATTTGGGCGGCGTCTCGAACCACGAGGCCCCCGAGATGCGATTATTCAATTCAGTGGAAATGGTCAGGCCACGGCGCCCGCTGCCCGCAATTGCCGGATCGCACCCTCGTCATAGCCGGCCTCGCGCAGGATCTCGTCGCTGTGCTCGCCGAGGCCGGGCGGCCGCTTCGGGCAGACCTTGTTGCTGCCGTCGATCCAGATCGGGCTGTTGACGGTGAGCATGGTGTCGCCCTCGAACGGCACCAGCACGTTGTTCTCGATCATCTGCCTGTCGTCCGGCAGGTCGTCGAGGATGCCGACCACGCCGAATACCAGGCCGTTGCCGTCGAGGATCTGGCGCCATTCGGCGAGATCCCTGGTGGCAAAGATCTGGTCGAAGATCCTGATCAATTCCAGCGATCGCGCATGGCGGTCGGCCTTGGTGGCGAATCGGGCGTCGGTGATGAAGTCCTCGCGTCCGATGCAGCGGGCCAGCGCCGGCCACTGCCGCTCCTCGTTGAGCAGCGACAGGATGATCCAGCGTCCGTCCCGGCACTGGTAGTGGTTGGTCACCGCGTTCAGGGCATGTTCGCGGGTGCGCCGCTCGCTGAATTTCGCGCCGCATAATCGGGCCTGGGCGAGCACGCCATTGGCCCAGACGCCGTTGGCCATCAGGTTCGAGCTGACATGCGAGCCCTTGCCGGTGCGCTCGCGCTTGTAGAGCGCGGTGACGATCGCGCCATACAGCGCCATCGCGCAAGGGTGGTCGCCCATGCCGGCGACCGAGCGCGCCGGCGTCGCCGCGGTATCGGCGCGGACCAGGTCCATCAGGCCGGAGCGCGCCCAATAGGCATTGCTGTCGAAACCCGGCTTGTTGGCTTCCTCGCCCTTTTCGCCATAGCCGGTAAACGACGCATAGATCAGGCGCGCGTTGAGCGGGGCAAGTTCGGCATAGGTCATGCCAAGACGTGCCCGCACCGCCGGCGGGAAATTGGTGACGAAGACATCGGCCTCGGCCACCAGCCGACGCAACACCGCCTGGCCTTCTGCCTTCGAGAGGTCGAGCGCGAGGCTGCGCTTGTTGCGGGATTCGAGCAGCCACGCGAAATTGTGTTCGCTGCGCGGATATCCCGGCAAATTCGGCAGGTTGCGATAGGGATCGCCCGATCCGGGCGGTTCGATCTTGATCACCTTGGCGCCGAAATCCGACAGCACGGTTGCGGCCGCGGGCGCTGCGATGAAGCTCGCGCAGTCCAGAACCTTGAGGCCTTCGAAGATGCCGTCTTCCATGGTGTCTTCGCTCCCGTGATGGTCGGCTCTATTCCGTGTTGCGGAATCGCTGGTCGCAGCGATCATTGGATTTCCCGGCGCATTTGACCGATGTTACCGGGGTGATGCAACGAGTCATTCCGGGGCGCGCCTCTTGGCGCGAGCCCGGAATCCATACTCCCGATCGTGGTTATGGATTCCGGGCTCGCGCCAAGAGGCGCATCCCGGAATGACGAAGGATGAATTGCTTCGCTGGCGCTCGCAATGACGGAACTTTCTTCTACTCCGGATCGGACAGCAGCGTGGCGTTGCCGCCGGCGGCGGCGGTATTGATCGTCACGGTCTGTTCGGTGGCAAAGCGCGCCAGATAATGCGGGCCGCCCGCCTTGGGGCCGGTGCCCGACAGGCCGTGACCGCCGAACGGCTGGACGCCGACCACGGCGCCGATCATGTTGCGGTTGACGTAGACATTGCCGACCGAAAGCCGTTCCACAACATGCTCGATGGTGTCGTCGATCCGCGAATGAATGCCGAGCGTCAGCCCGTAGCCTGAGCGTTCGATCGATTGCAGCACGCGATCGAGCTGGTCGGCGGGGTAGCGCACCACGTGCAGGATCGGTCCGAACACTTCCTCGGTCAATTGATCCGCATCGGACAATTCGAAAACATGCGGCGCCACGTAATTGCCGTCGGGCGCCTTGCCCGTGAAATGCACGCGGGCCTGCCGCTTCATCCGGGCGATGTGGGCTTCCAGCCGCTGCTTCGCGTCAAGGTCGATCACCGGTCCGATATGAACCGCGGGATCACGGACATCGCCGAGCCGCAGTTCGCGTGCGGCGCCGCAAATCATCTCGATCATGCGGTCGGCGACCTCGTCCTGCACGAACAACAGCCGCAGCGCCGAGCAGCGCTGGCCGGCCGAGCGGAATGCCGACGTCACGACGTCGTCGGCGACCTGCTCGGGCAGCGCGGTGGCATCGACGATCATCGCGTTGATGCCGCCGGTTTCCGCGATCAGCGGCACGATCGGGCCGTCCTTCGCGGCAAGGGTACGGTTGATCGATCTGGCGACCTTGGTCGAGCCGGTGAAGACGACCCCGGCAATGTCGGGATGCGCTGTCAGCGCCGCGCCGATACGGCCGTCGCCTTGCGCCAGATGCAGCGCGGAAGCGGGCATGCCGGCTTCGTGCAGCAGGCGCACCGCTTCGGCTGCAACGAGCGGCGTCTGTTCGGCGGGCTTGGCGACGACACTGTTGCCGGCCATCAGCGCCGCCGTAACCTGGCCGAGGAAGATCGCCAGCGGAAAATTCCACGGCGATATCGCGATGAACACGCCACGGCCGCGCAGCCGCAGCACATTGCTCTCGCCGGTCGGGCCCGGCATGGTTTTACCCGGCCCGAACAGCCTGCGGCCCTCCGCGGCGTAGTAGCGGCAGAAATCGGCGGCTTCGCGGACTTCCGACAGAGCATCGTCCAGCGTCTTGCCGCCCTCGCGCTGCAGCAGCGCGATGAAGTGCGCCGCGCGGCGTTCGAGCAGATCGGCGGCATCGTCCAGTATGCGGGCTCGGGTTTCGGCCGGCGTCGCGCTCCACGCCTTGAATCCGGCGCCAGCGGCAACCGTCAGCTCGTTGGCTGCCTCCGCATCGAGGTCAGTGGCCGCACCGAGGCTCGGCTGGCTCGCCGCAACCGCCGCGACCAATTGGTTCAGCGCCGCGCGCTCGCCGAATTCGATGCCGCGCGAATTGACTCGCTGCGGCCTGTAGAGATCGCGCGGCAGCGGGATATGCGGGTGCCGCGCAGGGCCGGCGGCGCCGATGATCTCGAGCGGGCGCCGCAGCAGGGTTGCGACGGGCACGGTCGGGTCGGCGGCGATCGCCACGAATGAGGTATTGGCGCCATTCTCCAGCAGGCGCCGCACCAGATAGGCGAGCAAATCGCGGTGGCTGCCGACCGGCGCATAGGTCCGGTACGCCAATGTCGGACGATCCTCGCTCAATTGCGCGTAGAGCGCCTCGCCCATGCCATGCAGGCGCTGAAACTCGTAGCCGCCGTCGCCATCGGAAAATTCGAGGATCGTCGCGACGGTCAGCGCGTTATGGGTGGCGAATTGCGGAAAAATGCGGGGCCGCAGCCTCAGCAGCTGCCGCGCGCAAGCGAGGTAGTTCAGGTCGGTCATCGCCTTGCGGGTAAACACCGGGTAGCCGTCGAGGCCGCGCTCCTGGGCGCGCTTGATCTCGGTGTCCCAGTAGGCGCCCTTGACCAGCCGCACCATCAGCCGCCGCTTCAGCTGCCGTGCGAGCCGATCGGCATATTCGATCACGTCGCTGGCACGCTTCTGGTAGGCCTGGATCGCAAGGCCAAAGCCGTCCCAGCCTGCGAGCGATGCGTCACCGAGCGCGGCGGCGATCACGTCGAGCGACAATTCCAGCCGGTCCGCTTCCTCGGCATCGACCGTGAAATTCAGGTCATAGGTCCTGGCCCGGCGCGCCAGATCGATCAGCCGCGGAACCAGCTCCGTCAGCACCCGCCGGCGGCTCACGGCCTCATAGCGCGGATGCAGCGCGGAAAGCTTGACCGAGATGCCGGGCCGATCGGGCAGCGGCCGATGATCGGCGGCGCGGCCGATCGCATCGATCGCGCTGGCGTAGGAATTGAAATAGCGTTCGGCGTCGGGGCCGGTGCGCGCGCCTTCACCGAGCATGTCGAAGGAATAGCGCGGCGCGCGCGCCGAATCCGGCTGTGCCCGCGCCAGCGCCGATTCGATGGTTTCGCCGAGCACGAAGTGGCTGCCCATCAGCCGCATCGCCTGCCGCGTGGCGGCGCGCACGGCCGGTGCGCCGAGACGCTTGGTGAGCCGCCCGAGGGTGCCCTGCGGGGTTTCGCCGGGCTGCAGCACGCGCGCCGACATTCCGAGCGCCCAGGCCGACGCATTGACCAGGAATGCGCTGGACCGGGTCTCGTGATGCACGAAGTCGCCCTGACCGAGCTTGTCCTCGATGAACTGGTCCGCGGTGCGCGCGTCCGGCACCCGCAACAGGGCTTCCGCCAGCACCATCAGCGCGAGGCCCTCTTTGGTGGAAAGCGCGAACTCGCGCAGCATGTCCTCGACGCCACCGAACCGGTCGCCGGCCGCGCGGATGGCCTCGATCAGGCGCGTCGCGGTGCGGTCGATCCGCGCGTCCTGCGCGGCGTCCGGTCGGGCCGTTTCCAGTAGCCGCGCCGCGATGACATCGTCGTCCGGCGCATAGGGTGCCGTGAAAGGCGGCAGCGGTGAGGCATCGGACATCATGGCAAAGTTTCCCGGCACCCATCATGGACCCAAGTCCGGGATGGCGAAACCAGGTTTCAGGTGGGGCGGGAGCGGTCGAGCGCGCGACTTGCGCAATTTCCAACCGCAACGGCTTCATCCTTCGAGACGCATCGCTGCGCGATGCTCCTCTGGATGAGGTCTTCTTCCCCGGATGACGTGCTGGACCCTCATGGTGAGGAGCGCGCCTTCGCGCGTCTCGAACCATGAGGCCTCGGGAGAAGCAACAATGATTCGAGGGAACCGGAAAACGCTTTAGGATCGAACCGGTCGTGGACCTGCGGCCCGTGCGGCTGGCTGCAGCCGCCGGTTGCGTTCGACAAGGGGATCAAGGAGGATTGAGTTGGCCGAACCCGCGCATTCTGCGCCGATTCAAATGCGAGCAAGAGCGTCGTCCGCTCCTGCCGAGTGCTGGTTGTTGTCGGGGATCTTCGTTTTTCTGAGATCTTCCGGGGCTGCTCTCCCGGATTATGTCCGAGAGGGCGCTGTAACCGACTACCTTGATGGCGTCAAACCTTGAGGTTTTCCGCCGAGGTCTTGCCGCGATTGGCTACCTCTTCGTATTCCACCGTCTGTCCTTCGTTGAGTGTAGAAAGGCCGGCCTTCTCGACCGCCGAAATATGAACGAAAACATCTTTGCCGCCACTGGAGGGCTGGATAAATCCATAGCCCTTGGTCGCGTTGAACCACTTCACAGTACCTTTAGCCATCACGTCGTCTCCGCGGGATCGAAAAACGAGAACGGACTGCCGGTCCCCGCAAACCGTCATGTCCGATGGCCCCTACGATAAGCGGTAACGGTCAAGCTTGATAGCTCAAACCTTTCGCGATTCTGGCGGAAAACGATCATTATCATGGCGCATTGTCGCTTTTTAGCTGTTCGAACCGGATTTCGACGCGGCGGCCCGCGGTAAGGCGCGGCCTGCTGCGGGTTCTGAAGCCCCGGTTGCTGCCGCCGGCCTGCCCGCCGCAAGGGGCGCAAGGCCGGTTTTTTGCTCAAGTTTTAGTAAGTTGCGGCGGGAAGCCGACGATCTTGCCGACGTCGGGGTCGCAAGTGAGCCTCAACCGCGTGCTGAACAAAGCCCCCGGCCGCTCACGCGACCGGGGCCGTTATTTCAGGCCGCGACGATTTCGGGGTCGCCGGCCAGCGCGGACAGGGTCTTCGCATCGGCGACGGAGCGCACGGTCATTGGCTCGGTGCGTCCGCGAATGGTGACCTCGAGTTCGGGCAGATCATCGGACGCAAGGCCGGCGGTGGTACGGACCTCGTCGGAAACGACCGCTTCGCAGCCAAGAGTTTTGGTCATGTCCTGCAGCCGCGCCGCGACATTGACCGCATCGCCAAGTGCCGTGAACACCATGTGGTCACGATAACCGATGTCGCCGATGATGACTTCGCCGCCGTGGATGCCGATGCCGAACTGGATCGGCTCATGCAGGTCATGGCTGAGAAACCGGTTCAGCTCATCGACATTGGCCGCGATCCGGGCGGCTGCCCTGAGTGCCTGGCGGCAGGCGATTTGCGGGCTGGTACGCAGTCCGAACAGCGCCAGTTCTCCGTCGCCGACGAACTGGTTGGGTTGGCCGCCGCATTCGACCACGGCCTGCGACACCGCGCTCAGGAACCGGTTGACGATAAAGACGGTGTCGAACGGCAGCCGCTGCTCGGCGAGCCTGGTCGAGCCGCGCATATCCACGAACATGCTGACCAGATAGCGCTCCTGGCCGACGCGCTGGGGGTGCGCCGCATGCGCGTTCGCCGACATCGTGTGCGGCATGAAGAGTTGGAAGAACGACAGATCGGCGGTGGGGCGCAACTGGCAGGCAAGTCGAATCGCCGGGTCGGTTGCGCCGACGCGGTTGAGCACGAATGCCTCCCGCTGTGACGGCTCCGGCAGCGCACTGCAATCGCCGATGATGCGGATCCGGCAAGTCGAGCAACGGGCGCGGCCTCCGCACACGCTGGCATGGGGGAGACGGTAGCGCAGGCTCGCTTCGAGCACGCTGAGGCCCTTCGGCACCCGAATCGTCCGGCCATTGCCGTATGACAGGGTGATCAGGCCGCGGCGGCGCTCGTTCAGGGCGCGCGCACCGCTGCCCAGCAGGACCAGCCCGATCAGCCCGAGATAGCCGATCAGGAAATAATCGGTAATGTCATCCAGCACGCTTTGTTCAGCCGTCGTGCCGACATGTTGGGCCGAGAGGTTCTTGGCCTGCCATTGGGCGTCCGCGCTGGCTTCGGCGACACTCCGTCCCGCCTGATAAAAGCCGAGCAGGGCCAGCGTCGGCACCAGCACCGCTGCCGCCAGCAGGAAGGGCGCGGCGCGCTTGAAAAATGCTTTCATCCGCAGCCAGAAATACAGACCGATGCTGCCATGAATCCAGGCGATGATCAGGACGGTCGACATCAGCCATATCCTGTACGGCTGCGCGACCCAGAACGCGTAGAGTTCCTGTGGGTAGAGTTTTTCGTTGCCGAACAGCGTCTGGCCGAGACGTGCGCCGACGACATGGGCGACGATGAGCGCCGGGATGCTGAGGCCGAGCACGAGTTGCAGCGGCTCGATCGCCTTCCAGTGAAACTGCCGGCGCTGGTACAGCGCCCAGATCCCGAGACCGGTGTGAACCGTGGCGGCAGTATAGAACACGATCGCGACCGGCAGAAATTGCCAGAACAGGGTGTGGTAGTGCACGCCGACGGCAAGGGCATCCATCGAGATATTGCCGAGTGCATGGTTCAGGAAATGGCTGACAAGATAGGCGTACAGCACCACGCCGCAGGCAAGACGGATCTGCCGCAGTCCGATGCCGCGGGTCGATCTTCTCAGTCTCTCCCGATAAGAGTGGGCCATGCGATCCATGGAATAGATACCAGCAACGGTAGAGTTTTATTCCGCCGGAGAACAGTTTTCTACCGGGCGGGTTTGCCTTCCCACCATCCCTCGGACCGTGGCGCGGCGTAGCAAGTTGACACCCCGGCGCGAGTTGGGGAGAAAGCACCGTGACGATAGCCCCGCCCGACATCCGCAGCGTCAAACCAGATCGGTCCGGTCACCGGCAATGGCCGGCCGTGGTGGCGTTGATCGCGGCAATGACCCTGATGCGGGTGATCTACGCCTGCGCGATCGATCTGCGAACGGATGAAGCCTATTACTGGACCTGGTCGAAGGAGAACGTGCTTTCCTTTCTCGATCATCCGCCGATGATTGCGTGGTTCATCCGCTTCGGCACTGCGATCTTCGGCGACACCAATTTCGGCGTCAGGTTCGCCGGCGTGCTGGCCATGCTGGTCACGCAATTGCTGCTGGCGGACCTCGTGCGGCGCGTGACCCATGACATGCGTGCGGTCGTGCTGGCGGTACTGATGCCGGAGGCGGCGCTTTACTACGGCCTCTTGATGGCCAAGGTCTCGCCCGATGTGGCGCTGATCCCGTTCGCGGTCGCCATGCTGTGGGCGCTGGTCAGATTGAACGAAAGCGGCGACGGCCGCTGGTGGCTGGCCGCCGGACTGTTCGCGGGACTGGCGCTGCTGTCCAAATTTACCGCCGTCATGCTGATTCCGGCCATGCTGGCATTCATGCTGGTGCCGGGGTGGCGCGGGCGCTGGCTTAAAAGTCCGACCCCGTGGCTTGCGGCGCTGATCGCGGTCATGGTGTTCCTGCCGGTCCTGGTCTGGAACGCCGGGCACGACTGGGCGTCGTTCCGATTCCAGTTGGTACGTGCCACCGCGACCCACCAATTGTCGTTGCGCACCGTCGGCGAATTCATCGGCCTGCAGTTCGGGCTGGTCGGCTTCATCCTGCTCCCGGTGGTGTTGTTCGGCGTTGGGCTGACGGCGTGGCGGGGATACCGCCGGGGCGACGCCGTCGCAATCATGCTTTCGACCTGCGTCATCGTTCCCTTCGGCTATTTCTTCTGGAAGTCGCTGACGCTACGGGTCGGCGACACCTGGCCGATGTTCCTATGGCCGGCCGGATTTGCCGCGGCGGCGATCAATATTGCCATGCTGCCGCGGGAAGGCTGGCCGGCATGGATGATCAGATCGACGAGCGCATGGGCTGACGCGGCGGTTGCGTCCGGAATCGTCTTCGTCGTTCTGGTCTTTCTCTACTCGGTCGTCTGCCCCTGGAATTTTTTCGGCAAGCTCGACCCGATCGGCGCAGAGGCGGGATACGGGCGGGTCGCGGACCGCGCGCAGGCCGAACTGCAAAAGACCGGCGCGACCTGGATCGCCACCACGGACTACCGGACCTATGCCATGATGCGCTGGTACTTCAACGGCCGCGTGCCGGTGATCCAGATCAACGAGCGTGGCCGCTTCATGGGCTTTCGCGATCCCGGCATGAACGCGATCGCGGGTCATGCCGGCCTCTATGTCGCGCGCGAACCGGACGAAGCCAATCCAGTCTGGGCCGCCACCTCGGCAGTCAGAGTGCCGCTCGAGCAGGTCGACCGCGTATGGCGCGGAACGGTAATGGATCGCTATGCGCTGCAGAAGCTGACCGACTGGACGCCGCAGCTTTCGCCACCGCCGGACTCGCCGCTGTTCCGCTGGCGGGTGCTGGCAGGCGAAGTCCCGCTGCCGGCGCATGGCGGTTTCCGATCCAATTCATCCTTCGAGACGCATCGCTTCGCGATGCTCCTCAGGATGAGGGACTAGCCTCTCGGGATGAAGTCTTCCCTCATGGTGAGGAGGCGCTCTTGCGCCGTCTCGAACCATGAGGCCACGACGTCGCCGCATCCTTCGGGAAGCGCGCTTCTCTGGATGAGGTCTTGGGAGACCCTCATGGTGAGGAGGCGCTCTTGCGCCGTCTCGAACCATGAGGCCACGACGTCGCCGCATCCTTGACGCGGCCGTGGCCGATCCTCAGAGTCTGATTCGAAAAAGCGGCCCGCGTTGCAAACTCTTTTTAACGTCATGGCCGGGCTTGTCCCGGCCATCC
>Ga0208480_1000304_pt1 | contig 18551 bp, 21 predicted proteins | sample NGESurshal092012_4_FD_184485 | JGI IMG/M metagenome (GOLD analysis project Ga0208480, IMG submission 184485) | Arctic peat soil microbial communities from Barrow, Alaska - NGEE Surface sample F53-1 shallow-092012 (SPAdes) | ecosystem: Environmental > Terrestrial > Soil > Wetlands > Peat ... | reverse complement strand
TGCGCCGAAAACTTTGAAGCTTGTCCGCAGCCGCAAGCTCGTTGATGAGATGCGCGGCGACTGGAATGTATCGATCCGACGAGCCTGCCGTGTGTTCCTGGTCGATACATCCACCTATCACTACAAATCTCGTCGCCCCGGACAGGCTGCCCTCGAACACCGGATCAAGGATCTGCCAGACCCGCGTCCTGTACGGCTATCGACGCGTTCATGTACTTCTGCGCCGGGAGGGGCTTCACCAAGCCGCCAACGCGAACGGCATTGCGTTTGAGATAGCGAGGGTTCACCTCAAAGCTGTCTTTGCCAAAACGCAGACGCACCGCCAGGCCGACCTTGTATTGTTGATCAATCGATTTGAGATTTGATACGCTTGGCTCTGAAGCCGCTACTATCGCGAAGATTACGACCTGTTGAGTTGACAACCATTATGTACGCAGCGGCGAGATGCGCTCGGCAACGAGCTTCACCAGTTCGAGTTGACTCCTGGCATCGGTCTTGTCGAACAAGTGACGCAGATGCGTGCGTGTCGTCTCTTCGGAAATCACCAGAGTTGAGGCGATTTCGGATACGCCGCCAATTTCGATGACGGCACGCAAGACCCGGAGTTCGGCCTGAGTCAGGCGATATTTGTCTCTTATCATCTCAGTCGCCGCCGTGACGTCGAGCGCAGTCTTGACCACGAATATTGCCGCGCTGGCCGAGTGGGGCAGCCCCATTTTATGGCGAAATCCTACCGTCAGCGGCAACAGATGCGCGAAATAACGCGGTCCCGTTTCCGCTTCGAGTGCAACGGCTGGTCTGCGATCTAACGCTATTTTACTGTCGCGCATCTGCATGAGCGAGGACGCTATGCCAGCATCGGCCGCAGGATTCACAGCTTGAAGACGGCCGCCACGAAGGCGAAATATCTTTTCCCCGCTCAGCAACTCGCGGCCGCTGGCATTACTATGGGCGAGATTGCCGCGCTCGTCGATGATGAAAACTCCAGCCGCCAAGCCGTCGAGAGTGTCGGCGAGGTTTTGGACCTGTACAGTGCGCAGCTCGAGAGCTTGGCCGATCTTGATCGCGCGCAGGAAATGCGGACGCAACAATCCCATTCGCGCGAAGGAAATGTCGTCGACGAGGCCTTCCCGTTTATGACGGATGCACGACACCATCGAGAGCCGCGTCGGGGTTCGTTCGACGATCGCACTCAGGGAGTCGAGGAAACCCTGCGGACCGCCCCAGTCGCGAAAAAATGAGGAGTTTATGAAATCGTTCCAGAGCGGCATGCGCGAGGCGGCGAGAATATCGCCAGCATCGGCGGCAAGATGCGCAGGGATCAGTGGATTGGTCGGCGCATACTCTTCAAGATACAACTTAGTGTAATGGGGGTCGAGGCCCCACAGCATGTGAAAGGTCGGCTCGCGCTGTGTCATGTCGTGCGAATACAGAGCACCCACCGCGCAGCGGCAGAACGCGCAAGTCTCCTCCAGCGCGTCAAGCCAAAGATTCGGGTCGATCGCCGCATCATAGATGAGGCCGATGATCCTAGAGGCTTGCTCTATTTCGGTAATACCGCCGCCGCCCACGAATCACTTTAGATCATCAAACAGCAGGAAACACCAGCTAGCATTATAGTTGCGTTTTAGATTGATTTGTGAATCCATGGACCACCATGATTCAGGCATTCCCGCGTGAAGTCGTCGACGATCGCCAGGATGCATCGGCAGGCACCACTTTTCCGTTCTCACTGAAGCGGAAGCAGTCCTGCAGGCGCATCACGTAGTCGTTGACCCTCTTGTTCTTCCCCCGATACTCGGGATAGGCGGGATAGGCCGCCCAGAGCGGGCCCGAATTGGCAATCGAGCCACCGCCGAGATGGCAGTTGGTGCAATTGAGTTTGGCGCCGATCACGCCGCCCGCATATGTGGTGGTGTAGCGGAAAACATTCTGGCCAAGCCTCACCGCGTCGCCGAGCGGACCGCGCGGCATCGCGCTGTCAGGTGGCGGCGTGAACGGGATCAGCTTTGGGGCGGTCTCTTGCGCAAGCGCGACGGAGGCAGGCGCGACAAACGCACTGAGCGCCGCGAAAAGCGGCACGACGGCGCGCGAAAAATAGCTCATTTGCCCAACTCCGTGCCGCCGGGTTTCGGCAAGGCCGGCGGGTTCGGCGAAAGCGCCGCGTAGTAATTCGCAACCGCATTGATTTGTACGGCAGTCAGCTTGTCTGCGACACGTTTCATCAGGCCCTGCGGATCGTCCTTGCGGCTGTCTTTCTGCCAAGCCCCAAGCTGGGCCACGATATAGGTGCTGGGTTGCCCAGCAAGCCGCGGCACCGCACTGCCGACTCCGAGTCCATAGGGGCCGTGGCAGGAATCGCACGCGGGAATGCCGGCGGTGCTGTGGTTCCAGTCCCCATCGATCGCGAGCACAGCTCCAGACCCGGCCGGCAGTGGTGTCGGCTCGGGTGTCTGTGGCAACGGCAAAGCCGCATAGTAGGCGACGATCGAGTTGATTTGCGCGATCGTGAGATTCGCCACGACGCCGCTCATCATCGGGTTTACGCGCGTGCCTTTCTGGAAGCCCATCATCTGCGCCGCGAGATAGGACGCCGGCAGCCCGGCGAGTGCCGGGAAACCGGCGCCCGCATTGCCCATGCCGTTGGCGCCATGGCAGGAGGAGCAGATCGCGGCCTCCGCCGGCGGCGCGGCGCGGGCGCTGCTGCAGGCGAGCAGCACTCCGACGCCAATCATTACCAGCGCGACCTTATCGCAAATGCGGTTCACCGTTGGCCTCCGCTATCGGTGCCATTCCCGGATCAGGCTTCGCGCTCCGGGATAACACTCTGCGTCACTTGATCGCCAGCGGATTGGTCGGCGAACCGACCGCGCCGGTGATCGGGATCGCGGGCGCCACGAACATGAATTCGTAAACGCTGTCGGCGGCGCAGTCCTCGGCGAGGTCTTTCAGATAAAAAATCTCGCCCATGGTCATGCCCATGATCGGGATTGTGATCCAATGCCAGGGCTGATTGATGCCGCCCTCGGTGTTGTTCGGCCGCACCTCGCAGCCCCAGGTGTCGGACGCGAGCGCCGCGAGTTCGGTCTTGGCGACGAATTCCAGCGTCTCGAACGCAAAGCCCGGCGCGTCGCCGCCTGGATAACCATCCCAGCTCCCGGCCTTGAGGCAGCGCTCCATCTGGCCGGTGCGCACGATGATGTAATCGCCGCGCTTGAATTCGACTTTCTGCTGCTTCGCCGTCATATCGAGGTCGTCGCAGGTGATGCCGTAGCCGTCGTCGAGGCAGTCCTTGCCGAGCGCGCGCGCCACGTCGAGGAACACGCCACGGCCCACCATCTTGGCCTTTGTCTTCTCGATGCCGCATTTCGCCGCGCCGAACGACGACACTTCGCGGCAATCGTAGCCGTTCCACATGTTGTTCTCGTAGAACACATGACCGAGCCCGTCCCATTGCGTGCCGCATTGCAGCGGAATTACCACCATGTCGTCGGCGGCGCGGATGCCGCGCTTGTCGAGCACGCCCGAATAGGCGTCGGTACCGGTGCGCAGCATGGTGTGCAGCGGATTGATGCGCCCGAGCACCGGATAGTTGGTCTTGCCGCCCTGCGGGCCATTATTGTCGAAGTTGAGCGCCAGCGAGATCACCTTGCCCTTTTTGACGAGCCGCGCCGCGGCGACGATGTCGTCCGCGCTCGTGTAGTTGAGCGTGCCGATCTCGTCGTCCGCGCCCCACTTGCCCCAATTCTTGTATTTCTCCGCGGCCTGGCGGAGATCGTCACGCGTCACTTTCTTTGAAGGCATGATGGTTTCCTTGATGGTCATTGTTCGGAGAGTCTTTCGGAAATTCCTTGGCCAAACACCAGTCGGTGGCCGTCCGGATCGGTCACGGCGAAATCACGCATGCCGTAGTCCCGGTCACCGATCGGTTCGACGATATCGACGCCGCGGGCGATGAGCAGCTGATACAGCGCGTCAATGCCCTTGCAGAAAATGGCGATATGCGACGGCCCGGCAGGCGGCACGTAGGAATTCAGGTGGATGGCGCAGTCGCCGAGACAGAGGCACACATAGCGCGGCGGCTGTTCCCAGCTATACGTCACGGCGAAGCCGAGCTTGTCGCAGTAATAGGCAAGCGCCGCCGGCATGTTTTTGACATGGAGGATGGTCGCTTGCCCGGTGATCGTAAATGCCGGATCGGACACGTGCCCCTCCCCCCGCGCGGCAGTTTGCGGTTTACTGCGCCGTCGCCGCCAGCGATGATAGCAAGAACAGTCTGCGGGGGGACAGTCTATGAGGGCGACCATCATCCGGTTGGCGTGCGCGCTGGCAACGGTTCTGGCATCCGGGGCAGCCTTCGCCGCCGGCACTTATCCCGATCATCCGGTGAAGATCATCGCGCCATTCGCGGCTGGCGGCCCGAGCGACATCATCGGCCGCATCCTGGCCGACAAGCTCACCGCGAGCCTCAAGCAAAGGTTCTATGTCGAGGATCACGCCGGCGCCGGCGGCAATATCGGCATGACGCAGGTCGCGCGCGCCGCGCCTGACGGCTATACGATCCTGGTGGCGAGTTCGAGCTTCGTGGTCAATCCCAGCCTTTACGCCAAGCCGCCTTACGACCCGTTCAAGGATTTCGCGCCGGTGACGATGGCTGTGGACTCGCCGAATCTCCTGATGGTGCATCCCTCGATGCCGGTCAAAACCGTCAAAGAGCTGATTTCGCTCATCAAGGCCAATCCGGGCAAATACGCCATCGCCAATTCCGGGCTCGGCACCACGCCGATGCTGGCGTCGGAGTTGTTCAAGCTGACATTCAAGCTCGAAGCCACCAGCGTGCCCTACAATGGCGGCGCGCCGGCGGTGCAGGCCACCGTCGCCAACCAGACGCCGATCGGCTTCGCCACGTTGCCGCCAGCCTACCCGCTGATCGTCAGCGGTAACCTGCGCGCGCTGGCGGTGACGTCGTCGAAGCGCGCGGCGACGCTGCCCAATGTCCCGACCATGGCCGAGTCGGGCGTCCGGGATCAGGAATCCGACACCATGCAGGGCATCTTCGTGCCGGGCGGAACGCCGCCGGATGTCATCGCTCTGTTGAATCGCGAGATGGTCAAGGCGCTGGCGCTGCCGGACGTGCAGGCCAAGTGCAAGGAGCTCGGTTTCGACGTCGTTGCCAATACGCCGGCGGAGTTTTCGGCCTATCTCAAAAAGGAAGTGACTCGCTGGCACGGGGTCATCGTCGACGCCAAGATTCCGCAGATCAAATAACAAAGGGCTCAATGTCATCGTCCGCGAAAGCGGACGATCCAGTAATCACTGAGCCACACTGCTAGTCTGGCGGTTACTGGATGCCCCGCATGCGCGGGGCATGACAATCGAACGAGAATTGCCAATGCGCATCGTCGACATCCGCGAAACCGCGATCCCGCTGAATTCCTCGCTCGCCAATTCGAGCTTCAATTTTTCGGAGATGACCACGTCGGTGGTCGCGGTGATGACCGACGTTGTGCGCGACGGCAAACCAGTCGTGGGCTTCGCTTTCAACTCCACCGGACGTTACGCTTGCGGTGCGCAGATGCGGGCGCGCTTCATTCCACGCATCCTTAAAGCCGATCCCAAATCGCTGCTCGATGAAACCGGGGGAAACTTCGCGCCGGAAAAGATACTTGCCGCGATGATGCAGAACGAAAAATCCGGCGGCCACAGCGAGCGTTCGGTCGGCATCGGCACCATCGAGGTCGCGATCTGGGACGCGGTCGCCAAGATCGCCGAGCAGCCGCTGCACCGTCTGCTCGCAGAACGGTACAATAACGGCAAGGTCGCCGAGAAGATGTTTTGCTATGTCGGCGGCGGCTGGTATGCGCCCGGCAAGACCACCAAAGACTTGCAGGATGAGATGCGCGGCCATCTCGATGCCGGCTACACCATGGTGAAGATGAAAGTCGGCGGCATGGCGCTCGCTGACGATTTTGCCCGCGTCGACGCCGTCAAATCCATCCTGCCGCGCGGCGCACAGCTCGCCGTCGACGCCAATTCGAAATTCGGCCGCGACGAGGGCACTGGCGTATGCACGCGGGCTCGCGCCGTTTGGGCTGCGCTGGTTCGAGGAGCCGTGCGACCCGCTCGACTACGCGCTTCTTGCCGAGATCGCCAACCTTTATGACGCGCCGCTGTCGACCGGCGAAAATCTGTTTTCCACCCAGGACGTCGAGAACCTGGTGCGTTTCGGCGGCCTCAAGGCCGCGCGCAAAGACGTCATCCAGGTCGATCCGCCGCAAGCCTACGGCATCGTGCAATATGCGCGCACGCTCGACATGCTGGCCGGCCACCAATGGCCGCGCAGCTTGTTGTTCCCGCACGGCGGCAATCAGATGTCGCTCGCGATCGCGGCCGGCTTCGGCCTCGGCGGCGCCGAATCCTATCCGGGCGTTTTTGGCGATTTCGGCGGCTTTGCGGACGATGCCAAACTCACCGACGGCTGTCTCAATTTATCCGATCGTCCCGGAATCGGTTTCGAAGGCCAGGCGCGGCTCTACCGCATCATGCGCGAGCTTGCCGCGTAATATAGCGCTCCGAGGTCAGCGGGGCCGCTCATCCAATCCTTTTATTGCCTTATTGCGCATCACTCCGGACGCGGCGGCGTGCCCGGCCATTGGCCGGCCTCGATACGGCCGGCGGCGATCACCGCCTGTGTACGGCTGTCGACGCCGAGCTTCTGCAGAATCGCGGAGACGTGCGCCTTCACGGTCGCTTCCGACACACCAAGCTGGTAAGCGATCTGCTTGTTCAATAATCCGCCCGACAGCATCATCAAAACGCGCACCTGCTGCGGCGTGAGCGATGCAAGCCGCGCGATCATCGCCGCGCTCTCCGCATCTGCATCGCGCGCGAAATCGACATCGGGTGGAGTCCACAATTCGCCCTGCAGGACGTGCGTTAGCGCCGCGCGCAAGGCATCGGCGCCGAGCGTTTTCGGGAAAAAACCCGAGGCGCCGAATTCCATGCAGCGCCGGATCACAGCGGGATCGTCGTTGGCGGACACAATGACGACCGGCACGCTCGGATATTGGGCGCGCAGATACATCAGGCCGGAAAAGCCACGCACGCCGGGCATGCGCAGATCGAGCAGAATGAGATCGACCTCGCCGCCGCGCTCCAATAGACCGGTGACCTCCTCGAAGGTGGCAGCCTCGCCGATTTCGGCGCGGCCGAGCACGCCAGACACCGCTTCACGCAACGCGCCACGAAACAGCGGATGATCGTCGGCGATCACCAGGCGATGAAGTTGCGTTTCGCTCACCGACATTGTCCGGCAGGTCTTCCCTTGGTCAGTGCTCCGCTCGCAGCATACTAGCGGTCGGCGCTTCATCAGGTCCATGCGAATCAGATTCGTGACCGCAGACGTTTAGTCCTGCCGGCATGAACCCAGAAATTGCAGCACGACTTCGCGCCGGTGCGGCGCCCGGCGATGTTCGGCGACATAGATGCCCTGCCAGGTCCCGAGGCCGAGGCGGCCGCCGTTCACCGGCACATTCAGGCACACGCCGTTGAGCATGCTCTTGATGTGCGCCGGCATGTCATCGGGCCCCTCCGTATCGTGCACCCAGCCGGCGCTCTCCGGCGCCGCCCGCCGCAAGGCCGTCACCAGATCGATCTGCACGTCCGGATCGGCATTCTCCTGGATCACCAGCGACGCCGAAGTATGCCGCAGAAACAGCAACAGGATGCCGTCCGCCGCCCGGGCGCTGTCGATAAAACGTACCGCCTCGCGCGTGATGTCGAAGAAGCCTTCGCCGGTGGTGTGCAGCGTCAGAACCGCGCTTGCGATCGTCTCCGCATGGGTTAGGCTAACGGAGGACAAATGGCTCGCCGTGGCGTCTGATCCAGGCATGGGCGCGGCTCAGCTCTTGTGCATCATCTGGTTCTGCGCATCGACGATCGCATCGAGGAACTGGCGCCACATTTTCCCGGCCAAAGTCACCATCCGATCGACATCGGCGCTATCGGGCAGCCGAATCACGACTTCCGGCTCGTCATTGCTCGCGGGCGGCTCGGGCCGCGTGCCCGGCGGCAGTGTCAAGCCATGCGCCAGCAGCTCCTGCTTCAGCGCGGCATTGTCGCGGTGCAGCCGGGCGATCTCATTTTCAAGCACGGCGCGATCCTCGGGCGCTGTCAGGCAAGCCCAACCCACTGGCTGGCTGCCGCACAGCGCGACCTCGCCGGTTTGTGTGTCGAGCCGCAGAAAGCCGTCCGGCACCTTTTGGAAGCTATAGCGGGCCTCGCCCAGCGGTGGAGACGTCGACTCGCCGAAAGCGGCGGACATGGTCAGGACCGAGACGGCGATGGCGGCGGCGGCCGATGCCTTCCAAATCATAATCACCTCCTGGGCGACACGGGGTACCGGAACGGGCCGCAAGACCGGCGCGTTCATGCGTGACCATCAATATATCAACTGCAGCTGCCGCGAGAGACCGACGGAACACCCTCGGCATCGAAAATGCGCCCCCGGAAGCTGTCCCCAGGCTGTTGGAGAATGACCATATGAGCTTTGGAATCAATCGGTTAGGTCGGGATTGGCGTTTCTTGACTCGCCTGAATCGCCTCAGTATGGTCCGCGCGGTTTCAGCGGGCGGCCGTGCCGCAATCGCCGCAGAACCGCGAGTGTCGGAAGCATGAGCGACGGCGCGCGCGACAACGGCGAGGGCGGCAAAGCCAATACCGATGAGGCCGCTCTCTCTGCGAGACTCCAGCGGCTCGGCGAAAGACTGGCGCGCGATCGGGCGACGCGGCCTTCCGATGGTCCGGTTGGGGATAGGGCGACGACTGCATCCGGCTACGCCAAGGGCTTCCGGCTCTCGAGCGAACTCGTTGCAGGCGTGGTGGTCGGTGCCGGCCTCGGCCTGCTCGTCGACCACTGGCTCAAGAGTTCGCCCTGGGGGCTCATTGTATTAGGAATGCTCGGCTTTGCCGCCGGCGTGCTCAATGTGGTGCGCTCGGTGAATTCTAACAACTAGGCTCTCCTGCCAGGCGACGGCGATAGGACCATGCATCTCGATCCAATCGAGCAATTTCAGATCAAAAATTTACTGCCGTTGCTGAGCCTGGGCGGTCATCAGATCGCGTTCACCAATTCGGCCGCCTACATGCTGCTCATTGTCGTGCTGCTGTCGCTGCTGCTGATCGGCGCGACCGCGGCGCGCGCGATCATTCCAGGCCGGCTGCAGGCGGTCGCGGAAGTATCCTACGAATTCGTCGCCACGACGCTGCGCAGTTCGACCGGCGAAGCGGGCATGAAATTCCTGCCCTTCGTGTTCACGCTGTTCATGTTCGTGCTGGTCGCCAACCTGATCGGCCTTATCCCCTATTCCTTCGCGGTGACCAGCCAGCTCATCGTCACGGCGACGTTGGCGATCCTCGTGTTCCTCGTCGTCGTCATCTACGGCTTCTGGAAGAACGGCTTGCGCTTCCTGAAATTGTTCGTGCCGTCCGGAGTGCCGTGGGTGTTTTTACCGCTGATCGTGCCGATCGAAGTGCTGTCGTTCGTGTCGCGGCCGGTGTCGCACAGCGTCCGACTGTTCGCCAATATGCTGGCCGGCCACATTACGCTGCAGGTTTTCGCCGGATTCATCATCATGCTGGCCGGTGCCGGCATACTCGGTTGGTTCGGTGCGGTGCTGCCGTTTATCATGGTGGTCATGCTGTGCGCACTCGAGCTTTTGGTGGCGTGTCTGCAAGCCTACGTATTCGCCATTCTCACCTGCATCTATCTCAACGATGCGATACACCCGGGCCACTGACGGCCCCCCCTCCCTTCCCCTCCCCCCTCGCGGGGGAGGTTAAGGAGGGGGCTTAAAAAGGAGCTTTCTCATGGATGCAAACGCCGCGAAATTGATCGGGGCCGGCATCGCCTGCATTGGCATGGGCGGTGCGGGCGTCGGCGTCGGCCTGATCTTCGGCAATTACCTGGCGGCCGCGCTGCGCAATCCGTCGGCGGCGCAGGGCCAGTTCGGCAACCTGATCTTCGGGTTCGCCATCACCGAGGCGCTCGGCATCTTCTCGCTGCTGATCGCACTCCTGCTGCTGTATCAATTCTGAGAATCAGCCGTCCATGGCCACGCCGACCGCCACAACCGAAGCGCCAGCGGGAAAGCACAAGTTCCCGCCGTTCCAGTCCGAGAACTTTCCATCGCAGCTGTTCTGGCTGACGCTGTGTTTCGTGCTGCTCTACGTGCTGATGGCAAAGATTGCCTTGCCGCGCATCGGTTCGATCCTGGCCGATCGGTCGAAGCGTATCGGCGACGATATTGCGGCGGCACAGCAGCTCAAGGAGCGGTCGGACGCAGCGCACGCCGCCTACGAGAAAGCGCTGACCGACGCGCGCAGCCGTGCGCAGGGCATCGCCAACGCGACGCGCGAACAGCAGGCGGCCGCGGCCGAGGTGACCAACAAGCGGCTTGAGGCGGAACTGCACCAACGCTTGGCGGCGGCTGAAAAATCGATCGCCGCAACGCGCAGCGCGGCCATGAGCAACGTTGGCGCCATCGCCGGCGACAGCGCTTCCGCGATCGTCGAGCGCCTGATCGGCAAGGCGCCGGCGGCGCACGAGGTCACTGCTGCGCTCGGCGAAGTCGGCAACCCCTAAAGGACCAGCGCACGATGCCTTCGCCCGAAGCTTGGGTCGCCATTTGCTTTATCTGCTTCCTCGGCCTGCTTGGCTATCTGGGGGTGCACAGGAAACTCACTGGCGCGCTCGATCAGCGTCAGGAGCGCATCAAGTCCGAGCTCGACGAGGCGTCGAGGCTGCGCCAGGAGGCGCAGGCTCTCCTCGCCGAATTCGAGCGCAAGGGCCGCGCCGCCGAGAGCGAAGCCGAAGCCATCATCGCCAGCGCCAAGAGCGAAGCCGAGCGCCTCGCCGTCGAGGCCAAGCAGCGCGTGGAAGAATTTGTCGGCCGCCGCACCAAGATGGCGGAAGCGAAAATCGCCCAGGCCGAGGCGCAGGCGCTTGCCGACGTGCGATCCGCGGCAACTGACGCTGCAATCGCCGCGGCCGAGAAAATTCTGTCCGTTGCCGCCAAGGGCAAAGTGGCCGAAGCGCTGCTCGCCCGCGGCATCGAGGACGTGAAACAGAAATTCAACTAAGTCCGATTGATTGGAATTATCCTCCGCTCGAGAAGCACGCATTATTCACAAGGTCTAGTTATTCCCCAGCGTGCCTTGGCGGCCTTTCGTGCGATTTCCTTGCGTTTCCGGGCTGACAGTCCCTCCGCGCGAGCTTTGCCGCCCATGCGGCCCAAGGCGACAGCAGCAGCATTCTTGCCGTCATCCGTCACATTGCCCTCGACCTCGCCGGTCTCGATCTTGCCGATCAGGACGGCACCCTGGCTTGCGTCGGCCGGGCGTTTTTCACGTTTTGGGCTTCGTGACACGCTAACGACCTTTGCTATCCGCCAGACTCTTTGAGTTCTTCAGCGTCTCGATCGCAATGCCAATTACGCGCTCATCAAAGAGCCTGAGCTTGCGTTCACCGGCACTTTTGTCACCGGGCCATTCTTGGAGCGCTGCTCGTATTGAGGTTGTCTCTGCCTCAATATCGCTGTGATGAACTAGCCAGTCGACCGTAGCGAGAAGCTCCATTCCAAATGGGGATTCAAGTCCATCGATCAAGTCAGACGTGGCCTCCAAGGCTGCATGATATTGCTTGGCCTCCGGCACCGTAAGATACGCCGCCACATGATCCTTCTTAGCTTCGTCAAATCGAATAATATCGAAAGGGCCGGCGTCAGTGAGTCTCTTGTCGCAATGCAGGTAGCTTCCATCGAGCGCATTGAGCATATGCTTCAATTTGTCTGAGTACGGCCCAAATTTGTTCGTTGCGAAAGCAAACTTAAATTTGTTTGGCAAATTCAATGCGACGACGTTGCGCTCTAGAAAATACCCCAGCTTTTGAACCTCCAGAAGCGTGCATTCAATTCCGAGAATTGAGTAACGCCGAACAAGTTCGGCAACAAGCGCGCGGGCGGGCGTTAATCTTTCGACACCTCCGCGCTTCGCAACATTCATGTATTTAGATGTTGGCTCATAAACGACAATATCCACAGTCGGCGCCAATCCACCCAGTATTTCGCTAATGAAGGGCTTAACGTCAACCCAATCCAGTTTGCCATTGCCGCTACCGAGCGGCGGAATAGCAATAGACTTAATCTTTTCACGTTCGATAAATCGTTTAAGATCTTTAAGACCTTCATCGATCCATTCTATCTTGGAGGGATATCTCCAATGTCCTTTTGTAGGAAAATTGATAATCCATTTGGGCCCATAAAGATCATCCCGCTGGTAAGCAAAAATTGTTCCAAGACGCAATTCTTTGCGTTTGCAAGCATCTTCATATGCTTTGAAGTTCTCGGGGAACGCTTCCTTGAACATCAAAGCGATCCCTTTGCCCATGATGCCTACGGTGTTGACCGTATTCACCAACGCCTCGACATCGGCATCTAGAAGATTGCCTTGTGTGAAGGATAGCATTTAGAGATACCATCCGCTCTGTGCGATGACCTTCAAGTCAAGACCTCTAGCATCCACGTCGGATTGCACAGACGCCTTGACTTCTTGATTATAACAAACGATTCCACGCAAAGCGTTCAAAGGCATGCGCTTGTGGACGAGAGCTTCAGCTTGATATTTTTCAAACCGATCTAAATCGTCCCTTTTAAAATTGCGCTCTTGCAAGACCGTCCAAATTATTCGGTCCAGATCGGCCAAATCATCGGAAAAAAGCGCAGTCTTTAGGTACGCATGTCGGTCCGAAAAGACAAATCGAATGCCCAACTTTTTCAATTTATGTAGCGAGGAAACCAAGATCAGAATTTCTGATATGGGCTTCTTCGGAATCCCACCGTATCCCGTCTTAAAGCATAGGTGAGTAAGGCGTGAAATAGAATGGCACGTAGTCGTTGAGCGTTCCACCCGGCCCACATGGAATTGGACGTCCGATCCGGCGTTGGATTAGTTCCTGATTACCTATCTCGACGTACTTGTGATCCACTGCCGCGCTCCTGGACCGACAGCCATTCGCTAATACGTCGTTCAGGTTGTCCCGATGCACAATGCGAAAGATCAAAGCCTTTTCAGGATTGAGAAGGTCTTTCGACATCCGGCACCGAATCACGCAAAGCACTGGCACCCAATTTAATGCTTAGCGCTAAGCTAAGCAAGCAATCCAGTGAGCCAGATAAGAACAAAATGTGAACTAAAAGTCAATATCCAGTTTGTCACGTGCAAAACTAGCGCAGCGCCAACCGGCGTAAGCGGGGGTCCATTGCGGAATCCTGCTTGCGCGGCAATGAGCGGTATGGATCGGTCGGTATCAATTCGTCCGCAGCGGCGGCGCGGCTTGCGCCCTGGGCGTGGGCTTGCGTTTGACCTTCGCGCGCGGCGCCTTGCGCTTTTCCTGCGGCTGCGCGGCGAGCGCATCGAACCCGACATAGACGACGTAATTATCCAGCTCGCTCGAGGAGGGCATCGGGAACGTCACATTGTCCTCGACATGGGTGAAGCTCGGATTGTCGTCGGCGGATTGCACCGCGACCGGGATGATAATCAGTTTCGTCACAATGGTCCTCGACGATGCCGGTTTCTCATCGACGATCGCAATGCGCAAAGGCACGTTGACCTGGCCGGGGCCGCCTTGCGGTCCGAGGACCAGGCGCCCCTGGATTCCGATCTTCATGACCATTTGACCGGCAACAACCGCGCACTGACGCGCGGCGCGCACAAACGTCCCCTGATATTTCAGCGACATCGCCGCGTTGTCGCCCGACCCGTTGATAGTCAGGGTCGATGCACCTTCGCGGATCTGGATGTAGGGGCACTCAGCGTCAGCGGTCGCACCGGCGACAGCCTGCTGCCCTTTGTCGGACGAGCCGGAGAAGAAGTTCGTGATGTCGGCCGGCAGAAGGCCGCCGCTGGACGAGGCAGGAGTCACCGTAGCTGTCGGCGCGGAGGCTGACGAACCGCCAAAAAGATTACTGCCGCCGCCGCACCCCGACGCCAAAAGCGCGAGCGCAAGCGACGCGGCGATCGCGGCGCGACCGCGCCAGCACGTCCATTTTCGGTTTTCCAACATCCCCCAATCAACCGCTCAGCTGCGCCGGCAAACATACAAATTCGCGCGCATTCCCATCAATCATTGCAAGCGAACCGTGGCCATCCCAAGGCGGCTGCCGCGACGCGGCGCCGCTGCAATCGTCAAGATTCGGCATTCCCCGCCAGGCGCGCATACAGCAGATGATCCTGCCAGATGCCATTGATGCACAGATATTCCCGGGCGTAGCCCTCCCGAGCAAAGCCGGTGTTTTCCAGGAGTCGCGTAGAGGCAGCGTTGCTCGGAATACAGGCGGCTTCCAGACGATGCAATCGCAGCGTCGCGAAGGCAAAAGGGATGACTGCGCGCACGGCCGCAGTCATGTGGCCGCGACGCACGAACGGCAAGCCCATCCAGTAGCCGAGACTGGCGGCTTGCGCGACGCCGCGGCGGATGTTGGCGAGGGTCAATCCGCCGACCAGCGCGCCATCGGTGTTGCGGACGATCAGAAACGCGTAGCCTTGATCGGTCCGCAGGTCCTCGGCATAGCGTCTGACGCGACGCCGGAACGCGCTTCGCGTCAGATCGTCCGCCGGCCAGGTTGGCTCCCAAGGCTTGAGAAACTCGCGGCTCCCCTCGCGCAATGCGGCCCATTCGGCGTAATCGGTCATCTGCGGGGTGCGCAGCGTCACGCCCTCGCCGGTGATGGTAGCGAGCGGTTCGGAAAAATTGATGGTGCGAAAAAACGCCATCCTCGCCCGACTTACCGGCCAAAAGCTCTTCGCTCGCTATGCGGATGATTGGCCGCGTGTGGAGCCCTCGCCCGATTCCCTCATTAGGCAGCCCGGAGTGTCAGACTTTGAGCAATCGTGGTGGCACTTTCAAGCCCGGAACCAAGTCCCAACATCGCCGTGGCGAGCTTGCCGCGGCCGAACAGCGCCCGCCCAGCCGCCCGCGCGCTCTCCACTGTGACGGCGTCGACTCTGGCGACCAGTTCCTGAACCGGAATCGGCCGGCCGTGAATCATCATCTGGCGGGCGAGTTGCCCGACGCGCTCGCCCGAACTCTCCAGCGCCATCAACAGCCCGGCCTTCATCTGCGCCTGAGCGCGGGCGACCTCGCGCTCGGACAAAGTCTCAGCGGTGTTGGCGATCTGCTCGACAATGACCTGCATCAGCTCTGAGGCGTCCGCCGCGTCGGTGCCTGCGTAGAGGCCGAACATGCCGACGTCCGAATACGGGGCGTGGAACGAATAGATGGAGTAGCACAGCCCGCGCTTTTCGCGCGCCTCCTGAAACAGCCGCGACGACATCCCGCCGCCCAGCACGCTGGTGAAAACCTGCAGCGAAAATAGCGATGGGTCGGTCTGCGCGACGCCGGGCAACGCCAGCGCGATATGCACCTGTTCGAGCTCGCGCTTTTCGACGTGGCTGCCGCCGCCGAAACTCGCGGGCTCGGGCGCGGCCCGCGCGGGCCCGTTGAAGCTTGCGAAACGCCGCTCTACCTCGGCGACCACTGCCTGATGATCGACTGCCCCGGCCGCTGCCACCACCATGTCGGGCGCGCGGTAGTTCCTGCCCAAATATTCGCGGAGCTTGGCGCCGTCGAACGATTTCACCGTCTTGGTCGTGCCCAAGATTGAGCGGCCCAGCGGCTGGTCGGGAAAGGCGACGACCTGCAGGTGCTCGAAAATCAGATCGTCCGGGGTGTCGGCGGCCGCGCCGATTTCCTGGATGATGACATTCTGCTCGCGCAGAAGCTCCTGGCGATCGAATGCCGGTTCGGACAGGATGTCGGCCAGCACGTCGAGCGCCAGCGGCACATCCGCCTTGAGCACGCGCGCATAATACGCCGTCGTCTCGGCGCCGGTCGCTGCATTGAGATCGCCGCCCACCGCCTCGATTTCCTCGGCGATCTGGCGCGCGCTACGGCGCCGCGTGCCCTTGAACGCCATGTGTTCGAGACAATGCGCGATGCCGTTTTCGTCGCGGCGTTCGTCGCGGCTGCCGGCATTGACCCAAACGCCAAGCGAGGCCGACTCCAGATGCGGCATGGTGTCGGTCACCACCTGGATGCCGGATTTGAGCTTGGTCACCGCAACACTCATGCTGCCGCTCCTTCATGGGCGGCGCGACTCGTCGACACAACGAAACGCTCAACCGCTGACTGGTCCGCCGGCAGCACGGTAACGCGCTCCTCGCGGGTATCGAGATTGGAAAGCCACTCCGGCAAGGCCGGCCGGACGCCGCAGGCGGCCTCGACCGCATCGGGAAATTTGGCCGCATGCGCGGTCGATAGCACCACCATCGGCACCGCTGGGTCGCGCGGCTCTTTTTCAACCACCGCAATCGCGACCGCGGTGTGGGGATCGGCGAAATTGCCGGTCTCGCGCTTGACCGTCCGGATCGTCGCCGCGACCTCGTCTTCGTCGGCGCGGCCGGCGGAAAACAGCGTCCTGATTTCAGCGAGCGCAGGCGCCGACAGCGCGAATCCGCGCGATTGCGCGAGCGAAGCCATCAGCCCGCGCACTGCCGCGGCATCATGGCGATAAGCGTCAAACAGCAACCGTTCGAAGTTCGACGAAACCTGGATGTCCATCGACGGCGATGTGGTCGCCACCACGGGACGCAGCTCGTAGGCGCCGGTTGCCAGCGTTCGCGCCAGGATGTCGTTCACATTGGTAGCAATGACAAGGCGGTCGATCGGCAAGCCCATGCGCTGCGCCACGTAGCCGGCATAGACGTCGCCGAAATTGCCGGTGGGCACTGTGAACGCCACCTTGCGATGGGGTGCGCCGAGCGTCACCGCGGCGGTGAAATAGTAGACCGCCTGCGCCACGATGCGCGCCCAGTTGATCGAGTTGACGCCGGAGAGCCGCACGCGCTCGCGAAAATCGGCGTGATTGAACATCGCCTTCACCAGCGCCTGGCAATCGTCGAAGGTGCCCTCGATGGCGAGCGCGCTGACGTTGGCGGCGCCGGTCGTGGTCATCATGCGCCGCTGCACATCGGAGATGCGGCCTTGCGGAAACAGCACGATCAGATCGACCTGGTCGCGTTCGCGAAAGGCCTCCACGGCGGCCCCGCCGGTGTCGCCTGAAGTCGCCACCACGATAGTGCGGCGCTCGCCGCGAGCGCGGAGCGCGTGATCCATCAGCCGCGCCAGCAGCTGCATCGCGACGTCCTTGAACGCCAGCGTCGGCCCATGAAAAAGCTCGAGCACGAACGTGTTGGCGTTGAGTTGTGTCAGTGGCGCCACGGCGGGATGGCGAAAGCTGCAATAGGCCTCGCGCGCCATGCGGGCGAGATCGGCATGGCCGACCGTCTCGTCCGTGAACCGGCCGATAATATCGGCCGCAACTTCCGCATACGAGCGGCCCGCAAAGGCGGCAATATCCTGCGGCTCCATCCGAGGCCAGGACTGCGGCACGTAAAGCCCGCCGTCGCGGGCAAGGCCCGCGAGCATGGCATCGGCAAAGCCGAGCGGAGGGGCTTCGCCCCGGGTGGAGATGTAGCGCACCATGACCGTCCTGCAAACCGCCTCGGCCGCCGGCCAGAAGCACAAGTATTTGATTTATAAGCGTTTTCACTACGGCGAAGGGGCCGCCCAGCGCTGCTTCGGCCACACTAATAGAAAAGCCGACCGCTTCACAAGGAAGGCAAAATGCCCCCGTTTAACGCAGCCATTCGGCCTCTCGCGGGCCTGCCGCTGCTGGCTCCGCGCCCCCGGCGCCCGCCCGGCCGCCAAGCTGCAATAACTCAAATCACGCCGGCTCCCGCCTTGATCCAGGACTCCGACCGACCAACCGCAATATTATCTGACGCGTTTTCCGTTTTCGTAGCAGTTATATTTGCACACCGGATTGTTGCAGCTATTGAAGCCGCCGCAATGCTCATAATAGGCATAATCGCTCCAACCGACTCCGCAAAGATACAACCTTGCTCATTTCCCTTGTGATTTCCCCTTGCGCATCATTGTTTCAGTTCCACCAGTGGAACCTTAACGGGACGCGCACCAAAGGCATAAAGCGATTCTGTAACGGGCCGAGCCGCGATTGACAATCGAGCGCTAGCGAACCGGAACGAAAATCGCCAACCGATCCGGTCCCACATATTCTCGCGACACTCCGGTTCTAACAACGGGACTTCCATATGGGCGCTCCCGTCAGGGTTCGCTTGCAAAAATTGTGGACCAGCAACATCGCAGATGTTAGCGGTTTAAAATGCGGGGCGGTGAGGGCGCAATCGACGCCGACATACGAACAATGATGCTTGGCGCAACTCGCGCGATGGCAAGCGCGTGCAGCGCGCGCGGCCTGGCAGGGGAATGATATAGTGGCTAACGAACTGTCCGCTCCGGCCGGGGAAGCCGGATTCCAGCTCTCGCGCAGCATGGTTTTTCCGCTGGTCGGCGGCCGCAGCACCTGGTCGCAAGAACACATCTTGCCGATCATCGCCACAATCCTCGTTTC
>Ga0208480_1000303_pt1 | contig 18609 bp, 13 predicted proteins | sample NGESurshal092012_4_FD_184485 | JGI IMG/M metagenome (GOLD analysis project Ga0208480, IMG submission 184485) | Arctic peat soil microbial communities from Barrow, Alaska - NGEE Surface sample F53-1 shallow-092012 (SPAdes) | ecosystem: Environmental > Terrestrial > Soil > Wetlands > Peat ... | reverse complement strand
GAGCCGATGATGAACGGCATAGGCGGCGATCTGTTCGCAATTGTCTACGATGCACGGACAAAAAAGCTATACGGACTGAATTCGAGCGGGTGGGCGCCGCAAGGGTTGACCATCGATTTCTTGAAAGCGAAAGGCATCACAGGAGATCTGCCCCGCAAAAGCATTTACTCCACGCCCGCACCGGGCGCGGTCGCGGGATGGGCCGCGCTGCACGAGCGTTTTGGAAAGCTGTCCCTCAATCGGTTGCTCGCGCCGGCAATTTATTACGCGAGGAATGGGCGTGCCGATTGCGGAAATGGTTTCCACAGTGTGGGAGGAAACCGGCGCAACGCTGCGGGCGCAACCCGGATTCGAACAGACGTTTCTCCCGAACGGTCACGCGCCGAAAACAGGGGAGCTCTTTCGCGATCCGGATTTGGCGGATTCTCTGCAGCTCGTTGCCGCGCACGGCCGGGATGGATTCTACCGTGGCGCTCTCGCCCAAAAGATCGTCGCGTTCTCGACAGAGCAAGGCGGCACGCTCAGTGAAGCGGACCTGGCTGACTTTCAGCCGGAATGGGTCCAGCCGATTTCGACAACGTACCGTGGTTGGACGGTTTCGGAGCTGCCACCCAACAGTCAGGGCGTGGCCGCGCTTTCCATGCTCAACATCATGGAACGGTTCCCCCTCGGCGATTATGGCCACAACAGCGCAAAGGCCCTGCACGTGATGATCGAGGCGAAGAAGCTGGCTTATGCCGACCTGCTGCAATACGTCGGAGATCCGAGGTTTACGCACGTTCCGACCGACCAGCTCTTGTCAAAAGAACTCGGCAGAAAACGTGCCGATTCGATCGATCCGAACCAAGCGCACTGTGGCGTCCTGCCTTCGGTCCTGACTGACAAGCTGAATGCCATGGGAAAGGAAACGACTTATCTCACCGTCATCGATAAGAACGGAAATATTGTTTCGCTGATCCAAAGCGACTACAGCGCGTTCGGCACGGGACTCGTCGCGCCCGGGACGGGATTCGCTCTTCAGAACCGGGGAGAACTGTTCACGCTCGAGCCGGGCAAGCCCAACTCCCTCGAGCCGCACAAACGGCCGCTTCACACGATTATCCCTGCGTTCATGCAGAAGGGTGATGAAACCATAGGCTTCGGCATCATGGGTGGCTTTAACCAGGCCCAGGCGCACGCGCAGTTCGTTTCGAATATTGCCGACTTCGGAATGAATATCCAAGCTGCTTTGGGCGCAGCCCGATTCACAAAGCCGACGTTTGGGGGGTGCGATCTGCTGGTTGAATCCCGTATTCCGGAGACCGCGCGGCGCGATCTAACGGCGAAGGGGCATCGGTTGGAGGTGGTCGCCCCGTATTCACTCGAAATGGGGCGGGGAAATGCCGTGATGAGCGATGGACAGGGAACCCACTACGGCGCTTCGGACCCTCGCGCGGATGGAGAAGCTATTCCGGAGCTTCCCCATTGGGACGGCGCGCAGTGACCAGCTTCTCAATCGCTCTCATTCCGGGCGACGGAATTGGACGGGAAGTAACGCCGGCCGCCTTTGAAGTCGCTCAACGCGCGGCGACCGAGTCCGGCGCGAAGCTCGAAGCGGTTTCTTACGATTGGGGCACCGAATACTATTCTCAACACGGCCGCATGATGCCGCGCGATGCGTTGGAGCGGCTGAGCTGTCATGATGCCATTCTGCTCGGCGCCGTGGGGCATCCGAAGGTCCCGGATCATGTGACTTTGGATGGCCTGCTGCTCCCCATCCGGCGCGCCTTCGATCAATTTGCGAATATTCGTCCGGCCATTCTTTATCGCGGCGTTTCGTCTCCGCTCAAGGGCTTCGAGCCGGGCGATATCGATATGATCGTCGTCCGTGAAAATACGGAAGGCGAATATGCGCAGGTCGGCGGATTCGTTCACCAGGGCCATGCGGAAGAAGTTGCGATTCAAACCGCCGTATTCACAAGGAGCGGGATAGAGCGCGTAGTTCGCTTCGCATTTGACCTGGCCAGGCGGCGGAATAAGAAGCGCAAGGTAACATCCATCACCAAATCGAACGCTCAAGGCTTCAGCATGGTTTTGTGGGATCGCGTGTTCCAGGAAGTCGCGTCCGCCTATGCTGACATTGAAACCGAGTCTCTCCTGGTGGATGCGGCGGCCATGAATTTCGTGCGGAGGCCGCAGACCTTCGATGTCGTGGTCGCCTCGAACCTCTTTGGCGACATTCTGAGCGATGTTTCGGCGATGGTCGCTGGCAGTATCGGCCTGGCAGCAAGCGGGAACCTCGATCCGACCCGGAAATTCCCGTCTATGTTTGAGCCGGTACACGGCTCAGCGCCCGATATTGCCGGTAAAGGCATTGCGAACCCGCTGGCCGCAATCTTTTCCGCTGCCATGATGCTTGACCATTTGGGCTTAAGCGAAGCTGCGAATCAGGTGAATAGCGCCGTCCGCTCGGTTCTTGCCGAAGGCCGCATCCGCACTCCCGATCTCGGCGGCTGCAGTTCCACGAAAGAGGTCACGGAGGCGGTTCTGAGCGCCGGTTGGAAGTGATAATCTATTCCGCGTGCAGCGCCTGCTCGATGCCTTACGCGACGAACGATCGCGGGTAACGCTCGATATCGCCGCCCTCGAGCTTGCAAGTGTCGAGTTTCCTGGCCTGGATTTCGAAGGCTCGCTCTTCCGGCTTGATCACCTTGCTGAGCAGATCTCCCGCCAGCTCAGCCGGAACGTGACCGGGCTGGATTTTGTCCACGCGGCGAACGATCTGCTGTTTGACGCGCTCCAGTTCCGCGGCAATGAAGAAGCTTACTACGATCCTCGTAATAGCTGTCTGAATTCCGTATTGATGCGAAGGCTGGGCATTCCTATTTCTCTCTCCGTCGTCTACATTGAAATCGCCCGGCGTCTTCACCGACACGTATACGGCGTCGGCCTGCCGGGGCACTTCATCGTCGCGTATGAAGATGCGGATGCCCGTTATTGGATCGATCCCTTCCATCGCGGCCGGATTCTTTCTTTTGCCGATTGCTGCACGCTCGCCAAGGAAACCGCGGGAGTGGATCTGCGCTCTAATCCGGCAGTCCTCGCGCCTGTGACCAAGCGCCAGATCCTGGTTCGCATGCTGAGTAACCTTAAGGCAATCTACTTGCGCGGCGAGGCCCTGGACAAAGCGCGGCAGGTGCTCGACCTCTTAATAGAGGCTATGCCCGAATATCCGGAAGAGTATCGCCATCGTGGGCTGATCCATCTTCGGCAACTGAATCATCGCGCCGCGAAATCCGATCTTGAGACCTATCTCCGGCTGGAGCCGAACTCACCCGAGCGTGAGCAGGTGCAGAAAGAGCTTCTGCTAATCGAGCGCTGGAAGGCGGGGATGAACTGATATACGACAGAGCGGAAATAGGGCGTCGGAAATTTAGCCGCTGCTCTCGAGTTGGTCTACTCTTGAAGCTATCTTTCGGAGATCGCGAACAAATAGCTTGAAGCCTTGCGCCGCGCTACACCCACCACGGCGCCGCCGGTTGCTCTCGAATCACAATCTGATTCAGGAACTCCGCTGCCTTGGTGAGTCCTTCATCGGGAGACATGAGCGTGTCTTCGTGTTCGATGGAGAGCACATAATCGTAGCCGTACATGCGTAACGTGGAGATAAACTCTTTCCACCAGCCATAAGGATGACCGTACCCGCACGCCCGGAAAATCCACGCGCGATTCTTTTCATCCGTGTATTTCTTCGTATCGAGCACGCCCGTTTTCGGCAGATTGTAATCGTAGATCTGGGTGTCCTTGGCATGCACGTGAAAAATGGAATCGCCCAATACTCGAACGGCTTTAATCGGATCGATGCCCTGCCAGAACATATGGCTCGGATCGTAATTGCAGCCCACGCTATCGCCCGCGATGGAACGGAGCCTGAGCATCGTTTCCGGACTGTAAACGACGAAGCCCGGATGCATCTCAATGGCAACCTTCACGCCATGCTCTTTCGCGAACTTGCCGTGCTGTTTCCAGTAAGGAGTGACTTTCTTTTCCCACTGCCAGTCGAGCACGTCCAGGTACTCCGGCGGCCACGGGCAGGTCACCCAATTGGGATATTTCGCGTTATCGCTATCGCCGGGACAGCCTGAGAAATCGATCACGACCGGCACGCCGAGCTTTGCGGCAAGCTCGATCGTTCGCCTGCTGGTGTCCGCGTAATTCTTCGCGACAGCCGCGTCGGGATGAAGCGGATTGCCATGCGAGCTCAGCGCGCTGATCGAGAAACCCTGGTCATCGAGCTTCTTTTTGAACTCCTTCAACTCTTTTTCGTTTTCAAGCATCGACAGCTTGCAATGCGGATCGCCGGGATAATTTCCGGTGCCGAGCTCGACCGTCGTTATGTTCAGGCTCTTGAGCTTCTCGAATACTTTATCGAGGGGGAACTGCGATAGCAGCGGGGTAAAACATCCTACTCTCATGAGCGAAAGCGTATCACAGGGATCGAGCGAGCCTCCATGCGAGCCACGCCGCAGCGAGCAGAAACCCGGCCAGCGCCTTGTATTCTTCGTTTCGGCGATAGAGAGACCATGAAAACCGCGCTCTTCGGCCGTTCCATTTCGTCACCGGTAGAAACCGGTGTACTCGAAAAGCGTAGGCCGTGTAAGCCGGAAAAATATTCCGTAGATGCTGCTCCTCCAACTCAATAGCCGGGAAATAAATCAGCAAGAATACGGCCGCAAACAGGATCGCGAGCCAAATGCTACGGCACGCAATCACCATGCCGAGCGCCACAATCAGGGTTCCCGTATAGAGCGGATTCCGCATGCGCGCATAGGGGCCCGTGCTCGCGAGCTCTTGATTCTTGGCTAAGTGCCCCGCGGCCCAGGAGCGAAGCAGCAATCCGGCAATCGAGACTGGTAGGCCGATCATCAGGGATCCGGGCGAAGGATGTGCGAGACAGGCGAAAGCCGCAAGGAGCAGAAATCCGCACGCGACACGCAGACGCTGGACGAAATCGGCATACGGCTTCGGAAAAAAGTAGCGCGGAAGAGGCTGCTGTTCCGAGTCGCTCACGAGCGTGGCGCCACGCGCACAAGGCTTCGATCCCGCGCACTCGAGATCGAACCTAAGAGAGCCTCCGCCACCTGCTCCACCGTGATCGCCCTCATGCTCGCATGGATCGTGTCGTGTCTTTTGTAAGTCGTCTCGATATCGTCCGCCCGGAGTACAGCGATGCTGCCGCCGTATGGCCCCGTGCGCGCGGGATCGGTAAGGCCGAATAGCGCCACGCCCGGCTTGCGCAGCGCGGCCGCGAGGTGTAGAGGGCCGCTGTCGAGTCCAAGCACAGCGGTTGCCCGCCGCGTGGCCGCAATCAATCCGCTCAGTGAAGAGGTATGCACGCGTACGTGCTTCCATTCTCGAAGCTCAAGCGCGTGCCTCTCGGAAACATTTGCGACCAGCTCGATTCCCTCCGCGCGCAACCGCTGCGCCAGCGGCTCATAGTATTCCATCGGCCACTGCTTGCCGGTCCAGCCCGCGAAAGGATTCGTGAGTACGAAGGGTCCCGTGGGCAGGCCTTTTTCTTCCTGTCCCGCCGGTATCCAGGCTTCGTCGGTAAGCTCGGAAGCTCCCGCCGCCTGGACCAGTTGGAGATTTCTTTCGACGCGGTGCGGCCCGCTAGCGGCTACTCGATGCGTGTAGAAAACAGCCGCCATCGGTTCGCGCGCCACGGATCGATCAAAGCCGAAAAACGAACTGGGACCAGCCGCGCGTCCAGCAATCGCCGATTGGACCAAGCCCTGAAAGTCTACGGCGAGATCCGGCCTGCATGCCCGCAAGAGCCGCCAGGATCTTCTGAGCGCGCCCGCGCTGCCGCGATCGAAAGGAATCAATTCATCAATGAAAGGGTTGCCCTCGAGCAGCGGCATCCAGCGTGGAGCTACCAGCCACGCCAAGCGGCTTTCCGGAAAGCTCTTCCTGAGGCTGGCAACTGCGGGCAAGGCGTGAATAATGTCGCCCATGGCGCCCGCTCGAATCACTAGAATAGATGCGCGGTTATGCCCCAAAACCTAATCCGTTTCTTTAACTTCGCCTCGCCGCGATGAGGCCCATGGCTGTTTGCGCAACTCTCTCGGCGCTGACGCGGGTCATACAGCGATGATCGATGGGGCATTCGCGCAGCAGGCAGGGGCTACATTCGACCGGTTCACGCACCACCTGAGCATGAGAGCCGGTAGGACCGGTAGCTTCATCGTCGGTAGCTCCAAAAATTGCAACGGTCGGAATTCCGAGCGCGGAAGCGATGTGCATCGGTCCGGAATCGTTCGTCAGAAACAGCTCGCAAGCCGCCGCCAACTCAATGAATTCGCCCAGGCTGGTTTCGCCCGCAAAGTTCACGCACGGCACTTCGGCGGCCACGATGCGCTGGCGGACTGCGTTGCATGTGTCCCATTCCTCCTTTGAGCCGAATATCGCGATTGTGGCGCTCCACTCGCGGGCCACGCTCACAGCGGCTTCGGCGAATCGTTCAGGCAGCCACCGCTTCGCGCCACCGTAGGCGGCTCCAGGACTTACTCCGATTACTGAACCGCCTGCCGACGCCGCTTTTAAACGTCTCCGACCTGCCTCGGCGGCCGCTGGCGCAGCGGAGAGTCGGATAGGCGATTCCAACGAGTAGCCGTCTATGAGCTTGGCGCGTTTCAGGAGTTCCAGGTAATAGAACCGCTGATGCCTGGGCGTTTCGCCGGGCCGCGGAACCGGAATGGGATGGCTCAGCAACCAGCCCCGTCCGTCGCGAGCATAGCCGACCCGCATAGGAATGCCAGCGAGGCGCGCCAGAGCCGCCGCTTCGAACGCGTTCTGAAAGAGGATCGCGCAATCGAATTTCCGGCGTCGCAGCCTGGAAGCTAGCGCCCATTTATCGCCGATTCCTTTCCAACCTTTTGGCGCTTCGTACGGAATCAGTTCATCGCAGAACGGTTCGCGCCCGTATAAGCCGGCCACCCAGGGCCGCGCCAGTATAGAGATTTGGGCGTCCGGAAAGCGCGCGCGCAAAGCTTGCAGAGCGGGGATCGACATCACCGCGTCACCCACCCAGTTTGTTACGCGAACCAATATGTTTTGAAACCGCACTCGCTTGCATTCAGGATAAATGGTCGTGGAGGGGCCGCGTAAAATAAGAGCGGGTGACGAAACTTCATAGCCGCGAGGAAACGGTCGCCCTGAAGATCGTCAGGCGGCGCTCCGCTGCAGGCACGTGACCCATCCAGCTACCAGAGAGCTGCTTCAATCCGCGGCAAAAGAATCTGCTTTTCAGTCGCTGCTGCAACGGTTGATCCGCGGCGAGCGCGGCCCGTTTTCTGTCTCGGGACTGGTGAACACCGCCAAGGCGCTCTACCTGGTTCTGCTGTATCAGGCGACGGAGAAGCCCTTCTTCGTTATTGTCGATGGCAATAAACAGGCCGAAACGCTGCTCGAATCGACCGAAGTTTTCTTTCAATTGCTGTTTGAAGGTCGGGACCTGCCGTCACCGCAGCTTATTCCGGCTCTGGATGTGCTTCCGCACCAGCGCCTTTCGCCGCACAACGAAATTTCCGAAAAGCGCGCGGCCGGCCTATGGCGGCTTTCCACCCAAAAGATTCCGATCACGATTGTTCCGCTTGCGTCCGCTCTGCTTCGCACGGAATCCGCCGAGTTTTACCGGCAGCTCGCCGTCACGCTACGCACTGGCGAAGAGATTCCACTCGAGGATCTGGTTCAGCACTTGGACGGCATCGGCTACCAGCGCCGCGACCCGGTGGAAATGGTTGGCGAGTACTCCGTCCGGGGAGGCATCTTCGACGTATTTCCAGCCGAAGCGTCGAAGCCTGTGCGCATTGAGTTCTTTGGCGATGAGATCGAATCGATCCGGCAGTTTGAGGTAGAGTCGCAGCGCTCGATTTTGAAAATTCCTTCGACGACGCTGCTTCCGCTGGCGGAATACCCACGGTCGCGGCCGCTTCTCAGGCAGCTTGCGGAAGCGGCGGAACAAGCGGATCTGGATCTGTCCAATCCGGGTGAAGTATTTCCAGGATGGGAGTTTCTCGTTCCGCTCGTTCGCCCTCGAACTCACGATCTTTTTTCTCTTAACCGTGAGGCGCTGATCATCCTCGATGAACCGGACGCGATCAAATCGGCGGCTGACCGCCTCTGGCAGCGGCTCGAAAATCCGGACCGGCCCGCGCCCGTCGATCCCGGCGTGAACTTCGCGCGCTGGGATGAATTGAAGGCGGCGCTCGAAACGCGAACGCAAGTCGGGTTTCAGGAACTGGAGGTGCTCGGCAGTCTTGAGCAGCAAACGGAATCGCACCGCTTTCACATTCCCACGCGGCCATCGCTCACGTTTCAAGGCAACATGCCGGTTGCGGTTGCCGAGGCGCGTAACCTCATTCAGGCCGGAAATCGCGTGGCATTCTTCGCCGCTTCGCTCGGCGAGCTGGAACGCTTGGCGGACGTGCTGCAGGAGTATGGGGTGCCGTATCAGCTCGGTCTCGATTCGGCCTCCAGTGCGCGGCCGTCGCTAGCGGAGCGCGCCTATCATGCGGGCGCGGTTTCGAGCGCCTTCCTCATCCGAGGCTCGGTTCGGCGCGGCGCGGTTTTGACCAATTCAGAGCTGGCGATTCTTGGATCGGAAGATCTCTTTGAAACATCCGATCTGATCGCGCGGCAGCCCACCAAATCGCAGCTCGCCGCTTTCGCCGCGGACATCGCCGATCTCAAGCCCGGCGACTTCGTGGTCCACGCGACCCACGGGGTTGGCCAGTTTTTGGGAATTCGCGAAATTGTGCAGGGCGATCAGAAGGGCGATTTTCTGCTGCTTGAATACGCCAGCGAATCGAAGTTATACGTTCCCCTTACGCGGCTCGATCTGGTGCAGAAATACCGCGGTGCGGGGGAATCCAAACCGCATCTCGACCGGCTCGGCGGCGTGAGCTGGGAGAAAACGAAATCGCGCGTGAAAGCGAAGATGCGCGATATGGCGGATGAACTTCTGAAGCTGTACGCGCAGCGCCGCGTGACCAAGGGCTTCGCTTTCTCCCACGATGCCAACTGGCAGCGCGAGTTTGAAGACGCTTTCGAATACACGGCCACTAAAGATCAGTTGGACGCCATGAAGCAAATCAAAGCCGACATGGAAGGCGAGCAGCCGATGGACCGCCTGCTCTGCGGCGACGTGGGATTCGGCAAGACGGAAGTCGCGATGCGCGCAGCCTTCAAAGCGCTGGGAGACGGCAAACAAGTGGTGGTCCTTGCGCCCACCACCGTGCTTTCCTTCCAGCACTATGAGACTTTCAAGCGCCGTTTCGCTTCCTTTCCGGTCCGCGTGGAGTTGGTCAGCCGTTTTCGCACCTCCAAAGAAGTGAAGGCCGTTCTGGAAGACGTCGCAGCCGGCAAGGTGGATATTCTAATCGGCACCCATCGCCTGCTTTCAAAAGATGTCCAGTTTTACGATTTGGGCCTGCTGGTGGTGGACGAAGAGCAGCGCTTTGGCGTGCGGCACAAGGAGCGCTTGAAGCAGATCAAGCACAACGTGGACGTACTGACCATGAGCGCCACCCCGATTCCCCGCACCCTGCACATGTCGCTGCTCGGTCTTCGCGATATGTCGGTGATTGAGACGCCTCCTAAAGACCGGCTGTCCATCAACACCGTGGTCGCTCACTTCAATCCCAATCTCATCAAAGCGGCCATCGAGCAGGAGCTTACGCGCCAGGGCCAAGTGTATTTCGTCCACAACCGCGTCGACACGATCTTCATGCGGGCCGCGTTCATTCAGGAACTTGTCCCGGATTGCCGCGTCGCCGTTGGCCACGGACAGATGGGTGAGACCGAACTCGAGAAGGTGCTGCTCGGTTTTATGAAACATGAATACGACGTGTTTGTGTGTACCACCATCGTCGAAAACGGGCTCGATATTCCGCTGGCGAACACCATCTTCATTGAAAATGCGGAGCGCTATGGCCTCAGCGAGCTCTACCAGTTGCGGGGGCGTGTAGGACGTTCTAATCGCCGCGCCTATGCCTACCTTATGGTTCCCGTCGATACGCAATTGAGCGAAGTGGCCCGCAAGCGCCTCGCGGCATTGAAGGAATTCAGCGATCTCGGGGCAGGCTTCAAGATCGCCGCGCTCGATCTGGAACTTCGCGGCGCCGGCAATTTACTGGGCGGCGAGCAGCATGGGCACATCGAAGCGGTCGGATATGACACCTATGTCCGGTTGCTCGAGGAAACCGTTAGCGAATTAAAGGGCGAAGAAGTGCCGCTGGAGATCCACTCGTCGCTCAATCTCGGCCTCGACATTCGCATTCCGGCTGACTACATTTCCGACGAGGCGCAGCGCCTCCGCTCCTACAAGCGCATCGCGGATGTCAAAGAAGACGACCAGGGAGGCCGAATCATTGAGGATCTGGCCGACCGCTATGGCCCCGTACCTGAAGAGGTGAAAACGCTGGTTCGATTCTCCTTGTTGAAGAGCCTGGCGGAGCGGGCTGGGGTGGAATCCATCGATCGTAGGCAAGGCTTCATGAATGTCAAATTCCATCAGCAGTCGAAGATCGATCCATTCCGGCTGATGGCGCTGGTTCGGAGCACGCCGGGCGCTCAGTTCACACCGGCGGGTGTTTTGAAGCTTCCCTTCAGCGCGGGAATCCCTCCCGTTCAGCTTCTCGATCTACTCAGAGTTGCGCTGCTCGATTTAGCCGAAGAGTTCCTTGGAACAAAAAAGTAGAATCAAGTCATCCCTCCCGCCAGACGATTAATTCTTGGCCTCGTACTCGAAGGATTCTGCGCCGTTGTTCTGTGGTCGCAAGCGGACCAGTCGCCGAACCATCAGGACAACTCGCCCATGCAGGGAATGGCGATGCCCGGCATGCAGGAGATGAATCCGGCGGGAATGTTTCTGATGAATCTCTCGTCCGGAACTTCGGCGAATCCGGCTGGCTGGCCCATGCCGATGATAACGAAGCCGTTGGGCTCCTGGACCTCGATGTTCATGGGACAGGCGTTCCTGGTGGACACGCAGCAATCCGGCCCGCGAGGAGGCGATAAGCTCTATTCCTCAAACTGGCTGATGGCAAATGTCGAACATGGCCTTGGCAAAGACGGAGCGTTTCAAATGCAGCTCATGCTAAGCCTTGAACCGGCCACCATTACCGACCGCCGCTACCCGCTTTTGTTCCAGACTGGGGAAACCGCCTATGGAAAGCCGATTGTCGATGGGCAACATCCGCACAATCTGATCATGGGCCTCGGATTTCAATACGCGCGGTCGCTCACTGAAAATGTAATTCTCGATTTCTACTTCGCTCCAGTGGGTGATCCAGCGCTGGGACCGGTCGCTTACCCTCATCGCGCTTCAGCGATGGAATTGCCGCAAGCGCCCATTTCTCATCACTGGCAGGATTCAACCCACATCTCCGACGATGTCGCGACAGTCGGCGTCGCCTACAAAAAAGTGAGGCTCGAGGCTAGCGGATTCCATGGCGCGGAGCCGAATGAGAATCGCTGGAACATTCAGGCGGGCGCGCTCGATTCGTGGTCCGCAAGATTATGGTTTTTCCCCGCCAAAAACTGGGCGGCGCAAGTATCGACCGGACGCCTCACGCATCCCGAAGCGCTCGAGCCGGGAGATGAAGTTCGCAGCACAGCGTCGCTTCAATACTCGAAGCCGCTGCCCGGCGGAAGCTGGTCCTCAAGTTTGATCTGGGGCCGAAACCACCACACTTTTACCGGACGAAACCTGAATTCCTATCTGGTCGAGTCGGTTGTTCCAATCCACCGGAGCAACTTCATCACCGGACGCGCGGAACTGGTCGACAAGGACGATCTTTTCGAAGGCCAGCCTGAAATCCAAAATTCGCTCGATCATGCCTACGGAAGCACCTTTCGCATCGGAGCCTACACGCTTGGCTACACGCGCGATGTTGCGATTTTTCGATACGTTGAGACCGGTATTGGCGCGAACATTGAAGCGTACTCGCTGCCGGCGGCCATCAAGCCCTACTACGGCAGCCATCCCATCGGTGGAAATCTCTTTCTTCGCCTCAGACTAATACCCCCAAGGTAGCGGCGCATTTCAGGCATCGCTTGGCTGTGAAACGAACCCTCGCTCCAGGCTCATCTTGCATTGGACAAGACTATGGTTGGTTTGTTCTTGTATTCCGGACTACAATCGTTAGAACTGCTTCGTTTATCCTGAGGAATGTCCGTGGCTCCTTACCGCGCAATTATCGTCTTTTTTATTAGCTGCTTCGTTGGGCTCTTTAGCGCCTTAGCGGAGTGCCAGACGCTTCGCCCGGCTGCCTTCAATTCATTGCCTGCGATCCAGGCACAAGCTCCTGCCGCGCCGGGGCAAACCGCGCGATTATCGAAGCTGAACGTTAACGTGATCGAGGGCGGCGGCGCCATCAACAACGTCACGACGCGTCCCATCCGTGAGTTGACAGTCGAAGTGGATGACCAAAACGATCATCCCGTTCCTGGGGCCATGGTCACTTTTTTCGTGCCGAGTCAGGGCGCGGGCGGCAGCTTTGCCGGCGACAGCCAACTCCTGACAGTGATGACCGATACCACCGGACGTGCAGTCGTAAACTCTTTCCGCCCCAACGCTACGGTGGGCGATTTCAAGATTGAGGTCACTGCCACTTATAGCGACCAAACGGCGACGGCTTCTATTTCGCAATCGAATCAGAAACTTGCTGCGGCGCCGGTCGCTAGCCGGCATTCCGGGAAAACAATTGGAATCCTGGCTGCTGTGGGTGCGGCAGTGGCGGTCGGAGTAGCCGTAGGACTTTCCCATGGAGGCAGCAGTCCGTCAACATCCTCTTCGACACAAACGGCCACCATCGGTGTGGGCAACGGCGCGACCGTCGGCTCTCCTCATTGAGATTCAAACGGCTAATCTCACTATGGACTTCGTTCGAATGAGGCGTTTGGCGATCGCGCTTATTACAGCCGCTCCGCTGCTCCTGGCTCAGGGAACCGGTATCAACCTCGCGAATGGTCCTGTACTTGGATTTGTGTCAGGCTCAACGCCTGTGCAATTGCAGCCGATTTTAGGCATTCCCGGGGCGTCGCGTCTTGGCGACGCTCTACCACTGCCGAATACGGTGACCCAACTCTACTTGGCGCCGGGCCATTCCTATGCGCTTGCTGCGCAAGGGCCGGTTAATCCCATCGCGTTGCTGATTCTCCGCGTTCCCTCCGGGAGCCAAACGAACCCAACGATTGTGGCGTTGCCCGGCGTCCTCGCTCAGCCGGATCTCGTCGCATTCAGTCCCACTGGACGTTCGGCCGCTCTGTATTCGCAGCAGGAAAATCGGCTGCAGGTGCTTACCGGTCTGCCCAATTCGCCGCAAGTGGCGCGGGACATGCCGGATGTTCATCTCGCGAATAATCCTACGAAGCTTGCCATCAGTGATGACGCGCAAGCTCTCTTGATTGCGGACGGCAGCGGCGCAGTCTACGCGCTCTCCGGCAACACCGCCCCCGTCCCCGTGTATCGCACATCGAACGTCTCGGCGCTGGCATTTGTTTCGCAGAGCCACGATGCGGTGGTCGGCGATCCTCTGCTGGGTACGGTTGCGATTGTCCAGGCATCCGGTGTCAAGGTGCTTGTGCCTGCTGAAGGCTGCCAGCCTCAAGCCGCGGTATCGACCGCGGATGGAAAGACGATTCTGATCGCTTGTCCCGCTCAACGCCTCATCTCGTCCATCGACCTCGCTTCCGGAGTGGCGAACGCCTATAAAATCGGCAACAGCCCATCCGCATTGGAGGCCGTCGGCGCGCGAGATACGTTCTTGATGTCGCCTCCGGACGGAGGGACCTATTGGTTATTCACCTGGCAGCCCGAAGGGCCGGTTGTATCTTTCATTGGCGCGCTTCGCCACGTTAACTGAGGACCAGGCGACTAATGTTTACAAGGAACGCGATTCTTAGACACTCTGCCCTCCTGCTTTTCGCGCTCTTTTTCTGCTTTCTCTCGAACGCCTCCGGGCAACTGCTGACGTTGTCGTGTTCACCCACGACGGGTCCAACGCAGGCTGGCGTGGCTTATTCGGCTATGTGCACCGCTTCCGGCAGCCTTTTCCCTCCGTATACCTGGGCGATCAGCAGCGGCACGCTGCCCGACGGATTGGCTCTCACGACCAGCAGCGATACTACCATGGCGACCATCAGCGGCACGCCTACCACGGCAGGGCCTTACGACTACACGCTGCAGGCAACGGACAGTACGCCCATCCTTCCAATGACTGCGCAGCAAGAATATTCAGGAACGATAGCCCCTAATATTACGAGCATCAACCCGGCCACAACTACCGCCGGCGGCCCGGACCTCATTGTTACCGTAAATGGCGCGGGATTTGGGTTGGATTCCGTCGTGGACTTCAACGGCACCGCCGTCGCCACCACGGTCGTCAACTCGAACCAGGTGACCGCGACGATAACCGCGGATCTGACCGTACTGGCCGGCTCTAATTCCATCACGCTCACCTCCGCGGGTGCGACCTCGAATACGGCGTCCTTCACGGTAACTCCTACGGTGAGCTCTGTTTTGCCGAGCAGCGCAACGGCCGGAGGACCGGGCTTTCTGTTGATCGTGAACGGTACCGGATTCGAGACCGGCGCTACTGTGAATTTCAGTGCCGCGTCCTTAACCGCGACCGTCGCCAGTCCGACTCAATTGAGTGTATCGGTGCCCGCGAGTCTGATCACAACAGCCGGTCCGCTTCCCGTCAGTGTCACTTCCGGCGGCCTCCCTTCCAATTCGGCCACCTTCACGGTGGCGCCTGCTCCGACGATCAGCTCCATTGCTCCCACTAGTACTACTGCCGGCGGTGCCGCATTGACTGTGACCGTGAATGGCAGCGGCTTCGGATCGGATGCGGTAGTCAACTTCAATGGAACCGCGCTCACCACGATTGTCATCGGTGCGACCCAAGTGACCGCGCTCGTGCCGGCGAGCCTGATTGTTACAGCCGGAACCGTTCCAGTCACTGTCACTGCCACTTCCAGCGGCGTGACCTCCAACTCGGCGAGCTTTGCAGTACTTCCCGGCGTCAGCTCCATTTCTCCCGCTAGCGCCACGGCAGGCGGTCCCGACTTTACACTCACCGTAAACGGCAGCGGGTTTACACCAGGGGCAGTCGTGCAATGGAACGGCTCAAACTTGGCCACAAGTTTCGTCAACGCGACACAGTTGACCGCACCCGTGCTGGTGAATCTGATTGCGACTCCGGGCACGGCACAAGTAACCGTCTCATCCGGTGGCTTAATCTCCAACGCGGCGACCTTCACAGTGCTTTCCTCGGCGGCAATCACATCCATCACTCCAGCCACGGTAACGGCTGGCGGACCCGCCTTTACCTTGACCGTGAATGGCAGCGGATTTAGCTCTGACACAACCGTGCAATGGAACGGCTCTACTCTCTCTTCCCCAAACGTCCTGAGCTCGAGCGAAGTAACGGTTTCGGTACCGGCAAACCTCATCGCCAGCCCGGGTTCCGCTCAGATCACAGTGAAATCCGGCGGCGTCACTTCCAATGCCGAGACGCTGACGGTCGCCGCTGGTCCGGCGCTCTTCTCTATCAGCCCAAGCGCAACTACGGCAGGTGGCCCGGCGTTCACCTTAACCGTGAATGGCACCGGATTCGCCTCGGGCGCAGTCGTGGAATGGAACGCAATCGCGCTCACCACCACGTTTGTGAGCTCCACGGAGCTGACCGCCGCGGTACCCGCGAATCTGATTGCCCACGCAACCACGGTTTCAGTGAGCGTCCAATCGGGCGGCCTCACTTCGAATCCGTCTAGCTTTACTGTCGGCCTCACTCTCGGCTCTATTAGCCCGAGCGCGGCTCCGGCAGGGGGCCCAGCGTTCATCTTAACGGCGAACGGTACGGGATTCGCTTCGGGCGCGGTGGTGCAGTGGAACGGCTCGGCACTACCGACGACATTTGAGAGTGCCACGCAACTGACTGCCTCAGTGGCATCGAGTTTTCTTCAGAGCTACGGTGAGGCGCAAATCACGGTGGTTTCGGGAGGCCTGACATCAAACGCGCTCCCTCTTTCGATCGACGTTCCGGCGATTACTCTCACGGGCCTGCAGTCCACCTCCGCGCCGACTCAGCAGCTTCAAGTAGGAATCCAGTTAGCGAATCCATCACCCACCGCTTTGACGGGCACCCTTCAGCTAAGTTTCAGCACGACGGCCCCTGGTGTCCCGGCCGGCTACATCGATCCAGCTCTCCAGTTTGCCGCCGGAGGAACAACGCTTAACTTCACCATTCCGGCGGGCTCAACGTCGGTGTCGCCGCTTACCGGAGGAACAATTCAGCAGGGAACAGTGGAAGGGATCATCACCGTCACGATGATGAGCTTGACTTCCGGTGGTACGAGCGTTCTGCCATCGCCCGTGACTGCGCCGACCGTAACAATTCCGACGCTTCCTCCAGTGATCACAGCCGGCAGCGCGCAAATAACGAACCTCACCGCCAGCGGCTTCGACGTCGTATTAAGCGGCTATTCGACGACCCGCGACATGACAAGCGCGAATTTCACCTTCACCGCCGCTTCGGGTACGCAATTCACCGGCCCGGCGACCTTTACAGTCCCCCTGAGCTCGCTATTTTCTACGTGGTTCAGTAGTGCGGAAGGCCAATCTAACGGAAGTATGTTTCTGCTGACTGTTCCGTTCACGATTTCAGGCGACACGGGCGTTCTGCAATCTGTTTCCGTAACGCTCACCAACTCGGTTGGTACTTCTGTGCCAGCCACCGCAAGTCAATAGCCGAGGCTCCTACTCTGGCCTCGTCTCTACGGAGTCCTGGCGCTTACGTGAATCACGATCATATCGTCACTGGGGACATTCGTTCCATGTGCCTTCGCCGGCTCGAAAATCCACTGCCGCACGGCAGCAGTAGCGGCCGCCATAAGCTTCTCATCGTGTTTCGGCCCCTCAATCAGGGCATGAGCCGCTATCACACGTCCTGTTTCGTCGATCCGTACTTTCACTTTGATATCCGCTGATTCAGAAAGTTTACTAAGACCAAAAAGCTGTAGATCCGGCTTTACCCACTTCAGAGGGCGGGGCGGGACATAGGTTTGAGCTTGCAGTTCCTTTAGGGCAGGGGCAATAGCAACTGCACTGGACGCCTTTTGGAAATTCGTCTTCCCACCCTGTTGGAGATTTGCCGGCGGTTTGGTCGTTACCGGCGGGTCACTTGAAACGGCGGCTGGTCTTGCGAGCGGGATCGCAGGGGACTCCAGTTTCACCTCGACCAGGGGCAGCGGCAGAGTTCCAACGGATGCGCTAGTAGGCGGAGTTGTTGGGTGGCTAGTTTCGGTTGAGCGATCAGCTTCGCGTACCGGATTCACAGCGGTATTACCTTCGGAGACCGGATCGGGTTTGGGCTTTGTTTCCGCTGCCCAATGCACCTCGACAACAGTTTGCGTCGGCGCGCGAACTATCGGAGGCGGTAGCGTATGTGACACGACGGTCACGCGCACTGCGGGACTCGACGCCGATATGTCCAGAACGTGCAGTCCTTCGTCAGCCGCGCTAGCTTGCGCCGCAGTTACGGTCGGCCAGAACAGACGCCAATAGAGCACCGCGCAAATCGCACCTGCGGCCACCAAGACAATGGCGGTCGTCAGAAACCACGCCTTCGAGCGTGCGACACTTTGCCGGTCTACCTTCAGACTCCAAAAATTGCCAACTAATTGCATCGAACCGCCGGGATTGCAAGCTCTCCACTAGGAGAATGATAGCGTTAACCGAACAACGGAGTACGACTAAATGCGCTCTCAGACTAAGGTGAGGGCCTTCTGGTCGAAATTTGGGCCTTCTAAAGGCGCTAGAAGTGTGCCGACCAGCGAGCAAAATCGAACCCTCCAGGGGATCCGGCGCGGGTTAACTCTTGTAAGCTTCTCAAATAGAGAAAATGCGACCAACACTCTTATCTGCCCTCGTGCTCTCTGTTGCGATCTTTGCGACGATTTCGATTGCGGCTGCGAATCAGGGAGAAGCCGCGAACGAAATTTCTTGGCCTGCCGATTTTGGGGCATTCACATCGCTTGAACCCATCGATACTCATGCTCACGCCTTCAAGGCAGATCCCAAGTTCTACGACTTCCTTCAAAGACTTCACCTGCATCTGGTCGATATTGTGGTTGCGAGCAAGGACGATCCACGTTTTCCTCAGCTGGAAAGCAAGATAGGGGCGGGGAAGGCGTTCGTTAAGGCCAGCAGAGGGCAAGCCGTTCTGTGTACGACTTTTGATCCGTTCAAGTTCTCCGATGCGAACTTTGCCGAAGGCGCCATTCGGCAACTGAATCGGGATTTCGCCTGCGGCGGGGTGGCGGTGAAGATATGGAAGAACGTCGGGATGGAATTGAGGGATGAGTCCGGGCGATTTGTCATGCCTGACGACCCTCGGCTGGAGCCGATCTATCAGGACATCGCAGCACACGGCAAGACGTTAATTGCACATCTGGCGGAACCTGACTCTTGCTGGCAACCGCCAAACAAGAACTCTCCCGATTACAGCTACTACAACGAGCATCCCGAATGGTACATGTACAAGCAGCCGGATCACCCTC
>Ga0208480_1000302_pt1 | contig 18646 bp, 20 predicted proteins | sample NGESurshal092012_4_FD_184485 | JGI IMG/M metagenome (GOLD analysis project Ga0208480, IMG submission 184485) | Arctic peat soil microbial communities from Barrow, Alaska - NGEE Surface sample F53-1 shallow-092012 (SPAdes) | ecosystem: Environmental > Terrestrial > Soil > Wetlands > Peat ... | reverse complement strand
AACTTCGATTTGTCCGACGACGCGGCCTCGCACTCGGTCAAGAACCTCGGCGAGGGACCATCCGGCCCTCGCCGACGTGAGGCGCTTTCAGACCCCATATTCGTTGCGTGAAGCCAAAAAGGAGCCAAAGGCGAAAAGCGAGCTCGACCAAGTTTTTGATGGACAGGCTGGCGGAGAGGGAGGGATTCGAACCCCCGATACGGTTGCCCGTATGCCGCATTTCGAGTGCGGTGCATTCGACCACTCTGCCACCTCTCCGCGGATCGAGGTTTGAGTGGAACGCGCCGTATTTAGCCGCCGTGCCCAATCGAAACAAGGCCACGGCGGGCATCGGCCGAGGCAAACTCCTAAAGCTCGCGGCCGATCTTGCGGTCGAGAGAGTAGGGCCCGCCGCCGCGCAGCGCGATGGCGAAGAAAATGAGCCCCCACAGGAACGTATATTCCCAGCCGTGCTTGGCCCACGCCCAGCCGTTATGGGAGAACTGGATGCTGATCATCGCCAGTTCGATGGCGATCGAGGCCGCGAAGAAGCGCGTAAACAGCCCGAGCATGATGCAGACCGCGCCGACAGTCTCGTTGACGAGCGCAACGACGGCGAACAGCATCGCCGGTTCGTGGCCGGACTTTGCCATCTCCTCCGCGGCGCGGGACAGCGGAATCATCGACCGGTTGATGCCGTGAACCAGGAGCGTGCCGCCGACTGTCACGCGGATCAGCGGGTAGGAAATTTCGCGCGCGAAACTATAGAACGGCGCCAAGGCCGGAATGAGGAGCCGCGGTTCGGCTGCGCCGCCCTGCTCCGGTGTCGTGCTGGTCATGGTCCCCTCGGTTCTACTGCGTGACGTTGCGCGTCGCTCTGACGCCCGAGCGCCAAGATGCCAGAAAATCCACTGTGCGCTCAAGGCCGGCGTTGCGCTGGCGCCGAGTGACTGCGGCCGGCGCATGGCCGCTCGCGCCGAGACCGCACTTGTTGCCGATGCGTGCGCCCACCTATACTGCCGCGCATCTAAAGGCGGCAAAATTCAAGGCAAAATTCAAGGGCAGGAACGGCATGGCGGAGTGGTTTGTAGCCAAGGCATCGGAGTTGCCGGACGGCGACCGGCGAATCGTGGTGGCCGGCAAGGAGGAGATTGGCGTCTTCCATCAGGGCGGCGCCTTCTACGCCTACAGCAACTACTGCGTCCATTCCGGCGGTCCGGCCTGCGAAGGCATTCTGATGAACAAGGTAGTCGATCTGATCGACGCCGACCGCACCTATCAGGGACAGACTTTCTCCGACGAGATGCATTTCGTCTGCCCCTGGCATGGCTATGAATATGAAATGACTACCGGCCGTTGCGTCGGTGACAGCAGACTGAAGCTGAAAAAGTACGAGGTGGTGCGCCGCGGCGATGACATCTACGTCGTCGCCTGAAGGGTTGTCCAGAAACCTGCTACCGGATTCCGTTGCGACCCAATTGCGCTGAATGGAGATTGAGATGGATGCAACACCGAACGAAGTCCGTAAGCTTAATTTCGACGATTATTCGACGTCGAAGCACCTGGAACACGCGGCGCAGCAGGCGCGGGCGCGCAACTTCCAGGATTTTCTGATCGTCGATGTCGACGCGCACCATTACGAAAACGAATCCTACAAGGATGTTTTCCAGTACATCGAGAGTCCCGTGATCCGCCGCGACATGATCGATTCGGCGAAGCGTCCCGGCCGCTCCGGTCTGCTCAATTCCTCGGTTGGCAACCAGAATCTCGGCGGCCGCATCACCCGTTCCAACCTGCGCTCGCTGCAGAAAGTGCCGAATGATGGCCGGCATCGCGACGTGGCGATGACGCTCGAGTGGATGGATGCGATTGGCGTCGATTATGCCTGCATGTTCCCCACGCCGATGCTGTTTCTTGGGTTGCACCCTCAGGTCGAGATCGAGGTCGCGCTGTGCCGCGCCTATAACCGCTGGCTGTGCGAGCGCATTCTCGCCGTCGAGCCGCGGCTCGTCTCGATGCTCTACCTCCCGTTCAACGATCCGGAGGCGGCCTACAAGACCGTGAAGGATTTCGGCGACAAGAAGGGCGTCGTCGGCTTCATGGTGACGTCGCCGCGCTACAAGCCGGTGCACGACAACGCCTACATGAAGACCTACGCGCTGCTCGAAGAATTGGGCAAGCCGATCTCGTTCCACGCCGCCTATTCGTGGGAAGACCGGGCGCTGCAGATGACCAACCGCTTCATCTCGGTGCACTCGCTCGGCTTCATGTGGTTCAACATGATCCATATGACCAACTGGGTCATCAACGGCTTGCCCGAGCGTTTTCCGAAACTGAAAGTCATGTGGATCGAAAGCGGGCTGACCTGGGCCTACTCGCTGATGCAGCGGCTCGACCATTCCTACATGATGCGGACATCGGATTGTCCGTCGCTGAAGCGAAAGCCGAGCGAGTATATGCGCGAGATGTACTATTCGTCGCAGCCGATGGAGGTGCCCGAGGATAGGTCGATCCTGGAAGCGACCTTCAAGATGATCAAGGCCGACACCCAGCTGTTATGGTCATCGGATTACCCGCACTGGGATTTCGACCTGCCCGGCGTGATCTACGATCTGCCGTTCCTCAACGAAAAGGCCAAACGCAACATTTTGGGCGGCAACGCCGCGCGCGTTTTCAATCTCGACACCAAGGTGGTGAAGAAGATTCCGTAGTTCGGCTGCTTCACGTATCCCAAGGTCGTCATGGCCGTGCGTGTTCCGGCCATCGACGTCTTCAGGTGGCGGCTCCATTAAAGACGTGGATACCCGCGTACAAACGCGGGTATGACGCGTAAAAATCCTCTACGGTCGCACCGCCTACTTCGCCGGCACGATCAACGAATAGCGCTCGTCGGCGGCGAGGCACACGGCTTGCGGATAACCCAGCTCCTTGCGCACCATATTGGTGCCGAGCACCAGCGACACGATTTTGTAGAACGCATGGCGGCGGCTCATGCCTTCGCGGCCCATGCCGCAATCGGTCGAGATCACCAGCCGCTCCGGCGGAATGTGCTTGAGCGCGGTGCGGATCTTCGCCGCCACTTCGTCCGGTGTCTCCACCTGCAGTACGTGGTGATCGATGACGCCGATGGCGATCTTCTTGCCCGTGATGGTCTTGCCGATGGCTTCGAGATCGATGCCGCCCGAGCTCGACGATTCGAACGTAATCACGTCGGCGTCGACCGTGTTGTAGGTCTCCAGCGCCGGCTTGTAGCTCTGCACCTCGGCGAACATGCGTTGCTGCGAAGGATTGCCCCAGCACGAATGCGCCCACACTTCGGTCTTGGCACGCAGGCCCTTCACGGTGCGATTGAACACCTCGACCATTAATTGCGGCGTGATCACCTTGTCCTGGATCTTGCGGACGGCGATCAGGTGGATCTGCGGCTCCTCGATCTGGATCACAGGGCAGCCGGCGTCAGCCAGCTCGTGATATTCCTCGTTGAAGGCGTCGGCGACGGCAAACATGCGGTCGGGGATGCTCTTGTAGTGGCAGTCCTGCAGCGCAAACGCGACGATCTCCGCCGACACCGCGCCGAATTTCACCGGACGCGTGGTGAAGCGCTGCGCCGCCTTCCACATCGCGGTGTATTGCAGATTGCCGCGGCCGATCGGTCCGGTGATCACCGGCATGACGCGCGATTCCAGGTAGTCGTGCAGGATATGGCCGCGCGGAAACATGATGCCGCCGCGTCCGGCCGGCGTCGGCTCGGGATGCGCCGCGTCCAGTCCGCTCATGTGGTTCGGCGGATAGGCGGTCCAGCTCTGGCCGCCGACATCGTCGTCGAAATGCGCATCGCCGTCGGTGACGATGTCGAGGCCGGCTAATTCCTGGTCGCGCAGATAACAGGTCACCGCGTCCTCGTATTGCTCGCGGAAGCGGCGTGTCACCATGGCTTCGAGAAAATGCCGTGTGCCGAGATTCTCCGTGTACCAGCTCGGCCGCGGCAGCGAGCCGGTAATGGTCGTCGGCAGCATGATGTCCTTGGTGCCCCGATACATGGCGAACGCCTCCCTCCATCATGCCCGCGCTTGTCGCGGGCATCCACGTCTTCAGCAGTGCAACATTAAAGACGTGGATGGCCGGGACAAGCCCGGCCATGACGATGTCGGTTCTTACCCATTTCCAGATTGGGCGATGGGCAGGCGTGGGCAGCAGGATCGCGTCAGGTGCCGGTAAAGACCGGCTTGCGCTTTTCCATGAAGGCCGAGCGCCCTTCATTGTAATCGTTACTGGCGAAGCATTTTTCCACCATCTCGACGGTGTGAGCGACGTTGCGCTTGCCATCGTCTTTGAGAATTTCGCCCACTGTATATTTCACCGCCTGGATGGTGAGCGGCGCATTGGCGCAGATCATGTCGGTGATGGCCTTGACGGTGTTTTCAAGCTCCGCCGACGGCACCACGCGGTTGACGAGGCCCATGACGAGCGCCTCTTGGGTGTCGAACTGGCGCGCGGTGTAAAAAATTTCCTTGGCGAAGGCCGGTCCGACGATGTCGACCAGCCGTCTCAGGCCCTTATAGCCGTAGCCGATGCCGAGCTTGGCGGCCGGTACCGCGAACTTCGAATTGTCTGACGCGATGCGCAGATCGCAGCAGGTGGCAAGCCCGAGGCCGCCGCCGATGCAATAGCCGCGGATCATCGCGATTGTCGGCTTGGGAAATTCGGCGATGCTGTCGTAGGCGGCTTCGGTCTTGGCACCGTAGGCGCGCGCTGCGTCGAGGTTCCCGCGCTCGCTCTGGAATCTGGAAATGTCGGCGCCGGACACGAACGCTTTGCCGCCTGCGCCGATAACGACCACGACGCGGATGTCCTTATCGGCGGCGAAGTCATCAAGAATGCGCTTGGTGGCCTCCCACATCTCCAGCGACACTGCGTTGTGCCGCTCTGGATTGTTAAAGGTCACGATGCCGACGCCGCCTTCTCTGCGCGAGAGCATCTTGTCGGTTTGAGTCATTATTTTGTTCCTTCAGTCTCGTTTCCCGGACGCGGCGCAGCGCGAAGCGGTGCATCGCTGATCCGGGATCGTTTCAAACGCTGCGCTCGTGACGATCCCGGGTCTGCAGCGCATCACTGCGTGCTGCGCTGCGCTCGGGAAACGCGTGCGCGACATTAAACAGCCTTCGCCTTATGCAGCGCGGCGATGTCGCGCGCCGAGAAGCCGAATTCCTTGAGCACCGCGTTGGTGTGCTGGCCGATACTCGGCGGCGGCGCCACGAAACGCGACGGTGTGCGTGACAGCGTCATCGGCTGTGCAACGAGTTGCATTTTGCTCTTATCCTTCTTGGTCACGCTCTGCGCCATCTTGAGATGCTTCACCTGCGGGTCGGCAAACATCGCGTCGACCGCATAAATCGGCCCGCACGGCACACCGGCTGCGTTCAACCGCTCGACCCAGTCGACGCTGGTGCGGTTTTCCATGTAGGTCTGGATTTCGGCGTTGAGCGCATCGCGATTCTTCGAGCGGTTGGAGCCGCCCTGGTATTCCGGCTTGTGCAACAGCTCGTTCGCGCCGGCGGCCTCGCAGAAGCGCTCCCAGATTTTCTGCCCAGTCGCTGCGATGTTGACGAAGCTATCCTTGGTCTTGAACACACCGGTCGGAATGCTGGTCGGGTGATTGTTGCCAGCCTGTTTGGCGACCTCGCCCTGAACCAGATAGCGCGCGGCCTGGAAGTCGAGCATGAAAATCTGCGCCTGTAGAAGCGAAGTCGTGATGTGCTGGCCTTTGCGGGATTTTTCCCGTTCCAGCAGCGCGACCAGAATGCCGATCGATGCAAATAACCCGGCGCTGAGATCGGCAATCGGGATGCCGACGCGCACCGGACCCTGCCCGGGTAGGCCGGTGATCGACATCAAGCCCCCCATGCCCTGCGCAATCTGGTCGAAGCCCGGCCGGTTGGCGTAAGGGCCGTCCTGGCCGAAGCCGGAGATGCTGGCGTAGACGAGACGCGGATTGATCTTGGCAAGCGCCTTGTAGTCGATCTTGAGCCGCTTCTTCACGTCGGGGCGGAAATTCTCGACGACGACGTCGGCCTTCTTGACCATGCGCCTGAAGGCGGCGAGCCCCTCGGGCGCCTTCAGGTTGAGCGTCATGCTACGCTTGTTGCGATGCAGGTTCTGAAAATCTCCGCCCTCGCGCGGACCGCCCATTGGCTCTTCCAAGCCCGGCGGGCTCTCTATCTTGATGACGTTGGCGCCCCAGTCGGCAAGTTCTCGCACGCATGTCGGCCCGGACCGCACGCGGGTCAGGTCCAGAACGGTAAAACGTGCAAGAGCTTTTGAAGCATGGGGAAAGGGCATCGCGGGCGCCTCAAGATCAGGGGATTATGCCGGTGAAACTTTGCCGATCTGATCGCCGTTGTCCACCGGTTCGCATGCGGCCGAAGGGCCGTCGTTGTGCCGCCGACAATCCGCTAGCATGTCGACGGAGCGGCCATCTTTCCGGCGCTTTCAGGAGACGATCATGAATGAAGAGGCCCTCAACGTCAGCATACGTAAATTTCTCAAAAAGGTGGGCGTCACTTCCCAGCGCGAGATTGAGCAGTCCGTACGGGCGGCGGTGAGCGGCGGCGGGCTGAAAGGCAGCGAGACCTTGCCCGCCAAGGTATCGTTGACCATCGAGGGGATTGGCCTCGCGCTCCAAATCGAGGGCGCCATCGAACTTGAATGAAGCCCTGAATTTTTCGGGAAAATTACTTATGAATCGATCTCTGCGTACTGTCGCCGCTTGCGTGTTCGCAATGTGCCTGGCTGTCGCACTCGGCGTTGCGGCAATTGCGCAGGAGCATCCGGGACCAGGGCATCCGGGTCGTCCCGGAGCCGACCGCGGCCAAGCACAAGGCCACCCCGGGGGAGCCGCGGGGCGGCCGGAGCAGCCCGGTCCGGGCGTTTTATCGCTGTTACCGGCCGACTCGGTCGCCCAGCACAGCATCAACCTCGCCGCCGGCGGTAAGCTTGACTACACGGTGACCGCCGGCACGTTCTCGTTATTCGACCAGTCCGGCGAGCGTTCGGCCGCAATATTTTATACCGCCTACGTGGCGAAGTCGGCGGGTTCGGCGGACCGGCCGGTGACCTTTGCATTCAACGGTGGGCCGGGTGCCGCTTCGGCGTTTTTGAATCTTGGTCTCGTCGGTCCACGGCTCGCGCAGTTCGGGCCGAGCGGACGTGACGGCGCTCAGGTCCGCATTATCGATAATCCGGATACCTGGCTCGCCTTCACCGATCTGGTGCTGATCGATCCAGTCGGCACCGGCTGGAGCCGGGCGGCGAAGCCCGACGGCGGTGAAGCGTTCTGGAGCGTGCGGGCGGACGCCGAAGCGGTGGCGAAGGTGGTCGCCCTCTACGTCGCCAAAAACACTCGTGTCAGCTCGCCGAAATTCCTGCTCGGCGAGAGCTACGGCGGTTTCCGCGCCGCCAAGGTGGCGCGCGTGCTGCAGAACGAGCAGGGCATTTCGGTCAACGGGATTCTTATGCTGTCGCCGACGCTGGAAGGCGCGTTCCAGTTTGGCGGCGACCGCTTTGCGCTCGGCGCCGCGCTGCAGCTTCCCTCTTTGGCGGCGGCCGAGATGGAGCGCAGAGGGACATTCAGCAAAGAAGCACTGGCGCAAGCCGAGCACTTTGCGTTGACCGATTATCTTTCAGCGCTTGCCGGGCCGCCGCTGCAGGGTGACGCGGCCAAGACGTTTTATGCACGCGTCGCCGCCATGACCGGGCTGCCCGAAGACGTGCTGGCGAAGCGTCACGGCTTCATCGGCGACTCGTACATCAAAGACCTGCATCGGAGCGACCGCAAGATCGTCAGTTATTACGACGCGACATTTGCGGTTGACGATCCGAATCCGGAATCGCCGGAGGCGCGCGGCCCGGATCCGATCCTCGACGGTCTGGTGCGATCCTATGGCGGCGCCTTCGTTTCTTATGCGCGCGACGAACTCGGCTTCAAGACCGACATGACATATAATTTGTTGAACTCGGAAATCTCAGGGCAGTGGAAATGGGGACGCGGCCGTACGCAGCCGAGCGTCTCCGAGGACCTGCGTGCGCTCTTGGAGCTCACGCCGTCATTCCGGCTCATGGTCGCCCACGGCCGCAGCGACATGGTCACGCCGTTTGCAGTGTCGCGCTATGTGCTCGATCATCTGCCTCCGTCTGAAACGGAGAAACGCACGCAGCTCCGACTTTATCGCGGCGGGCACATGTTCTACCTCGATCCCGACTCGCGAAAGGGGTTCACCGCCGACGCCCGGACGATGTACCCGTCGCCGTGATTCTTGGGGTCGCCTGGTGCCTGGTCCGGACCAGAGCAGCGCGCTGAGCGGGCAGGCGGCGGCGCCAATCCCTTCGCTGCGGGGCGCCGGAGAAGCGGCTCTTTGTCTCACCGCGCGCCCAGGGGTTAACGCGTCTTCATAGCGCAAGAAACAACATTGTTTTGGGGAAAATCCCGTGCAAATCAAGATAAGTCGCACCGGTGGGCAGCGCCTGCTCGACTAACTTCTCATTGCATTCTCAAGCTATTCCGTAATATGCCGATATAATAAGCTGAGCAGAATTCATTCGTTGGGGCGACGAATGATGTTGGAATAACCTTAAAAATAGCTCCAGGGAGGAAACGTAATGTCCGGAGAGCGTATCATTATGCCGCTGCAGCGGCGTACAATCCTCAAAGCAGGTGTGGCCCTGGGCGCGACCCAGGTGATGAGCCCGTTCGTCGTCAAGGCTCTGGGAGAGACCCCGGTTAAAGTCGGCTGGGTTGATCCGCTCTCAGGAACCTACGCCGCGCTTGGCACCAGCCAATTAAACGGCGGCAAACTGGCGCTCGCCGAGATCAATGCCAAAGGCGGCATTCTGGGTCGCCAAGTCCAGATCCTCGCTGAAGACAGCGCCGCCAACGTCGGCCAAGCCACCGTCAAGGTCAACAAGCTTGTCGACCAGGACCGCGTGGACTTCGTGGCCGGTTCGGTGTCGTCGGCCGTGGCGCTGGCGGAAAGTCACGCCTCGAATCTTAAGAGCAAACTGTACATAGCGGTCGGCGGACACGTCGACACGGTGACCGGCAAGGAATGCCACTGGAACACCTTCAAGCTCTGTTCCGACACCTGGATGCTGGCCCAGTCGTTGAGCAAGACGCTGCTCAGCAAATTTGGCAAGAAGTGGTATTTCATCACGCCTGACTACGCCTGGGGCCACTTCCTGTACGCTGGCTTCGCCGAGATTTTAAAGAAAGCCGGCGGCACCGTTCTCGGTAACGAACTGATGCCGCTCGGCTCGACCGACTTCTCGTCGGCTCTGATCAAGGTGCAACAGGCGAAGCCGGATGTCATCATCGTCCTGCAGGGTGGCGACGACTACGTGAACGTCATGAAGCAGGCCGCCCAGTTCGGCATGACCAAGAATTTTCCATTCGGAATCGGCCTTGCCGAGCTGGAGCCGCTGCAGGCGCTTCCCCCGGAGGCGCGCCTCGGTTGGGGCGTCATGGAATGGTGGTGGGATCAACCCAACCAGCCGCTTGTGAAGGCGTTCGTCGACAAGTACCGCAAAGCCTACGCTAGTTCGTCGCAGAGCACGCCGAGCGCCCGCAGCTGGCTTGGCTATGTCGCCATGCACAGTTTCGCGCTCGCGGCGGATAAGGCCAAGAGCATCGACTCGGCCAAATGCGCGCATGCCCTGGAAGGCATGGTGCTGCCGCCAGAAGTGGCCTTGGAGCCCGATGGTCCCTCCTATCGGGCGGGCGATCATCAATGCTTGATCACGCAATTCGTCGGCGAGGTGAACCAGAAGGGTTCGTACCCGAATCTGTTCACCGTGCACGACGTGATCGGTGGCTCCGGCCTGGCTCGAACTCCGGAAGAGAAGGAGTGCAAGCTCAGCTATCCGGCGTAACGGTGACAGGCACACGCGAGCACTTTGAATTCCAATTCTCAAATTGAGCGCGTGACTGGCAAGATTCATCGGCATCCTGAACAGGCTATAACCTTCGGGATGCCGATATTTGTTTCGCGTGGAGGTCTGCTAAGCCTTCGTAGAACGTCGTGAATGGTTCGAGTCGGCGCACATTGGGCGGCGATCGTTAGATGACGCAAATTGCTCGGTCATGATTGTCCGCCCGCAGCACCACGAATTCTCCCGCTCGCGGCAAGGTAGAAAAACGCATGCAACTTTTATTGTTCGACGGGTTTAACGGCCTTATTCAGGGTGCGTTCTATGCGCTTCTGGCGCTTGGCCTGTCCTTGATCATCAGCCTTAACTCGGTGATCAATTTCGCCCACGGCGGATTCATGGTGATCGGCGCTTATCTGGCTTACGCGCTGGTGCCCTACCTCGGTTTCTGGGGCGCATTGGTTGTTGGACCGCTGCTGACCGGTGTCCTTGGTATTCTCGTCGAACGCGGCCTAATTCGCTTCATGTACGCTCGCTCTGACCCGGTCTATAGCCTGCTGCTGACGTTTGGGCTTGCCTTGATCATCGAGAACGCGGTGCGCTCTATTTGGGGGCCGCAGGGCGTCCCTTCTACCATTCCGCCCTGGCTCGCGACTCCGGTGAGCAGCACCTATTTCTTTGTCACCGGATATCGTCTGTTCGTCATGGCGGCCATCGCGCTGGCGGCCGGCGCTTTGTTCGTTTTTCTCCGATACTCCAACTTCGGCGTCCGCATCCGCGCCGGCATCCTGGACCTGGAAACGGTTTCCACGCTTGGCGTGAACGTCTACATGCTGCGAGCCGTCAATTTTGCGATCGGCATTCTGCTTGCCGGTTTTGCCGGCGTTCTTGCGTCCGGCGTCCTGCAACTGTCGCCGACCATGGGTAACGACGTCATCATGACGACGTTCGTGGCAATCGTCGTGGGGGGCATCGGCAGTCTGCTGGGCAGCGTGCTGGGTGCCTTGCTGATCGGCGTCGCCGCCGGCGTCACCAGCGCATATTTCCCGGTGGCAAGCGATGTCGTCATTTACGTCATCATGGCAGTGGTGCTGATTGTGCGTCCGCGCGGACTGCTCGGACAAGTCGGGCTTTTCGAATGAGTAGGCGGGTTTACGTCAACGCGGCAGTATGGATCCTACTGCTTACGGTACCGTTGTGGTTCCCGTGGGTCGGCGGCTATACCTCCCTGGCGACGCGCGTTGTGATTTATGCGCTCGGCGCCATGGCGTTAAACCTGCTACTTGGCTTCACCGGCTGCATGTCGTTCGGACAGGCTGCTTATTTCGGCCTTGGTGGATATGGCACCGGCCTGGCGCTGATCCATCTGACCAACAGCACCGTGCTTGCGGTTGTTCTCGGTACGGCGCTTGGCGGCGCAGCTGCATTCATCGTCGGCCCGCTGATCATGCATCGACGCGGCATCTACTTTGCGATGATCACGGTCGCGGTCGGCCAGATTTTTTACTTCATCGCCGAGCGCTGGAACAGCTTCACCGGCGGCGAAGATGGGCTCACCTTCACGCGTCAGCCGATTCATTTCGGCACCGTCGTCATACCCCTGGACACAGTATGGTTCTACTATTTCGTGCTGTTCTTTTTCGCGGTCGGCGCGGCCGTTATGGGCCTTCTGCTGAACGCCCCACTCGGTCACACCTGGGTCGCAATCCGTGAGAACCGGCGGCGCGCGACCTTTCTCGGGATCCACGTCGAGCGCTACGTCTGGGCATCCTTTGCGATCGCCGGGCTCATTGCCGGTCTGGCGGGCTCACTCAACGCCCTGCAAAATAACTTTATCTCCCCTGCGAACCTTTTTTGGATCGAATCGGGCAACTTCGTCATCATGGCCGTCCTCGGCGGCATGCGCAGCTTCTGGGGACCTCTGATCGGCTCGATCATCTTATTCGGCATTCAGGATTACGTGAGCAGCTATTTCCCAAACAATTGGGAATTAGTGATCGGCGTCCTGTTCATCATCGTCGTCATATTCTTCCCCAACGGCGTCCTTGGCATCATTCGTCAGCGGACGAAATCGGCATGAGCTTGCTGCGTCTGAAAAACGTGTCGCGCGTCTTCGGCAGGCTCACTGCTCTCCAGGACGTCGATCTGGAGATGGAAGAAGGCAAGGTTTACGCCATGATCGGCCCGAACGGCGCCGGCAAGACGACGCTGTTCAACCTGATAAGCGGCTTCTTTCCGGCGACAACCGGAGAGATTTGGTTTGAGGACAAGCCGATCAACGGCTTCACTCCCGAGCAACGCGTTGCGGCGGGACTTGTGCGCACCTTCCAGATAACGGAGGTATTTCCGGAGCTTTCGGTCGCCGAGAACATCCGCATCGGGGTCGAAGCGCAGGAGAATCACAGTGCGCATGTCTGGCCGGGTGCGCAGTTGATGCGCCAGGTCAACGGCAGGGTCGACGAGTTGCTTGCAATCACCGGGCTGACGCAACAGGCTTACCGTGCCGTGAGTGAACTGGCGCACGGAGATCAGCGCGTAGTCGAGGTGGCAATCGCCTTGAGCATGAAACCCAAGCTGCTGTTGCTGGATGAACCGACCGCCGGCATGGGCCGGTCGGAGGCCGGCCGAATGGTTGATTTGATCCGAACCCTCAACGACAAGCAGCATCTCAGTATACTGTTTGTCGAGCACGATATGGACATCGTTTTCGGCGTCGCCGATCGCATCGTAGTTCTCAACTTTGGAAAAATCCTTGCCACAGGAACGCCGAAGGACATTGCTCAGAATCCCGCGGTGCAGGCCGCTTACCTGGGTGATGCAGCGTGACTGCCATCCTCAAGGCCTCGAATCTGGAAACCTATTACGGCAAGAGTCATATCTTGCATGATGTATCGCTCGAGGTCGCGGAAGGGGAGATTGTCACGCTGCTTGGCCGAAACGGTGCCGGCAAGACCACCACATTACGCAGTCTGATCGGGCTCACCGCTCCGCGGCAGGGCAAGGTCGAGATTTTCGGCCATGACACCACGCACTGGGCTACCTACAAGATATCGCGCCTCGGCGTCGGCTACGTGCCAGAGGGGCGGAAAATCTTTCCCAACCTCACGGTCCTGGAAAATCTCGCAGTTCCGGTGGCGCGGCCCGGGTCATGGACCGTTGAGCGAATTTTCGAGCTGTTTCCGAATCTCGGCGAACGCCGCGACAGTTGGGGCCGGCAGCTCTCCGGTGGCGAACAGGAGATGCTGTCGATTGCGCGGGCGCTGCTGCTCAATCCGAAGCTCCTGTTATTGGACGAGCCCTCTCAGGGCTTGGCGCCCCTGCTGGTGCGGGACGTGTTCCGTGTCGTTGCGTCAATGCGGAAGGAAGGCATTTCCATTCTGCTGGTCGAGCAGAATGCACGTTTCGGTCTGGAAGTGGCGGACCGCGTCTACGTTCTCAACAATGGCGAAATGATTCACTCGGGCTCGGCCAGCGAACTCGCCAAGGACGAAGAACGCGTGCGCGCCCTGGCGGGCGTCGGCGGCAAGGGCGGCGAAGGCCCTACCGACAGGCGAAAAGCTGCGGCACCTTAGCCTGTTCTCTCCGACTGCCACCCGGCCCTCCCAACTGCGGGGGTTGAAGGCCCCAGGAAGCCGGGGCTGGGTCAAAAGAGCGACATGATCGGTGCTATCCTGCCGTTCGCCGGGGTTGGCGAAGATCGTCGTGCGCGGACCTTCGTCTCCTGCGCCGGGAGCCGGTCGCGCCGCAGCCCGGCGGCATCCAACGGGAGTACGAACAATAATGTCTAAGGATCGGGCCAGCACGTTCGTCCGGCGCCGCACGGTGCTGCGTGGTGGCTTGGCGGCCGGTGCCATCGAGTTCGTCAGCCCGTTTGTGGTGAAATCGCTCGCCGATGAGCCGGTCAAGATCGGCTTTGATAATCCGTTGACTGGAAGTTTTGCCGCGCTTGGCAAAAATGAGTTGGTTGGTTGTCAGCTCGCGCGCGATCAAATCAACGCCAGCGGCGGCGTTCTTGGCCGCCAAATCGAACTCGTCGAGGAGGATTCGACCAGCGACGACGTCGGTATCGCCGTCGCAAAGGCGCTTAAGTTGATTGAACGTGATAAGGTCAACTTTCTGCTCGGCAACGTCAACTCGGCGCTCGCCGCCGCCATGGCCGACGTCTCAAATCAGAAGGGTGTGTTCCATGTCGATCCGGGCGGCCATGCTGACCTCATTACCGGCACCAATTGCCATTGGAACGTGTTCCGCGTTTGCAACCCGACGCAAACCGAGGTTAACGCGCTGGCGCGGGAGCTGATCAAGACCGCCGGCAAGAGGTGGTATTACATCACGTCGGACTACGCGTTCGCTCATACGCTGCAAGCCGGTTTGGAGAAGGCTTGCGCCGCGCTTGGCGGCAGCAAGGTCGACAGCGACCTTGTGCCGGTCGGCGAGACCGACTTTGTTTCCCATCTGAGCAAAGCGCAGGGGGCGGGCCCAGACGCCATCATACTTTTGGTTACGGGCGACGATTTGGTGAATGCGCTCAAACGGGCGGCGCAGCTCGGCATCGAGAAGAAGACTCATATCGCGGGCGTTCAGCAAGAGCTTGAAGTCCTGCTTGGTCTGCCGCCCGAGGCGCGTATCGGCACCTGGGTGCTCGAATGGTACTGGAACCAACCCGGCGTGCCGCATGTGGCCCAGTTCGTTTCCGATATCCGCAAAAGAACCGAGGGTCATGCACCGACGGCGCGCACCTGGTTCGGCTATGCGGCCACCTGGACGTGTGCGCTTGCCGCCCGCGAGGCGAGGTCGCTCGACGCCGTCAAAATGGCCAAAGCCATGCAGGGCTTCAAACTGCCGCCGGAAGTTTCGCTGATGCCGGACGGCGCGTTTTATCGCGCCGCGCAAAACCAGCTTATTCCGGATCTTTACGTCGGCAACGCGCAGGCCCAAGGCGACGACCCGGAAGATCTCTTCAAAGTCACAGAGGTCGTCAAAGGCGATGCCGCAGCCGGACCGCTGGAACAGGCCGGCTGCAAGATGACGTGGCCGGCCTGATAACGATGGCTGCAGACCTCTTGCAGTGCCCGGCGCAGGTACCGCAATTCTGCCTGCCTGCCTGCCTGCCTGCCTGCCTGCCTGCCTGCCGCGCAGATCACGTCGCTTTATTGGGATCGAGATCGTACTTGGCGCACATCTTGGCGACCAGGACAGTATCTTTGCCGCCGGCGATAAGGCCCATGGTGGCGGAGATCACCCTCCCGCCAAGGACCTTTGTCTCGACGATATAGGCTTGGCGGCCGTTGTAAGCCGGGTAGGGGCTTTTGCCGTCCACAGTCGCGCAATAGTTGGTTGAATCCTGCGCGGTGATGTCTGGAAACTTGGTCCAGTGATACCGCGCCGATTTAGGATCGACGAGGCTCAGCCCAACCGCGTCCATGATGATTTTCTTCTCCGCAGGCGTCAGGTCGCGCTGGCCGATCGCTGCCGCTGCGAGGGGGTGCGCCGCGGTTCCGGGGGTGCCGGTCGACGGCCCCGTCGCGGCGCACGCCGAAAGTGTCGCGGCGGCAGCTAGCGTAGCCAATGCTATCAAACCGGCTGGTTTCACGAGCCGCGGTTCCTGATTGAATTTGCGGATGCCGGTCGAGAGAGCGCAAGGCCGGCCGCGACGTCACGGATCGCAGTGGCCCGCGGTCCTCGCGCCAGGGTATGCGGCCGATTCCGCTGTATCGTCAATCCCCGACGGCCGCTCTGTGCGATGCGCGAAACAACGCGACAAACTGGCCGCCGCGGATTTGGTAAAACATGGCGGCTGAAGGGTGATTTCGCGTCGAGTGTGTCTTTTATGCACTAGGCATCGGCGGTCGCGTGGCTATGGTTCAACCGTTCATAGCACCGGGGGAGAATGTCAATGAAGAAGCTTGCCTTAGCAATCATCGCGGTGCTCGCTCTCGCGACTATTGCAGGCTGTGCCGCCCCGCCGCCGCCGGTGGTGACGAAGGGGTAATCTCGGCACAGCGAGCCAAGATTGGGAAAAGGGTCGGCTCACGCCGGCCTTTTTCCTTTTCGGGCCTCCGTCGGGAACTCGGACCGCCGAGTAGGCCGACTGTTACTTCTCGTTCGGCAGAATCGATCTGACGGTCGCCACCAGAGCCGGCGGTGTCTGGAAGAGCTTGGCGACGAGTTGCTCGAGGGTCTCGGGCGGCGTGTACGTCATGTCGAGCCCGGCGCGGCTGGCCTCCGCGAGGAGCTGCGGATCGTGTGCCGCATCGGCCATCGCCGTGCGCATGATGCTGACGCGGTCTTGCGGGACGCCGGGCGGGAACGCGTACGGCCGGCCGAACTCAGTCGAGGCGAACGCAAATCGCATGAGCACCCTTTGCTCATCGGTCTTGGCGTAATCGAAGATCGACGGGACATTGGGAATTTCCACGATCGGCGCTTCTTCGGCGCGCAGCAGAAAGACGAGCTTCCCCTCTCGGATCAGCTGATCGACAATGCGGAATTGCCCGTACGATGCGCACACGCCCTGGGATTCGCCGCGCACGGCGGCGAGGATGGAGTCGCCCATACCCTGATAGCCTTCGACGACGCGAAACTTCGTGTTCAGCACCTTGTTTAGCACCGTCGGTACAATCGCCAGCGACGATGAGGCGCCGCCGGCGCTGACAATCATTTCGTGCGTGAACAAGTCGGCCGGCGTTTTCACCGGGGCATCGGAGCGGCGGACGCACACCCGCGCCGGGTGTGAGGTCGCGCCGAGCCAGATGAGTCGGCGCGGGTCGACCCTGACGTTCGGCTCGCCGGTCAGAGCATCGTTGACGATATTGCGGGAGAACGAGCCGAACACCGTGCCGTCGCGAGGCGCCTGCGCATAAAGGTAATTGACAGCCACGACACTCGCCGCCTGCGGCATGTTTTGTACGATGACGCTCGGCGTGCCTGGGATGTGTCTGGGCAGATATTTGACCAGCAGCCGCGCACCCACATCGTAGTCGTTGCCGACCGGAAATCCGGCAATCAGGCGAATTTCCTTGCCGCGGTAAAAGCTCCCGGTGCCATGACCCGCGTTGCCACCAGGAGCGGCGACGCATGACAGGAACACGATCGTCAGCAACAAACGGCGGACGAAAGCCGGGCTCGCGCAGCGCATCGGGAATTGTCCGCCGCTGGTTGCCGACGGCGCTCGCTTACTCGGCGGCGCGCTTGTGCGCGAGCGCTGCTGCCGCCGTGTCGTAGGTCTCCTCTCGCGCCAACTGTTGTTTGAGCCCGACCAGTTCGTAATAATCCTCCAGCGGCAGCAAATGCTCGAAGGTCGGCGTAAGGGAATTCTCGCGCTTGAGAATGCGCAGCACGTTACGCACCGCGTTCGCCGCGGCGAACAGCGCGACTGACGGAAATGTCGCCGCCACCACACCGGCCGCTTCGAGGTCCTCGAGGCTGCGCTTCTTGTTGCCGGCCGCTTGTGACAGCGTTGCCATGTGCGGCCCCGGGATTTCGCGCATGGCGCGTTTGATCTCGTCGATCGAATCGAATCCCATGGGCTTTGCCATGTCGGCGCCCGCCTCCATGAACAGCTGGCTGCGCGCGATCGCCGCGTTGGGACCTTCGACCGCGGCGGCGTCGGTGCGTGCCGCGATGAAAAAATCCGGATCGCGCCTCGCGTCGAGCGCTGCCTTCACCTTGGCGAGCATCTGTTCGACAGGAACAACCTGCTTGCCCGGCAGATAGCCGCAGCGATTGGGAAAGACCTGATCGCTAATGAAGACCCCGGCGACTCCGGCGGCTTCGAACGCCCGCACCATCTGCCGCACGTTGTTGACGCCGCCGAACCCGGTATCGGCATCGACGTAGATCGGCACTTCGACCGCCGCGGCGACCCGCGCGTAATGATCGGCGTAGTCGCGCACGTTCGATTGGCCCATGTCGGCCTGGGCCAGCATTGAACCGATCGCCGCATAGCCGCCGGCGCAGATCGCCTCAAAACCCTCGGCTTCCATGATCCGCGCCGATAGCGCGTCGTAGGCGCCGGGCATCAGCACGAGGCGCTTGCCCGCCATGATGGCTCTGAATTTCTTGCGCGCATTCATCGGCCGCACTCCCTTTTCTCAGCGACTGTCTTTTGCGGTCTGCAGCCAGGGCTGCGCCGCCGCGATGCGCTGCTCCCAGCTTGCGATCTCGTTCATATGTTTGAGCGTCAGCCCGATATCATCGAGGCCTTCGAGGAGGCGCATGCGGTCGGCTGCGGCGATGTCGAAGGGCATCTCGGCGCCACCCGGGCCGCTGATGCGCTGGCTGACGAGATCGACAGTGAATGGCGCGGCGCCATTGGCGGCAACGACACGCGCGGTCAGGTCATCGGCCTCTTGGGCCGTAAGCACGATCGGCAGCACGCCGTTCTGCAGACAGTTTTCGCGGTAGATGTCGGCAAAGCTCTTGGCCACGATGACGCGGATATTGTTTGCCACCATCGCCCAGACTGCCGACTCGCGCGATGAGCCTGCGCCGAAATTATTCCCAGTCACGAGAATTCCGGCATCGCGGAATTGCGGCTTGTTGAGGATGAAATCCGGGTCTTCGCTGCCGTCATCGCGCCGCCGCGCGCGGTAAAACAGCGTCACTTTGTAGTCTTCCTTGAGGTCGCGGCCGTGCATGACCGGCGCGATCTGATCGGTGTTGATGTCGTCGCGCAGCAGCGGTGCGGCGACGGCGGTATGGCTGGAAAACGGCTGCATCACGCTGCTCCCGCCAACACTTGCCGCAC
>Ga0208480_1000301_pt1 | contig 18647 bp, 17 predicted proteins | sample NGESurshal092012_4_FD_184485 | JGI IMG/M metagenome (GOLD analysis project Ga0208480, IMG submission 184485) | Arctic peat soil microbial communities from Barrow, Alaska - NGEE Surface sample F53-1 shallow-092012 (SPAdes) | ecosystem: Environmental > Terrestrial > Soil > Wetlands > Peat ... | reverse complement strand
GTATCGCTGGTTTTCTTCCACTCCCCAGCCTTACCCGCCTCCGCTGTTGCGGACAGATCACGTATTTATTGAACCGGACAAATCACATACTAGCGACAGGCTAAAAGATTTTGCTTTACAAAGCCGTTTTAGGAGCCTACACTCGCGCAAGGAGTCGGGAAGATCATAAGCCGACCCCCAGTTTACGATATGCGCTACTTACACCCCTTCCTGGCCCTAGCATTCTGCTTTTCAAGTGTCTCGTTTCCCCAGAGCACGAAGGTTACGAGCCCTGTGGCACCCCTGGATGCTATCGTTTACCGGCACGAGCCTTAAGCCGCTTGGCGACGACCGACACATTTACGGAAGCCGGAGAAAATGCAATCCGCTATCCTGTCCGTGACGCTGCGACAAAGGCATTAGAGACAGCGGCGGCTCCCCAGAACTGAACGTGCAGACCCGCCGGATTCTGATTTCAGCCACCGTCTTCACCGGGCTGGCCGCACAAGGTCCGATTACCCAAAACTCCCCACAAATCCAGGTCCAGCGCCTTCTCGAACAAGCAGACGGGAAGGAACCAGCCGAATGGGCCAAACTTCTCATGGACGCCGATGCGGAGGCGGTCAAGATGGAGAGACGGACACCAGGCCGATGCTGCGGCTATCGCTGTGCGAGGATACGGCAGTACACGCTTACGTTCCTGTGGAGCGAAATTGGCGCCCGAGAGATTTATGAGCACGACCTCTTGAAAACCGTCGTTCGTGCGCGCCAAGGGACCGAAATAGGGGCCCAGGCGCTTGCGCGTCTATTGCAGCCTGGTTGCGGCCCACTCGCCAATGAGTGGGTGCCGTATTTCAAGCTCGTGTTGGATATCCTGGAGTTCCCACCGTGGCAGAACGTAAACGATACCGAGCTCACACACATCCGAGCGGAGGCTTACGAGACGTGGTGGTCGCTCTCTAGAGCCTCGCCGAACGAGCCATCGCTCAGGGACAATGGCCTAAAGCCCCAGGATTTTCTAGATGGAGCGGAGGAGGCCCGCCTCAAGGCGATCGCCGCGTATCGAGAACTGACTGCCAAAGACCCAAGTGATCGGCAAGTTGCCGAACATCTGCAAAAGTTACTCTCCAGCGAGGACACACACCAGCGGCAATGGTACTGCTTCGGAGATTGATTCGGAGACGGAAGTTCCGCAGCCTGTCAACAGAACGCCGACATCTTCCGACCGGTTCCGCAACGTCGCAGCATTTAATCCTCGGCGGTTCCACGCTTTTGTCCATCTTGGCATTGGCATCCGCCGGGCCGGCCGGACCCTGGATCGCCTTTCGTTACGACACCAGCCACGTGCTGTTTTATCTGGGCGAGATGAAAGATCCGGCCAAATTCACCGAAGGGACGGTGAAACGTCAGCAAGTAAAGAATCCGCTGGCTCATTGGGGAGTGGGCGGCTACCTGATACCGCTGACTTCGGCTCGCAGGGCAACCTTCCAGCCGTCCTCGAACACAAACTTTCCTGAAATACATCGGGGCGACCACGTACACCTACTACTTAGCGGCGACACGACCGTCACCGGGAGCGTCGATGGCTTTTTAGAGCAATGGGGCGCGTCCAACCCCATCGTTCAGATCGGAGTCTTAGCCCGGGTGAGTCCAGACCAACTCCGCGCCTTCAAGGTCGCGAAGTCCGATTATTTCCTGGCCTACTTAGGGACGGAGTCCGCCGCAGCTGTGAGCAGCGCGGCCGGGCCTGGAATCATCGGCCGAAGACGGATTCTGAACAACTTTGGCTCCCTGGGGAAACTCGTGCTCATAGACGGCGATGCCGGCTGGAATATCACATTATGGCGTAGGATTGACGGCAAGCTGGCGCCCACGACGGTGAGCTATGCGTACGGGGATTGAATTTGTTCTACACAGCGGGCAACAGCGTCAAGACCTGCTCTATCTCATCTGGACTGATATAGAAGTGCGGGGAAACGCGCACCCAGCCTTGCCGCGGCGAGGCCATAATTCGATTGCGTTTCAGTTCGCTCACAATCGAACGGCAGTCGATCGCCGGGTGGCGAAAGCTGACGATGCCCGATCCGGTCCGGTCGCTTCGTTCCACCATCGTTTCGTAGCCTCGTTCGCGCACGCCCGTATCCAGTTGATCCGCCAAGGATTGAATGGCGGCGGAAATCTCCCGGATACCAACTTCCAACAGGAATTCGAGCGCCGCGCGAAGCCCAAAGCAGCCGATCGTGTTGAGCGCGCCGCATTCATAACGTCCGGCATCGGGACGAAGCGTCATATCGCGCGAGCTGTAATCGGTATAGTTCGCCGGATTGGTCCAGCCGAATTCGACTGGCTCGATCGAATCCAGCCATTTTCGGCGAACGTACAGCACGCCGTTACCTTCCGGGCCAAGCATCCATTTGTGCCCGTCCGCCGCGAGCGCATCAATATGACATGCTTCCACGTCGATCGGCAGCGCGCCCATCCCCTGAATGGCATCGACGAAAAAGAAACATCCATGCCGGTCGCACAATTCGCCAAGCGCTTGCAGATCTGCGCGATAGCCGCTCAGATAGTTCACATAACTGATAGCGAGGAGCCGCGCGCCTCGAATGGCTTCCGCGATTTTTTCGAGCGGATCGTAAATGGAAAGCCGGGTCAGCTCCACGCCGCGCTTTTCAAGTCGCAGCCAGGCATAGTAGTTGGCCGGAAACTCCTCCTCAAAGACGATCACGCGGTCCCCCGCTTTCCAATCGAAACCGGAAGCGACCGTCGCAATACCCTCCGAGGTGTTCTTCACAATCGCGATTTCGCCGGGTGAAGAATTTATCAACTTGGCGGCAGCCTGTCTCAGCCCTTCGTAGGTTTCCAGCCAATCGGCGTAATTGAGCGAGCCATGCCGGCAGGCTTCATCCGCAAAACGCTTCATCGCCTCAGCCGCGGGGCGGCAAAGCGGGGTTACGGCAGCGTGGTTCAGATAAATCAGCTCGCGAGCAACCGGAAATTCATCCCGGAATCGCGTATGCAGCGCTTTTGCCGGCTCCGCTACAGCGCTGGTGACTTTCTCGTAACCCATTTCTTCGAGCATACGTTAACGTTTATGAATCTCACCTTTTATACGGGCGTGCGCCCCAAACCACGTGAAGAATTTAGCCTTATACTGGAGACAGACGAAAATCCGGGTCTTCGGCTGTCGTGCGCCCGGAAGTTCGTGTAGTCGTAAAGGAGTTTTATGCGGCGGCTAGTCTACTTAAAGTCCTCCGTTAGTCTTACGCTGGCATTGTTGTTGGCCGTCCCGTTCACAGCTTTTTCCCGGGATGACAAGGAGAAGGATCCGGACGCGATCGGCGACCGCAACGTGGCCGGCAAAGTCAATTTCTATTCCCTTGAAAAGGAAATCGCCCTCGGCAAGCAATTGGCGCAGCAGGTCGAACGCCAGTCCAAGATGGTCAACGATCCCGTCGTATCGGAATACATCAATCGGCTCGGCCAGAATCTGGTCCGGAATTCCGATGCGAAAGTGCCCTTTACGATTAAGGTCATTGAAGACCCGACTGTGAACGCATTTGCCCTGCCCGGCGGCTTTTTCTTCGTCGATACCGGGTTGATCCTTGAGGCTGACACAGAGGCGGAGCTTGCGGGCGTCATGGCTCACGAAATCGCTCACGTTGCTGCCCGGCATGGTACCCGGCAGGCTACGCGTGGCGAAATTGCGCAGCTCGCGACCATTCCTCTCATCTTCGTCGGCGGAGCCGCCGCATACGGCATTTACGAAGCTTCCGGTTTCCTGATCCCTGTGGGATTCCTTAAATTCTCCCGCACCTTTGAAGCCGAGGCGGATTATCTCGGCGTGCAGTACATGTACAAGGCGGGTTACGATCCCACCGCTTTCGTGGACTTCTTTGAAAAGATAGAAACTCTCGAGAAGCGGAAACCCGGCACCATGTCCAAGCTGTTCTCCACCCATCCGCCAACCGACGACCGCATTTTGAAATCGCAAAAGGAAATAGCCGGGTTGAAAGCCAAGCCCGAATATGTGGTGACCACTTCGGAGTTCAACGATGTGAAAGCCCGTCTGGCCATGCTTGAGAATCAGCGCCGGCCTGACAAGACGAGCACAGACCCGAACAAGCCGACCTTGCGCCGTAACCCGAATTCCAACACGCCCATTGAGGATGAAACCGATCCTTCGAAGAAATCCGGCGATGACGACAGCGATCGTCCAAAGTTGAAGCGGCGTCCGTCCGACACGGGCGACAGTCCTGACACGAGCAGCCCTTCTAGCACTGACACGAGCAGTCCTTCCGGACCCAGCAACTAATCTTCTCTATTCTTCGCGCAACGCGCAGGCAGGATCGATTGCAAGCGCGCGCGGCACCGGTAGACATGGGAGCCCAAAACTCCGGGACAATATAAAAGTTTGGTACCGATAAAGCTTTCGACGTCACGCCAAGAACCGTGTAATCGAGACCATTGACCTTGACGGTCTTGTTGACAATGTTCAGAAGAGGCCGGAAGGTGTAGTTCAGGTCTTGGAGAACGGAATCCATAGGCGGGCTCGCCTAAGCAACGAATTAGCCCGCCTGAATGTTTCTTTTTACTTGTACAGAACGGATCTAAGTGACGCTTGCGTGCTTGTATTGCGCCAGGATCAGGTTCATCTGATCTTTGACGTGCAGTTTAGACTTCTTGAGGCGCTGTTCCTCCAGTTCGTCTGTCCCCGTGACATGGGGTTTGGACTCGATTGCCTCGATTTCCCGTTTTAATTGCGCATGCTGCTCGGCAAGCGTCCGAAATTGCTCATTGGCGGTGAGCAGGTGCGCTTTCAATTCTTCTTCTTGCGTGTGATTCTCCATGAAGGGGTTCTCCTTGATCGAGTGGCCAGCCGCATTCCAAAAATTAGCACTTTTTCATCTGCATGACAATAGCTCTTTCGGTGGGGAATCCATAGTACTGCTTGCGGCTGCCCACTTCCACAAAACCCAGCTTCCCATAGAGCGCCCGGGCTGCGACATTGGATTCCCGCACTTCGAGAAAATGATCCGCCGAGTGCTGAAGCTCGCGTCGCAGCAGGAGAGTGGCGATTCCCATACGGCGGTATGCGGGAGTTACAGCGAGGTTGAGGATCTCGCGCTCGGGCAGAGATTCCGCGCTCCCCGGAAAGGTCTCGCGGGACACCAGAAAACCGGCGATTTGAGCGTCGATCTCGGCTACGATGCAAACGTACCGCAGGAAGTCCCCTACGTCCCACTGTGGGTAAGAGAACGATGCGCGCTCGATCTCTATCAGAGCCGGAAGGTCGTTGGAAGTCGCGCTGCGAATGACCGGAGTCACTGGATCTTCAGAAGAATCACGTTCCCCGCGGTATGAAAGCGCTCGTCCGGCCGGGCTGAATAAGCGATCGAGACACGGCGAACCGGTCGCTGAGCGCCGCAAGGTAAATTGGCGCCTGAGGAGTCTTTGAGGAACAGTTGGGTGGTCTTGCCAGCTCTGTCTTTCACCCACAGCCGGACGCCGCTGCCAAGACAATCGACTTGAGTGAGCGTTCCTTCCAGCTTTTTTTGAGGAACAACCTGGCTCCAGGGCACGACATTCTCCGGTTGTGTTCCACCGGCCGCGGCATCGAGCGCCTGGTTGGCTTTCCTTTCGGCAGCGTGAATCCGATCCTCTTCGGCTTGTTCGGCGCGATCATCCGCCAGATGAACAGCTTCGCGCTCACTACGGCGCGCGGCATCGGCGGCGTCCAGGCGCTCCTGCTCGGAATCGAGGCGAAGCTGGTGAAGGCGGTCCCGTTCCGTCGGGGTTGGGGCTGAATCTTCCGCGCGGAGCCAACTGCCTTGAGCGGCGGACGCCTCGCCGGCGGTGGTTTGGACCTGGGCCAGATCAACCCAATACTCGGTCGCGCGCGGATCGAGGCGGATAGCCTGCTTCAACAGCGACTCCTTTTCAGCGGGAGTGGAGGCGAATTGCGCTTCGCGGAAAACCGGCTCGGCCCAAAGCCGATTCAATTGAGCGGCCTTCTTGAGTAGCGGCATGGCCTGGGCGGCATCCAGCCCGTCCGCCGCGGAGGCATAGACGGGCGCGCTTCCGCTTCCCGCGTGAATAGCGTCGTTCAGGAGCGATTCAGGGTTGTCCTTGTCGATCTCAGCCAGGCGCGCCAATCCTTCATACCCCAGCGCGGCATCCGCTCCCCCGACTTCAATGGCCGATTTATAAGCGGCTTCGGCGGATTGGGGATCGGAACCCAATCGAGCGTCGGCGAGGTACACGGCGGCGATTGTGTCGTCGAGCGAATGCTCTCCAAAATCGCGCTTGGGGTCGAGGGGACGGCCGGAAACGGGGACGGCCTGCCAATTGCCCGCAGCGAGGTTCGCGGCGGCTTCCTTTTCGAGAGCGCCCGCATTCTTGGCGAAGGCGTTTTGTTCAGCGGCTTGAAGGCCGACGCCGCCTTTCAGAGCAGTGAGGAAGATGTGGAAGCTCAAGCTGTATTCAAACTTGGTGGCAAAGAGCTGCATACGCGCCCAGGCGAGATCGGGATGGGGTGGAGGGCCGCCCCAGGTCACACGGCTGCCATGAGCCTCAAGCGTTGCGAAGAGCTGCCGAATACCCGATTCGACTTCGGGCGGCAGACGGGGAGTGTTGGCATCAAGCAGGACTCCCGCCACCTGGTCGAGGGGGAGGCGGGTTTCCGGCGAGCTAACCAGCAGAAACTGCCCATTTTGCCGAACGAACTCCCCCCCGGACCGGCTTGGGTTCGTTTTTGCAGAATTGGTGAGAATGACCCGGATGGGCCAAACGGAGAGCAAATCCTTGGATTCGAGTAAGCCACCTAACACCCAGCGCAGTTGTTCCAGTTGGGTGAGGTCGTCACGGGCCGCGCCAGTGTCGCTGTCCGAATCGACATAAAAGGGCCCGATGTTTAACTCGGTCCACTTTTCGCGCGCGTACGAAACGAAGCCAAGCAGCAAAAATGAAAAAACGAAGCCGATGCGGAAGATGGAGGACGTATTCTTCAGAATGTATTTTATCGCGGGCTGCGCAAGAATCGGTATTGAAAGAGAGGAGCAATCGATGCCACAAGTGAAATCGATTCCGGACGGATATCATAGCGTCCAGCCATACCTAATGTTCAAGAACTGCGCCGAAGCCATTGCTTTCTACGTGGAGGCGTTCGGAGCGAAAGAGAAGTTTCGAATGGCCAATCCGGACGGCCGCATCGGTCATGCGGAAATTCAGATTGGCGACTCGGTCGTCATGATGGCCGACGAAGCGCCGCAAGTGGACGGGTACAGTGTCGAGCATTTTGGCGGCTCTCCGGTAAGCTTGCTTATCTATACCGAGGACTGTGACGCGGTCTATGCGAAGGCGCTGGCCGCCGGAGCGAAGAGTGTTCGGGAGCCGGCGGATCAACCTTATGGAGATCGCATGTCGGGGGTTAAGGATCGCTTCGGTTACAAGTGGTGGATCGCTACCCACATCAAAGACGTGTCCTACCAGGAGATGGGGGCACAATGCTGAAGTGCGCGCTCAGGAGCGGTTCTTCAGAGCCGCGGAGACCTTTTCGACCTGGCGCATGAGCCGAAGGGTATTTCCGCCGTAAATTTTCTTGATGTCGGCGGCCGAGTAACCCTTTTCTAAAAGCGCGCGAGTCAGGTTGGGGAATTTCGATACATCGTCCAGGCCTATGGGCGATAGCGCCGACACCGCCCTGATGCAGGCTCGGGATGTCGTTGTGGGTATCGATCAGGATGGCGGACTTGGTGATGGATTTGACTTCGACGTCGAGTTTCTTCGAATCCGTTGTGGAAGCGGCGAAGGTCATGGCGGACAGAAGCAGCGCAAGCGCCGCAAAGATCGACGTTCTCAACATAATCATCCTTGGGCGGAGCGTTGGCGAACAAATGCTCTCACGTCTTTGCGCTTGATGTCCAGCAACAAATAGCCGATTAAGGCGAAGACGGTGATAGCGCCGACATTGATGCCGAACATAGCCAGTCGGGAAAGCACGGTGGCGGTTTCGGGAAATCCCTTGACCAGACAAAAGCCGAACCAGACCGGATAGATGCCGTAGCTGACGGCGGCGGCCACACCGATTAAATAGCGGCGGCCCGCATCGTCGGCGGTAATGATGCCGGCGGTGATTCCGATTGCGAGGGAAAGAAGGAAGCTCCAGAGCGGAGTACCGAAATTGTGAAAGAGCATGGGTGGGCCGTGCAGCAGAGTGACCAGAACGCCGGCGAGCACAGAGAGGACGGTGCTGACCAGGAGCGCTTTTGCGCCCTGCCAGGCGAGCGCCGAATCGCCGGCCCAAGCGCCAAAGCTGATGGCCAGAACTTGTGAAAGGAAGGGGAGAAACAAGGCGGCGATGACGATGGTGATGGGGTCGTTCTGGAGCATTCCGTAGGCAAGCAGAATGGCTCCGGCAAAAGCGCGGGCGAAATAACTGATGGTTACGTGACTTAACTGCCACAGGTCTTCGAAGACATTGATGGGCGGCTCAAGCATGGGTTGAGTGATCTCGTAAGGGTGGGCGCCGGTGACAATGGCGCGTAACTGACGGGAGCTGACGGAGCATTCAACGGGATCGAACCAGGAGGACGTGAGGACGGTATCGACGAATTTCTTGGCGAGCGGAGTGGAGGTTTCGGCGCTAACCACTTCTTTGGGCAGATCGGGTCCGAAGGCGAAGACCGGATAGACGCAAGCTTGGGCGATGCCGGCTTTTAAGGCGAGCTCGGCGACATCTTTCGCACGGCCTTGAGGCACAGTGACGCGAATCTCGTGCATAGATCAGAATACAATTAGAGAAAACAATGGATGAATCCAGGGCAGGCCGGAAACGAAGGATTGCGACGGTCGCGGCCATTTTGCTGGGATTGATTTTCGTAGTTTCCGGCGGGTGGAAGGTGCTGAGCCCCTTCAAGACCGGCGAATTGCTGGAGCAGGCGCAGGTGCCGGCGGGATTAGGCGTGCTGGGAGCGGCGGCGCTGGGGACGGTGGAGCTGCTGGCGGCGTTCCTGCTGTTTGTTCCGCGTTTCCGGCGATGGGGCGGGCTGCTGGGGTCCGCGCTGCTGATCTTCTTTATTGGGTGGGTGGCGTATTACTACCCCATTTTGGCGGGACGCGAGTGCAGTTGTTTTCCTCTGATCAAGCGAACTGTCGGTCCGGGATTTTTCATCAGCGACGGGATCATGCTGCTGCTGGGGCTGGCGGCATTTCGCTGGTCGCCGCGCGTACCCGGCTTTCGCGTGCCCGCAGTGGCATTTGTGGCGCTGGTGGTGCTGGCGGGCGTAAGCTTCGGAGTGAACGCGGCGGAACGGCGCAATGCGCAAGTGCCGACGTCGGTAATAGTGGACGGCAAGCCCCAGGATCTTGCTCAAGGGAAAGTGTTCTTGTTCTTCTACGATCCTTCCTGCATGCATTGCGACGCGGCATCGAAGTACATGTCGAAGCTGAATTGGGGCGATACGAAGGTTGTCGCGATTCCGACGGTGAATCCTCAGTGGGCGGCGGATTTTCTGCACGATACGCATTTACGAGCTTCGACGAGCCTGGAGCTGAACAAGTTAAAGAAGGCGTTTCCGTTTGTCGATCCGCCGTTTGGGGTGGCGCTAGACGATGGCCGCGTGAAAGAGACCTTCGGACAAGCGCAATTTTATCCGCCGCTACCGGCGCCGGATCTCAAGAAGCTGGGATTCTTGCAGTAGGGCGAGGGCGTTATTTCTCGCCGTCGATAGCTATCTTCGTGAGCTCAACCATATCTTCGGCGGTTCCCCAGATGGATTGGGTTCCCCAGATAGATTGCGTACCCCAGATGGATTGGGTACCCCAAATGGATTGCGTGCCCCAAATGGATTGGGTGCCCCAGATCGACTGAGTGCCCCAGATGGATTGAGCGCCCCAAACCAAGGGGTTGGCGCAGAGCGAAGAACTGTCGCAAACCAACCAACCGGCTTTGTCGGCTACTTTCGCGACGGGGGAAAGAGCGGTTCCCTTGAAGACAGTGTTGTCGGCGAGGGCGGCATGAATGTCAAGGTAGCCTGCTCCGATTGTAAAGACGTCATATTCGCTGGTAAACTTCTGTCCGGTGGTTGGGTCGTAGGCAGTGCTCGTTTTGGGGAACTTTTTATACGCGGAGCGCATGAGGCGGGCTTTCACCTGGGCAGGCGAGAGCGCGGGGTGGGCCTGCAGCAGAAGAGCGACAGCGCCGCTGACTACGGGCGTGGCCATGCTGGTTCCGCTGAGGATGAAGTAGGAACCGGACGGACGCCTCAGGCTGGTGGATTCATAGTAATCGAGGGGAACGTCATTTTGGGGATAGAGGCGCTGCAAAGTGCTGCCTGGATCGAGAAGCGAGACGACGAGATTGCCGGGGGCGACGAGGTCGGGCTTCACGATGTGATCGACTTGCGTGGGGCCTTTGGAGCTGTAACTCGCGATCAGGTCGTCGGTGCGCTCCGGAGTGTCCATGGACTTCATGGCCCCGACGGTGATGACATAAGGATCGTTGCCGGGCGCGGTGATGGTTCCGTATCCATTGTTATCCGCGGAGTTGTCGCGGCCATCGTTTCCGGCGGCAACCACCACGACAATGCCGGCCTTCCAGGCGGCTTCGACGGCCTGGCACAGGGGATCGTCCTTGTAACTTTCAAAAACAGGACGGCCGAGCGAGAGATTGATCACCCGAATGTTGAATTCCTTCTTTAGCGCGATGGCGCGCTCAATGGCCTCGATGACGGTGCTGTCGGTACTGGCTCCATTGGAGTCGAGCACCCGCAGATCGATCAAATTCGCCTTCGGAGCGATACCGATGAATCGGCGGGTACAGATGTCGCAATCGGAATCCGCTCCGTCTCCGGCGATGATGCCCGAAACGTGCTCCCCGTGGCCGTAATAGTCGTTGCCGGAACCCGACTTTACAAAATTTTGCTTATAGACGATGCGGTTATGGCCCTTGGTCAGATCGTCGTGGCTGGAGATTCCGCTGTCAATGACGGCGACGCCGATTCCGCTTCCGTCCCAACCGGACTTCCAGGCGAGGGGGGCATTCACGGCGGCCGCGCTATTATCCAACATGCCGAGAACTCTGCGATCCTCCGAGATGTAGGCCACGCGGGGATCGGCCGCCAGAACCGCGACCTCTCCGGCGGGGATGGAATACGCGGCGCCTTTAATGGAATTAAATTGCATTTTCAGGAGGCCGCCCCGCTCCTTCACCATTTGATAATGGGCCGCCGTGGGCTCTTCGTTGAACTGGACGATCACGTTAACAGCCCCGCTTGGATTCTTGTCCTCCAAATCGCGAGAGACTTTCGAGTGCTGCGCCGCAAGCTCGCCAGCGAAGATTCCTAGCGCTGTAATTATGAGAATCAGGTGTTTCATAGGCCTCCCAGGGCGTGTCCGGGTACTCGGCAATGCGCGGGGCATCGACGAATTTTCAGTGATCGCGCGGCGAGAGGCGCGAAATTAGCCCGGAGTTCTTCTTTATCCAAACGACTTGGAACAGAACAGCGAACCATTTGGCTCAACGGTCTCAAAGTTCGATTGAAGTAACTTGCAGTTGACGTTATGATAATAAGCTTTTAGATTATAAGCTAGACTAAGGCCCGATAAAATACGGGAATTTCCATAGAAATCTTCCGGAGATCGATTGCGATGCGTAAATGAGTACCGTTGTGAATAAGTACCGGAGGATAGCGCTTGCTCTCTTTCTGGGGACGGCCGCTCTCGACGGAGCGGGAGCGGGGCTCAATCCATCCGAGGCCATTCGGCAATTTCATCAGGACGTTTGGGGAACCGCGGAGGGACTGCCGCAGGACACGGTTCCGGCGATCATTCAGCGAAGCGACGGGTATCTGTGGTTCGGCACGGAATTGGGGCTGGTGCGCTTTGACGGACTGCGTTTCACGGTATTCGATAAGAGCAATACACCGGCTCTGAAAAGTAACGTGGTTGACGCGATACTAGCCGATCGAGCGGGCAATCTGTGGATCGGGACGCTGGGGGGTGGGCTGGTCCGCCTGCGCGAAGGAAAGTTCACAACCTTTACGACGCGCGAGGGGTTGTCGAGCGACTCCGTGCTGTCGCTTTTGGAGGACCGGGCGGGAGATCTCTGGATTGGAACCGAAGGCGCGGGCGTGAACCGTCTGCACGACGGGCATTTCACCATTTACAACACGAAAAGCGGGCTGGCGAATAATGAGGCGTTCGCGCTGGCGCAAAGCGAGGACGGAAGCATCTGGATCGGCACGCATGAGGGCCTGAGCCGGCTGAAGGACGGTATGTTCCGGACCTACGGAACAGCCCAGGGTTTGCCGAAGGCGTATGTGCGGTGTCTGTATTGGAGCCCGAAGGGCACGCTTTGGATCGGCACAAACGGAGGAGGCCTGAGCGGCTTTCGAGACGGGAGTTTCCGCACCTACAACACGACGAACGGACTTTCCAGTAATGCGATTTCGTCCCTTCTCGAAGACCGCCGGGGCAGTTTATGGATCGGCACGAGCGGCGGAGGCCTGTGCCGCATGACCGACGCTGAAGAAGGGGATGGAAGCAGGATCGAATCCTACACGAGCAAGGACGGCCTGCCCAGCAACGATGTCTGGTCGCTCTATGAAGACCGCGACCGAGACCTCTGGATCGGCACGGGCGGGGGCGGGTTGACGCGGCTTTCCAATGGCAAGCTATTCAGATCCTATGGGACCCGGCAAGGGCTGTCGAACGCGGTCACTCTGCCGATCTACGAAGATCGCCAAGGCACGCTGTGGATCGGGACAAACGGCGGCGGTCTGAATCGCTTCCGCGACGGCCAATTTACAGCGCTGACTACCAAGGATGGGTTGGCGGACAACCTGGTCCTGACGATTTGCGAAGATCGCCAGGGCAGCCTGTGGATTGGAACGCGCAAAGGCCTGAACCGGCTGAAAGACGGGCGGCTATCGACTTACACCACGAAGGACGGTCTTCCGAGCGATATTGTGTCTGCCGCTTACGCGGACCGGGAAGGCAATGTTTGGATAGGAACGCGCGCAGGGCTGGGCAGATGGAGAGATGGCGCGTTCAGCACTTACACGACGAAAGACGGAATGTCGAGCAACGTGGTCCAGAGCATCGATGAGGACCATCTCGGAAATTTGTGGATCGGCACTTCGGGCGGAGGGCTCAACCGCTTTAAGGACGGCAAGTTCGAGGTGTTTGACGCCAAGCAAGGGCTATCGAACGGTGTTATCTTTTGCATTCATGAAGACGCGAGCGGAGTGCTTTGGGTGGGCACGGACGGCGGGGGATTAAACCGGTTCGAAGGCGGCAGATTCACCTCCTACACCAGCAAAGACGGGCTTCCCGACGACGCGATCTTTCAAATCCTGGAAGACGATTCGGACAATTTGTGGATGAGCAGCAATAAGGGCGTGTTCCGGATCGCTAAGCGCCAATTAAACGACTTTGCCGAGAACAAAATCGCGTCTATTTCGGCGATTTCTTATGGCGCGCCGGATGGAATGAACAGCAGGGAATGTAACGGGGGCTTTCAACCCGCGGGTTGGAAGGGGCACGACGGCAGGCTGTGGTTTCCCACCATGAAAGGGGTAGTGGTGGTGGATCCAAAGAAGGTTGGGATCGGCGTGCCAGCGCCTCCAGCCGTGCTCGAGCAAGTACTGATCGACCATGTTGACGTTGGCACGGCAGCCAGCATTCAAATGCCTCCGGGAAGAGGGAACCTGGAGTTTCGCTACTCAGCGCCGGATTTTCAATCGCCGGAGAAGACCGTTTTTAAATACCGATTGGAAGGCTTCGACCGCGGCTGGGTGGAAGCGGGCACGCGGCGCAGCGCGTATTACACGAACATACCGCCGGGGAATTATCAATTTCAGGTAACTGCCAGTAACGGAGACGGGAGCTGGAGCTCGCCGGCCGCGTCGCTCGGCATTCTACTCGGGTCCCATTTTTATCAGACGCTGTGGTTTTCCGGGCTGTGCATTTTGGGCGTGATCGGCCTGGCGGTAGCGGGGCATGTTACCCATGTGCGGCACCTCAATAAGCGGGAGAGAATTCTCGAGCGGTGCGTGGATCAGCGAACCACGGAACTGCGCACGGAGATCGGCGAGCGCGAGCGGGCGGAGATGGATCTGATGAAAGCCAAGGAGGACGCCGAGGAGGCGAGCCGCGTGAAAAGCGAGTTTCTGGCCAACATGAGCCACGAGATCCGCACGCCGATGAACGGCATCGTGGGAATGACGGAGCTGGCTTTGGCGACAGAATTGAATCCGGAACAGCACGAATATCTGGAAATAGTTAAGAATTCCGCCGACTCGCTGCTGACGGTGATTAACGATATTCTTGACTTTTCCAAAGTGGAAGCCGGGAAACTGGACCTGGATCCGATTGATTTCAATTTACGCGAAGGCCTGGAGCAGACGGTGAGACTGATGGCTTTCCGAGCGGACCAGAAGGGCATCGAACTGATATGCGAGGTGGATTCGCGAGTTCCGGAAACGGTAAAGGCCGACCCGATCCGGCTGCGGCAGATCGTTTTGAATTTAATTGGAAACGCGATCAAGTTTACGGATCGGGGAGAGGTGGTGTTGCAGGTGAAGCCGGAGGCTCGCGACGGGCTTGGGATCCGGCTGCACTTTGTTGTCCAGGACACCGGGATCGGCATTCCTGAGGAGAAACAGAAATCGATTTTCGAAGCATTTTCGCAGGCGGACAATTCGACGACGAGGAGATTCGGCGGCACGGGCCTTGGCCTCGCGATCTCCTACCGGCTGGTGCAGTTGATGGGCGGCGAGATCTGGGTTACGAGCGAACTGGAGTGCGGCAGCGAGTTTCATTTCACGGTACATTTCGGCGTAGCGGAGGGACGGGAAAGCGCGCCGGAAGAGCCGCCGGATCTGGCGAATCTGGCGGTTCTGGTGGTGGACGATCACGTCGCGAATCGTCGTATGCTGACCAATATGCTGGCGCAGTGGGGAATGCGGGCGTCGGCGGTGGAATCGGGAGAACAGGCCATGGCGGCGCTGCGTCAGGCGCGGGATTGCGGGACCGATCCTTTTGCCGTCGTTCTGGCGGATGCGCGCATGCCGGGCATGGATGGATTCAGCCTGGCGGAGAGAATTTATCGGGGCCGGGATTTTTCGCCCGCGATGGTCATGATGATCCCTTCGGGAGGACATCTGGCGTATGCCGCGCGCTGCCGTAAAGCCGGTGTTGCGGCGTATCTGAGGAAGCCCATCCGGCGGCATGAAGTTTGCGAGGCGCTGCGGCTGGCTCTGGGCACAGGGTCATTACTTAATGCCGCTCTCCAGATACCGCCGCAGGGAAATGGGACGGTAGAAGAGCGTGTCTACCGGCCGCTTCGCATTCTGGTTGCCGAGGATAATCCGGTGAATCAGAAATTGACGCTGCGGCTGCTGGAGAAGCGGGGACACACGGTATTTTTGGCGAATAATGGAATTGAGGCGCTCACTGTGCTCGAACGGGAGCGGGTCGATCTGGTTTTGATGGACGTGCAGATGCCGGACATGGACGGCTTTCAGGCTACAGCGGCGATTCGCGAAAAGGAAAAGACGACGCGGGATCATTTGCCCGTTTTTGCGATGACGGCCTATGTCTTAAAGGGAGACCAGGAGCGATGCCTGGGCGCCGGAATGGACGGCTACCTCCCGAAACCGATCCGGCCGACGGATCTGTATGCGGTGATCGAGAACCTATCGCCGGCAGTTTCGGCGGCATGGGCGTAAGCGGGCGAGTGCTACAGGGCAGGCGGGCGCCGTGAGTGTGCAGCGACACCTTTATGTCACTACATGCCATAATAATGCGATGGCAGTTCGCACGACAGTCGATATCCCCCAATCCGTTCACGATCGGCTTCGACTGAGAGCGGAGCAAGGTAGTACATCGATTCGAACTCTGATTATTCGGGCAATCGAGCGGACCTACGGCAACCCGAAGCGCGGCGCGTATGTCACCGGTCCTCCGGTCGCCGGTAAGGGCAAGCTGGGGCCGTCATTCCCTCGCGACGAAAATCCGCATGAGCTTGTTTTTTCCTGATCTGAACGTATGGCTGGCGCTCTCCGTAGCGGGGCACAACCACAACGCCGAAGCCTGGAGGTGGTTAAATCCGCTTCCGCGCGAGGCCACGCTTATTCTCTCGCGCTACACGCAGATCGGCTTGCTGCGCCTATTGACCAATCAGACAGTCATGGGCGAACAGACGCTTACGCTGAAGAAGGCTTGGGAGGTCTATGAACAGTGGCTGAGCGATCCGCGCGTTGAATTTTATCCCGAACCGCGAGCGCTGGATTCCGCCTTTCGAAAAGCGACAGCGCCATTCTGGAAACAGCCGGCCTCGAAATGGGTTGGCGACTGCTATCTGCTTGCCTATTCCAAAGAAAGCGGTGCGCACCTGGTTACCTTCGACAAAGCGCTGCTCGCGGCGGCACGGAAATACGGCTACAATGCCTTGTTGCCCGGCTAGTATCAAATTGCGGAAATTCGCGCTACCGGCCACTTGGCCCAGAGGGCGCCCCGGTCGTGGTTCCGTTCCGGTTTGCCGAGGGCCACTAAAGTTGTCGCTGCGACAAGCCGCTAGGTCTATGACCGCTTAAAAGATTTCCTTTTGTAGCCGAACTTTCGTCGGGCGGCTTTGCGGTCGAACTTCTAGTTGATTTTAGTTCGGATGCGGTTTATATGTCGATTCCGGGCCCGGACTTCCCTGCTCAGGGTTTTCAGGTCGGGAATCCTTCCGGCGCCGAGGCATTGGCGCGACAGGATACCGATTTCGATTTCCGCCTGATTGAGCCAACTTCCGTGAGTGGGCGTGTAGTGAGCCGTGAATCGGTCCCAGACTTCGCCGCCGACCTCTTCGCCAAGCAGGTCGGCCAGCGACTTGCGGCGATGGATGTTTAGGTTGTCCATTACCAGGTGGATGGTCTCGGCCTCCGGGTATTGCATGACCAGCTCAAAAGGTACCTGCGCGAACTCAACCCCCGAACGGTCCGGCGTGGGGAATGTGAAATGACGGCCTGCCTTCGGCTCTACTGCGCAGAAAACATTGGCCGCCCCGCGACGCTCATATTCGTTGTCCCGTCTGGCTTCCCGGCCCGGCGCCGCCATCGTAGGAGGCCGAACGTCGGCATGCAGCGTGACCGGCTTCTCATCCAGACAGACCACCGGTTGTTTGGGATCGTAGGGTTGTTCATACGTCTCCAGAACGTCTTCCATTTTGGCGATGTAGTCTTCCGCCCACCAGCAGCTTTTTCAATTCCTTCCGGTCCTTCTGTTTGACTTCGATACGCAGGGCTGCACGTGCCATACCCTGAGTATGCACCCAAACAGTTTCGATTGTAATTGTTTAATCAGAATCTTTTCAGCCGGTCACAGACCTAGTGGCCGAACTGGGAGCCGCCTTCCTCTGTGCAGATCTCGGCATTACGCCTGAGGTGAGGGAAGACCACGCCGCCGCCCACGCGCAGCGGGCAGCGGACTACCTCAACGACTTGCAACCGAAGAAAGAGAGCGTGGCGGCCTGAGGGCCGCCGCTTCTTTCTTAGCGCGCTATACGGCGCATGAATCGCGCTTTGTCTATGCGTACCGGAAAAGTCGGGAGACCAGACCGTGATAGATATGGCTCTGCGCCGATTCAGTGTTGCCAACCAGAGGCCCGGATGTCTTTCATCAACAGCATCAAGTGCAGCGGATGTACCGGCGACGCCTCGAAATCAAACCGCATGTAGAACTGCCGCGCTTCCTCGTTCAGCGCATGCACCAAAACCGCCCTGACCGCGATGATGTCGGCGGCGGATGCGGATCGCACCAGCGCATCCTTGAGCAAAGCGCGCCCGAGTCCTGCGCCTTTCTCCGATTCGTGGACGGCGAGGCGCGCAAGAAGCACGACACCGATAGGATGATTTGGCGCGCCTTTGGCCACCCGCAGCGGGGCATCCTCCCGGTTGACGCTTCCAGCCGTCAGGGAATAGTAGCCGACCACTTTATTTTTTCGATGTACCACATAGGTGGTCGTAAGATCGCTTTGCTGATTGGTGTACGCAAAGCGCTTCAGCCAATGATCAAGCGACTCGACTCCGCAGGAAAATGCATCGAGTTCGTGATGTCTGGCCAGCTTCTCCGGGCCGGTCAATGGAGCATCAGCCACTTAGCTTCTTTCTAAGATCGAGGGTTCGGTGAGCAGCTTGCGCAGCCGTAGCCGTATACGCGCCGGGCGCTCCAGCGCTGCATTAAAAGCCTTCCACTGCTTATCCGAAAGGACAAAATGCACCTGATCGGCGATGGTCTCTTCCGCCCGTGTGCATGCGCTCTCCAGAACGAAATCTGTCATGCTGATGCCGCGTTTGTCCGCCGCCGCCCGGATCAACGATTCCTGAATCGACGTGGCGCGCAGATTTATCCGCCGATCCTTGTTTCCGGACACAACACTTGCCATAAAGTCCCCTTCTTGTAGTGTACACACATCGTATGACAACGCTGCCCTTGCGTCAGCACGTGCCATACCCCGAGTATGCACCCGAACATTTTCGATTGTAATTGTTTACTCAGAATCTTTTCAGCCGGTCACAGACCTAGTGTCTTGTCGGTGCGCCGGGATAAACCGGCATGTAGTTAGGAATGAAAGAGTCCTACAAGAAAGGAGTAGCGAACCATCTTGGCCTTGAGTCTTG